>Ga0105240_10009307_pt1 | contig 13929 bp, 14 predicted proteins | sample KBSC54metaG_FD_80426 | JGI IMG/M metagenome (GOLD analysis project Ga0105240, IMG submission 80426) | Corn rhizosphere microbial communities from Kellogg Biological Station, Michigan, USA - KBS C5-4 metaG | ecosystem: Host-associated > Plants > Roots > Rhizosphere > Soil | place: Michigan, USA... | reverse complement strand
GGCCTCGGTGCCGTATTCCAGGAGCGTCGGGCCGAACATCGAGGTGCCCATGCCGGCCACCGGATTGTCCGCGCCGATGCGGTTCATCTCCTGCTGCAGCACGCGGGCCTGGGCCCCCGTCAGCCCGCCGCCGCCGTATTCCGTCGGCCAAGTGGGCGCGCCCCAGCCCTTGTCGGCCATGCGCTGCTTCCACAGCTTGCCGTCGGCGCTGAGGTGCTCGTCGCCGGGGATCATCTGCATCGGGCGGTTCGCCAGCGATCTGGGGAAGTTGGCCTCAAGCCATTCGCGCGCCTCGGCGCGGAAGGCGTCCAGGTCGGAGCCACCGAAATCGGCCATCTCAATTCTCCCTAATATCTTATATTTTCAATACTTTAGGTAAATGCTAGCACGGAAATGCGATAGATTGGAGTCTGCCGTTATTTTGGGTCCGGCAGGCCCAGGACGCGCTTCGAAACCACGTTCAGATTGATCTCCGAGGTGCCGCCCTCGATCGAGTTGGCCTTCGATCGCAGCCAGGAGCGCACCGCCGCCAGCTGCGCCTCGGAATAGGCCTCGCCCTCCCAGCCCAGGCCGTTCAGCCCGAAGGCTTCGATCATCAGTTCGTTGCGCTCCTGGGCGATCTTGGCGCCGGCGTATTTCATGATCGCCGCGGTGTTCGACGGCCCGTTGGAGGCGCGCGCATCGTCCGCCGCCCGCTTCATGGTCAGCTGGAACGCCCGGTTCTCCATCAGATGGTCCGTGATCCTGCGTCGCAGGTCTGGGTCACTGAGCCGCCCGTCCTCGTCGACCCCGAGCGCGTCTTTCGCCGCCTCCGGGATCGTCGGCATCGCCGCCGTCTGGCCGATGTTGCCCGCGCCCAGGCTGCCCGCGATCGAGTCCCGCTCGAACTGCATCAGCCGCTTGGCGATGGTCCAGCCGCCGTTCAGCGGCCCGAACAGCTGGTCCTTCGGAACCTTCACGTCGGTGAAGAAGGTCTCGCAGAACGGCGAGGCGCCGTTGATCAGCAGGATCGGCCGCACCTCGACGCCGGGCGACTTCATGTCGATCAGCAGGAAGCTGATGCCCTCGTGCTTCTTGGCGGTGTCGGTCCGCACCAGGCAGTAGCAACGGTCGGCGTGTTGAGCGCCAGAAGTCCATATTTTTGAACCATTGACGAGAAAATGGTCGCCCTTGTCCTCAGCCCGGGTCTGCAGGCCGGCCAGGTCCGACCCCGCGCCCGGTTCGGAATAGCCCTGACACCACCAGACGTCGCCGTTGACGATGCCGGGGAAGTGCTGCGCCTTGAGGGCGTCGGAGCCGTATTCCAGCAAGGTCGGGCCGAAGAAGGCGATGCCCATGCCGCCGATGGGGTTGCGGGCGCCGATCGCGGCCATCTCCTCGGCCAGCACCTGGGCCTGCGCGCGGGTCAGGCCCCCGCCGCCGACCTCCTTCGGCCAGGTGGGCGCGCCCCAGCCCTTGGCGCCCAGGGCCTTGCGCCACGCCGTCGCCTCGGGGCTCTCCGGCCGCGCCTGCAGCTTGGCCAGCTGAGCCATCGGGTCCGCCGCCAGGGCCTTGGGGAAGTTCTCGTCCAGCCACGCCTGGGCCTCGGCCCGGAAGGCCTCTACGTCACCGCCAAAATCCGCCATCGAAATCGGTCCCGGAGAAAAATCGAAAGTCCAAGCCTGCGCCCGAAATAGAGCGCCGGCCATTGTGTCTACTTCGGGTCGGGAAGCCCCAGGACCCGCTTGGAAACCACGTTCAGATTGACCTCGGACGTGCCGCCCTCGATCGAATTGGCCTTGGTCCGAAGCCAGCCGCGCACCGCCAGCCGCTCGGCCTCGCTGAAGCCGTCGCCCGTCCAGCCCAGGCCCTGGCCGCCCATGGCCTCGACCATCAGCTCGGAGCGCTCCTTGGCGAACTCCGCCGCCGCGTACTTGATGATCGAGGTCGCCGCGGACGGCCCGTTCGAGGCCCGGCTCTCCGCCGCCGTGCGCGCGATGGTCTGGCGCAGGGCCTGGAAGTTCATCTTGTTGAGCGTGATCCGCCGGCGCAGGTCCAGGTCGGCGAGCGCCCCGTCCTCGAGGCCCACATAGTCCTTGGCCACCTCGCCCAGGTCGCCGGACGCGCCGCCGGCCGTCCCGCCCTCGCCGAAGCCGGCCGAGATGTTCTGCCGCTCGTACTGCAGCAGCCGCTTGGCGATCTCCCAGCCGCCGTTGATCTTGCCGACCAGGTTGCCCTTCGGGATCTTCACTCCGGTGAAGAAGGTCTCGCAGAACGGGCTCTCGCCGCTGATCAGCTTGATCGGCCGCGTCTCCACGCCTTCGGATCGCATGTCGATCAGCACAAAGGAGATGCCCTCGTGCTTCTTGGCGGGGTCGGTCCGCACCAGGCAGAAGCACCAGTCGGCCTTGTCGGCGTAGCTCGTCCACACCTTCTGGCCGTCGATCTGCCAGTGGTCGCCCTTGTCCTCGCACTTGGTGGCGAGGCTCGCGAGGTCGGAGCCGGCGCCGGGTTCCGAATAGCCCTGGCACCAGCGGATTTCGCCGTGGGTGATCTTCGGCATGTGCTCGGCCTTCTGCGCCTCGTTGGCGTATTCCAGCAGCACCGGGCCCAGCATCCAGATGCCGAACGAGAGCAGGGGCGGCCGGTAGTGTCCGCGCGCGATCTCCTGGTCGACCACGCGCGCCTGGGCGGCGCTCAAGCCCCCGCCGCCAAATTCGGTGGGCCACGTCGGCGCGGTGAAGCCCTTCTCGGCGCAGCGGCGCATCCAGACCGATTGCGGGTCCTCCGAGCCCTGGAAGGCGCGCCCGCCCCAGACCGCTTCGGGGTCTGTCTTGGCGTCGGCCTTCCTCAGCTCAGGCGGATAGTTGGCCTCGAGCCAGGCGCGGACGTCGGTGCGGAAACTGTCGAGGTCGGCGGCGCCGAAGTCGGCCATGGCGGGCTGGGCTCTCTTGTCTGAAGACCGGATGCGGCGATCACCTTAGCGCTCGCATTTGCGCAACGAAACAACCGTTTGAAGCGCTCAAACCGCGCAGGCGCCCACGCGCCGCAAGCCCCGGTCCGGCAAATCGGCTATGAGGGCGTCACCTTCCACGGACAGCACGGGGCTGGATGCGTTCCTTAAGAGACCTGAGACCGGCGGCCTTCGCCATGGCGCCCTGGACCGCGGCGCTCCTGACCCTGGCGGCGGGGGTGATGCTGCTGGCCTCCGGGGCGACGCCGTCCGAGCCGGTGCGCTTCATGCGGCTGATCCAGATCACGCCGGTCTACCTCATCGAGGCCAGCCACTTCCTGTCGTCGATCCTGGGCCTGGCCCTGGTGCTGCTGTCCTTCGGCCTGCGCGCGCGGCTGGACGCGGCCTGGTACGCGGCGCTGGGCGCCCTGCTGCTCGGCGCGACGCTCGCCCTTCTCAAGGGGTTCAACTGGGAAGAGACCGCCGCCCTGGTCGCGCTTGCGGTCCTGCTGACGCCTTTCCACGGGGCTTTTCACCGCAGCGCGCGTCTCAGCCGCATGGAGATCACCCCCGGCTGGCTGTTCTCGGCGGCCTGCGCCGTGCTGGGCGCCGGCGCTCTCGGGCTTTGGTCCTTCCAGCATTCCGACTACGCCGACCGCCCCTGGTGGCGGGTGATGGCCGACGCCGACTCCGAGCGCGCGGTGCGGGCCTGGGCAGGCGCGGCGATCGTCCTATTCGCCTTTGGCGTCTGGCGGCTTTTCGTGTCGGCCGCGACACCGCCGGTGGTGGGCGAGAGCGACCCTGACTACGAGCGGGTCCGGGCGATCCTGGCGACGGCCGAGGTCGCCGAGCCGGGCTCCAACCTGGCGCTGCTGGGCGACAAGCGGTTCCTGTTCTCCGCTTCGGGCGAAAGCTTCCTGATGTTCGGCGTGCGCGGCCGCTCCTGGGTGGCCCTGGGCGCGCCGGTCGGCAAGCGCGAGGAGCGCTCCGAGCTGCTCTGGCGCTTTCGCGAGCTGGCCGACAGCCACGCCGCGCGGCCGGGCGTGCACGGTCTGAACGCCGACGACCTGCCCGAGATCGTCGACCTGGGTTTTGCGATCCAGAAGGTCGGCGAGACCGCCGCCGTGCCGCTGGAGACCTTCTCGATGGAAGGACGCAAGCGGGGCGCCGCGCGCCGCAACTGGCGCAAACTCGGCGAGGCCGGCGCCGCCTTCGAGGTGGTGCAGGGCGAGGCGGTCACCGCGCTCCTGCCGACCCTGCAGGCGATTTCCGATGAATGGCTGTCGCACCACGCCGGCGGCGAGAAGGGCTTCTCCATGGGCGGCTTCTGGCCCGGCTATGTGCAGGAGTTCCCGGTCGCCCTGGTGCGGGTGGCCGGCGAGGTGGTGGCCTTCGCCACCATCTGGACGACCGCGAGCCGCAGCGCCTTCTCGATGGACCTGATGCGCTATGCCAACGACGCGCCCAGCAACATCATGGACTTCCTGTTCGTCGAACTCATCGAATGGGGACGCGAGCAGGGCTACGAGGCCTTCGAGTTCGGGATCGCCCCGCTGGCCGGCCTCGAGGATCGCCCCCTGGCGCCGATCATGAGCCGCGTCGGCAACCTGCTCTTCGAGCGTGGCGAGGATATCTACAACTTCCAGGGCGTGCGCCGGTACAAGGACAAGTACGATCCCCTCTGGCAGCCCCGCTATTGCGCGGCCCCACACAAGTGGGCGATCCCCTGGCTGATGGCCGACGTGGGTCTGCTGTCCTCCGGCGGCGTCGCCGGCCTCTCGAAGCGACCGAAGAAGGTCGAGGAGCCCAAGGCGGCGCCCGCATCGGACGCCGCGGCCGCCTGATCAGGGCGACGGCACCTCGGTCGACGCGTGGAAGGCCAGCGTCTGGGGGTCCATGAAGGGGATGGCGATCGGGACGTTGAAGGTGCTTTCGGCCTTCAGCATCGATGTTCCGGAGCTGGTGTCGTTGCTAAGCGTGACCGACAGCTTGCTGGTGTCCACCAGGCCGTTGAGCTGGGTCACCATGGCGCTCTTGATCTGGTCGGCGGTCTTGGTGGGGTCGAGCATCAGGACGCGGGCGTTCTTTTCCAGCGCCCAGCGGACGGAAGCGGCGCAGTGCATCGCCCAGGCGACCTCGAAAGTGCCGACCAGGAACAGGATCAGCACCGGTGAGACCAGGGCGAACTCGACCGCCGTCGCCCCGCCGTCGTCGCGCCGGGCCTGCTGGAGCCTACCGAACGCGGATGACATTGGTCGCGCTGACCGGATGCGACTGCATCAGCCCCGTATAGGTGCCCTGGGCGGTCAGCTGGACGAACACCGACGGCAGGGTGGCGTCGGGGCAGGTGCTGGCGCAGTCGGCCGGAAGGGCGGCGCAGGAGCAGCTCCGCGCGATGCTCAGGGCGCCATCGGCGGGCTTGGAGGGCCAGGCCGCCGTCACCGCCGCCGTCGCCGCGTCGTCGGACGAGCCGCCGGTCTGGTAATAGCGCGCGCCGGTCTGCAGCGCCGTGCGCACCTCGGCGTTCGCATTGATGTTCATCCAGCCGTCGGTGCCCAGGATCAGCAGGGTCGCCAGGACCGGCACGATCAGGGCGAACTCGACGGCGGCGAGGCCTTCGCGGTCGGCCGCCCAGGACTTGAGAAAGCGGATCATTGGGTGATCTTCACGGCCTGCCGCGACGGGATCGGCGTCATGCCCTGGGCCGCGCAGTCGACGCCGACGGTGGAGTTCCCGGTCCAGGTGACGGTGTCGGCGATGATCTGCATGCAGCCGTTCTTGCCGGAGAAGTTGCCCAGGAAGCTCACCGGCTGGCTGGGGAAATACATGTCGCCGGTCAGGCTCGACGTATCGTCGCCATTGATCGTGGCGGAGCCACTGGTGGCGTTGCGGTCGCCGAAGAACAGGATCCCGGAATAGGTCCCGGATTGCGGCGCAGAGATCGAGATGTGCGAGTTGCCGTTTATGCTGACGCTCGATCCGTTCTGCAGATAGATGGTGACGCCCGAGCCGGTGACGACGGCGCCGGCGTTCACCTTGAAGTCCCCGCCGCTGACGTAATAGGTCCCCGGATTCATCGTGATGTTGTTCTTCAGATTCATCCCGCTGTTGTAGTTGCCCGGGTTGAGCGTGACGTTCTGGCCGTTGGGGACGGACCGGTTGTTGCCCGGGCTCGGGGCCGGCAGGGACGCGAAGGGATCCTTGGCGCGCGGCGCCTGGATGATCGGGGCGCCACAGGCCAGGGTCGCGTTGTCCTTGTTGATGGCGACATTGCCCGCCGCGCTCACGCAATTGGCGGTCAGCTTGGCGTTGCCCCAGATATTGATCGAGTTGTTGGCGATCGAGTTGGACATCACGTCACAACCCACCAGGTTGACCGTGGTGCTGCCCTGGACCTGCACCGCCTGGGCGGCGGTCTTGTTCAGCGCCAGGATGCAGGCGTTGCCCGCGCCCCGGTAAACGGCGACCGAGCGCGCGCTGGCGAGCACCGGCGTGTCGCTGAAGACGGCGGTGAAGAACCGTGGCACGCCCTGCTGGACGATCACCTCGACGGCCTGCGCCGTGGTGTCGGCGCCGGACCTGGGCGGATTGTTCACCTGGATCTGGGCGCTCGTGCCCGACCAGCCGTTGGTGCGGGCCGCGGCCATGGCGTCGGCGGTGATCTGGCTTGCCGGCAAGCCCGCGGCGTTGTCGAGAGAGCCGGCATAGGCGGCCGCGTCAGCCGCCGCCTGCAGCCTCGTCTGGACCGAATAGTCGTAACTGGTTTCCACCGCGAGCGCGCCGGCGCCCACGAACATGGGAGCGGCGAGGGCCACGATGATGGCGACGTTGCCGTCGTCCCGGCGGAGGGCGGTCGCCGATAGCGCCGCAAGTCGATTGAGGAAGGTGCGCGACATATTCGCGATCTTCCACGCGAAGGCTTAACTCGCGTTTAGTAACGAAGGTTAACTTCCCAACATTCGTAAGGCGGGCGGATTTCGCGGCGAATGGTTGTATTGCCGCAACCAAATACTCCGAACGTCGGCTGCTTATTATCTCGTTGTGAATTGAGCCTTCATATCGCGTTTGCGCGCGCCGCCCCGCCAGGCGGCCCCAAGTGTGATTTACGGGGCCCGCTTTGCCCCTCGCCCGCCAGCTGGCGATGAAGGCAAGGGGGCCACTGCGGGAGCAGCCAGCCCCCGCCTGCGGCGCGCGACGCCGCCCTTGTCCCGGGCGCGTTCTTCCCGCATGTCCGGGCCCGCATCGCTTGAGGAGGAGCACGCAGATGTTTTCGCACATCATGATCGGCACCAACGATCTGGACCGCGCCAAGTCGTTCTATGACGCCGTCCTGGGCGCGATCGGGGTCCCGCCGGCCTTCGTCGACCGCCACCGCATCTTCTACCGCACGCCGACCGGCGTCTTCTCGGTGTCTCTGCCGATCAACGGTGAGCCGGCTACGGCGCCCAACGGCGGCACCATCGGCTTCGCCTGCGCCTCCAGCGAAGCGGCCGACGCCTGGCATGCGGCGGGCCTCGCCAACGGCGGAACCACCTGCGAGGACCCGCCCGGCTACCGCGAGGGCCCGCAGGGCAAGCTCTACCTCGCCTATCTGCGCGATCCGGACGGCAACAAGCTCTGCGGCCTCTATCGCCCGACCTGACCGGTCTGGCGGGGATCGTAGGCCCTACGGTCCCCGCCCATTGCCGGTGGTGAACCCCAGCAGGTTCAGCACATGGACGATCATCGGGATCGTCGCGGCCGCCGCCAGCAGCATGATGAAGCGCCAGGGCATCAGGCGCGGGCCCCTATGGGGATTTGGAGGCCTCGCGCCCCGCCAGCCGGCGAAGACCGCCAGCGCCGCCAGGCCCGCCGCCGCGGCCAATGTCACGCCCATATCCATCTGCGACGCCGTATCGCAGGCGCGCCGCCGATAAGGAAGCCATCCGCCTCAGCCGCGTCGATCCGTCCACAGGGAAGGTCCCCGTCACACCAGATGTAGCGTTAGGCTTTCGTTTACACCCCAACCCACGGTGCTAGCGTCGTTCCACGTGGGAGAGGCGATTCGATGACGGCGGCGGCGCCCTGGAGCGTCAAGGGGATAGATCCGAAGGCCCGTGAGGTCGCCAAGGAGCTTGCCCGCCGTTCCGGCATGACTCTTGGGGAATGGCTTAACCGAGTTATCCTAGAAGATGATGTGCCCGAGGAGGTGACCTCCGAGGAGCATTTCACCTCGCGTCCCTTCCGGGCCGCGCCTGAGCCGTCGAAGTCGTACATGTCCGCGCCCCAATCCGCGAACACGCCAGCACCGAGATCGGACGAGTTGGGCCGCATCGCGTTTGCGCTCGACAGGCTGACGGACCGCATCGAGGCCTCGGAAACCCGTACCGGCCTGGCGATCACCGGGGTCGAGCATTCCGTGCGCCACGCCATGGCGCGCATCGAGACCGCCGAGCGCGAGCACCTGGCCGTCGCGAGCCGTTTCGACGCCACCGCCGAACAGCTGGCCGCCGAGCAGGCCACCGCGGCCGACCGCATGCGCTGGGTGGAGACCGAGCTCTCCGGTCCCCGCTCGGCCGAGGCGATCCAGGCGCTGGAGAACGCCATCACTCGAGTCTCCGGCCAGGTGGCGGACGGAGCCGAGCAGACCCGGTCGCGGCTGGCCGAGCTGGAAGCGCGCCTGGCTGAGGCCGAGGGCAAGGATTCGTCGGCGGTGATCGACGAGATCGTCTCGGGCCTGGCCCGCCGCCTGGCAGACGCCGAGGCGCGCACCGGCGAGGCCCTCGACAATCTGAAGGACAGTCTGGTCCAGCTCGACCAGCGGATGTACGCCGCCGATACCAGCATTCGCGGCGACCTGGACAACCGGCTGGAGGCCTTGGCCGACCAGCTCAGCCGCCGCGTCGACGACGCCCGCAGCGAGATCGCCCAGAAGCTGGCCGCCTCCGGCGCCGGCGAGGTGGAGCAGCGGCTCAGCCAAATGGCCCAGGACCTCGCCGCCGCGGAACAGCGCTCGGCCCAGGCCATCGAGACCATGGGCCGCGAAGTGCTGACCATGGCCGAGACCCTCAATCGCCGGGTGCAGAGCGCCGAGCAGCGCAGCGCCCAGGCTATCGAGCAGGTGGGCGGCGAGATCGCCCGCATCGCCGGCGCGGTGGAAAACCGCCTCGGCCGCACCGACCAGCTGCACGCCGAGGCCCTGGAGCGCCTGGGTGAGGAGATCGGAAAGATCACCGAGCGGCTCACCGACCGGATCATCCAGTCCGAACGCCGCGCGGCCCAGGCCATCGACGACGTCGGCGAGCAGGTGGCCAAGGTCACCGAGCGGATCGAGCAGCGCCACGAGCGCGCCGCGAGCGACCTGGCCGAGCGCATCCGCCAGAGCGAGGAGCGCACCCAGCGCCTGTTGGAGAGCGCCCAGGCCGGTCTGCGCCAGGGCCGCCCGGACGAGGGCCACCTGAACGAGGACCCTCCGCAGGAGGCGCTCGCGCACGATCGCGAGCCGGACGCTGAGAGGCCGGCTTCCGCCGCCGCGGCCAATCCCTTCGCGACGCCCAGCCCCTATGCGCCCGCGGCTATCGCACCGTCGCCGGGCGCGGCCGATCTCCCGGCCGCCTCCAGGCTGTTCGGCGCCGAGCTGTTCTCCCGCGCCGAGCCGGTCAGCCAGCCGGCGCTGGACCCCGGCAATCCGGCCTTCAACGAGGAAGACTTCGCCCACGTCGACGCCTTCGCAGGCCCCGGCGCGCTGGACGTGGACGGCGGCTTCGCCCCGCTCACCGAGACCGACGATGACGACGACCGGGTCGAGCTGGAACGCCAGGCGGTCCCCGAAGACCCAGCCCCGCAGCTTTCGACGCGTGAAGTCATCGAGCAGGCCCGCGCCACCGCCCGCGCGGCCGCCGCGGCTCCGCGCGCCAAGACCCTGTTCTCCGGCGACCGCCGGCCCCGCCCGGCGCGGGGCGGCCTGTGCGGCGCGCTCAAGCCGAGCCGCCCTGCCTCGACCTGGCAGACCGCGCTGATGGTCGCCGGCGGCGCGGCCTTCCTCAGCGTCGGCGCGGCCGGCGTGGTGCTGATGGAGGGACCCGGGGCCCAGCGCAACGACGCCTCGCCCTTCGAAACCAGCCCGCGCGCGGCCGTCGCGCTGACGCCCGAGACGACCGCGCCCGCCGCCGCGCTTGACCTGCCCATCGTGACGGCGCCGTCGGGTCCCGCGCCTGGCGCCGACGCCGTAGCCGCCGAATATGTGAAGGTGGCCGCTGCGGTCGAGCAGAACCAGCCCGGCGCGCTCGCCAGGCTGAAGGCCATCGCCGACGCCGGCCACCCGCCGGCCCAGATGTTCCTGGCCAGGCTCTATGAGACCGGCAAGGCGGGCGTCACCCCCAATCTCGGCGAGGCGCGCAAGTGGACCGACCGCGCCGCCGAGGCCGGCGACCCCACCGCCATGCACAATCTGGCGCTGTTCTACTTCCGCGGCGAAGGCGGCCCGCCGGACGCCGCCGCCGCCGCGCAGTGGTTCCGCAAGGCGGCCGACCGCGGGGTGGTGGATTCCCAGTACAATCTGGGCCTGCTCTACCAGTCGGGGTCCGGGGTCCCACGCGACCTCGCCCAGGCCTATCGCTGGTTCACCATCGCCGCCAACGCCGGCGACGCCGAAGCCCGCAAGAGCGCCGTCGCTCTGGAAACCAAGCTGTCGTCGGCCCAGCTCGACCAGGCCGAGGCCCAGGCGAGGGCCTTCGAGCCGCTCGGCGCCGCCGCGGCCTCGCAGATCCCGTCGCCGTCGGTGGTCGCCGCGCAGAAGGTCCTGGGCCGGCTCGGCTACTACAGGGGCCGCCCGGACGGCGCCGACTCCGGCGCCCTGAAGCTTGCGGTCACCGCCTATCAGCGCGATCAAGGCTTGGCGGCCACAGGGTCGCTCGACCCCGTCACCGTCTCCCGGCTTTCCGTCTTCGCTCGCTGACGAGAGGTCGGGCCGCCGCTGCTAGCTGAGGCGCCCTAGCTTTTGGACCTCTATCTGCCGATCGCCGAGGTCTCCGTGAATGCGCCGCTGCTGGTGGCGCTGGGGGCCCTGGTGGGCTTCATCTCCGGGATGTTCGGGATCGGCGGCGGCTTTCTGATGACGCCGGTGCTGGTCTTCCTCGGCATCCCGCCGGCGGTGGCCGTGGCCAGCATGTCCAACCATGTCGCCGCCTCGTCCATGTCGAGCGTCATCTCCTACAGCCGCAAGCGCTCGGTCGATTTCCGCATGGGCGGGGTGCTGGCGGCGGGCGGCGTCGTGGGCGCTGTCGTTGGCGTCGAACTCTTCCGCTGGCTGCGCCTGCTGGGCCAGGCCGACCTCGTGGTGGCGCTCTCCTACCTGATTTTCCTGGGCATCATCGGCGGGCTGATGTTCTGGGAATCCCTGGGCGCGATCCTGCGCCGTAGGCGCAACGCGCCCCCGCCGCCCCGCCGCGACCGCCGGCCGCCCTGGCTTTACGGCCTGCCGCTGAAGCTGCGCTTCCCGCGTTCGCGGCTCTACATCAGCGTCATCCCGCCCTTGCTGCTGGGCGCCTTCGTGGGCGTGCTGTCGGCGATCATGGGGGTCGGCGGCGGCTTCGTCCTGGTGCCCGCCATGGTCTATGTCCTGCGGATGCCGGCCAGCGTCGTCGTCGGCACGAGCCTCTTCCAGATCATCATCACCACTGCGCTCACCGGCGTCCTGCAGGCCGGCCGCAACCAGACGGTCGATATCCTGCTGGCCACGCTGCTGCTGGTCGGCGGGGTGATCGGCGCCCAGCTCGGCGCGCGCGCCTCGTCCCGCTTCCGCGCGGAGGAGCTGCGCGCGATCCTGGCCCTCATCGTCCTCTGCGTCGGCCTGCGGATGGGGCTGGGCCTCTTCTTCACCCCGCGCGAGGCCTTCGTGTTGATGTCGGGCGCCGGCGGATGATGGCCGCCGCCCCACCGCCGGCGTCGCCGCCCGCCGTGACCGGTTCCGCGGTCGTTTCCGCCGCGCTCACCGAAACCAATGTTCGGGTGAACTCCGACTTCCGCGGCGACCGGATCGTGCTCTACGGCGCCGTCTTCGATCCCCAATCGCGGCCCAGCGACGTGGTGGTCATCGTCCGGGGTCCGGAGCAGCCGGTGCGGATCGCGCGCAAGGCCCGCGTCGCCGGGGTCTGGATCAACAGTCGCCCGGTGGTGTTCCAGGGCGCGCCCGGCTTCTACATCGCCGCCTCCACCCGCCCGCTGGACGCCATCGCCCGCTTCGGCGTCCTGCGCCGGCTCGAGGCCGGCGTCGACCATCTGGCGATCAACGCGCCCACCGAACAGCGCACCGAGACCCGCTACGGCGTCCAGGACGTCGTGGTGAGCAGCCTGGGCGCCGACTACCTCGACTGGCGCAACGCCGTCGTGCGCCTGAAGACCGCCGAGCACCTCTACGACGTCGACGAGCACGGCGTCCGCTTCGTCGACAAGGGCCTGTTCCGCGCCGAGATCCCGCTGCCGGCCGAGGCGCCCATCGGCCGCTACGACGTGCGCATCCTCCTGTTCCAGAACGGCCAGCCCGTCTCCGAGAAGGACCGCACCCTCACGGTCGAGAAAGTCGGGGTCGAGCGCGGGCTTTACCTCTGGGCCCATCAAAGGCCATGGTCCTACGGCCTGGCGGCCATGGCGTTCGCGCTGGCGGCCGGCTGGGCGGCGTCTTCCGCCTTTCGGAGAGACTGAATGGTGATGACGGACGAGCCGCACGCCTCAGGTCGCTACGAGGCCATCCCGCCCGCGCTCTGGATCATCGCGCTTAGCGCGCTGGCGCCGTTTCCCATCGCCGCCGCCGTCTATGCCTGGGGCGCGCCGGACGTCGCCCGCCCCGCGCTTACCGTGATCCTCAATTGGTCCGGCGTGGTCCTGGCCTTCCTGGGCGGGGTGCGGTGGGGGATGGAGAGCGGCCGGCCGAAGCCCCGGGCCGAGCGCCTGCTGATCTCGGTCCTGTCGCCCGTGGCGGCCTGGACCATCCTGGCGTCGCGCCACCGCATCCCCGATTCCTGGATCATCGGCGGCTGCATCGGCGCCTTCCTCGTCCAATGGCTCTGGGATCACCAGGCGCCGGACGTGCCGGCGCGCTATCCGAGGCTCTCGACCGCGCTCACGGCCGCCGCCTGCATCTCGCTCGCCGTCTGCCTCGACCAGGCGATGAAGACCGGCCACGTCTGACCGATCGCGCCTGGCCGATCACGCCTGGCCGATCACGCCTGGCCGATCAGGGCCGCGGGTGTTGCGGTTCGTAGAGGCCGAGGCTGCCGCCTCCCGGCAGCCGCAGGCGGGTGAGCTTCCCCCAGCGCTGGGTGCTGAACGGCTCGCAGGCCACGCCCTGGGCGTTCAGCTTGCGGACCGCGCCCTCGACGTCGTCGCACATCAGGAAGAGCTCGTGCCGGTCGTTCTCGTCCGACGGATGCACCGCCGCCTCCGCCGGGGGCAGGGCGAAGATCAGCCAGCCGTGGCCGGCGTCCACGTGGCCGAAGCCCAGGATGTCGCGCAGGAAGGCTTTATCCGCCTCCGCGTCCTGGGAATAGATGATGACATGCGCGCCGGTGATCATGGCCCTGGCCTCCGTTCAGGCCATCCGACCGGCTTCCCGCAGGCTTGCCAAGTGTGTGAGTTTGAACTCACATAAGCCATGCAGAGCGGGCGCAATCCGGCGGCGATCCTCGACGCGCTCGGCGACCCCATCCGCCGCCTGATCTACGAGCGGCTGCGGCGAAAGCCGTCCAACGTCACGGTGCTGGCCAGGGGCATCCCGGTCACCCGTTCGGCGGTGTCGCGCCACCTGCAGGTCCTGAAGGGCTGTGGCCTGGTCGAGGCCCGGCCGGAGGGCGCGAGCCAGGTCTACACCGTCTGCCCCGCCGGCCTGGCCCCGTTGAAGCCCGGGATGGCGCGGGTGCATGCGGTCGGCTGGCGCTCCCTGGCGGGCGACTAGGCCTCGATCACGCCGCGCGCCCGCCCTGCGCTATGCAAGATGATGTTTAGAAGCGGGGTGAATAATC
>Ga0105240_10009306_pt1 | contig 13929 bp, 15 predicted proteins | sample KBSC54metaG_FD_80426 | JGI IMG/M metagenome (GOLD analysis project Ga0105240, IMG submission 80426) | Corn rhizosphere microbial communities from Kellogg Biological Station, Michigan, USA - KBS C5-4 metaG | ecosystem: Host-associated > Plants > Roots > Rhizosphere > Soil | place: Michigan, USA... | reverse complement strand
CGGGGTATCCAGATAGATGACGAGGCAGCCGAGCCCCATCGCTTCGATGAGAGCCGGATGAGTGCCCCCCACCTCCGTTGCGTGAATGTACGCGAAACACCACGAGCCGAGTTCTTTGTAACCCTGACCGTAGATCGCGCCGGGGATGACTACGCGAGGGTCCTTCGTGTCTCGCACGCGCTGAATGTATTCGTGCGCGTAGGGGGCATCACCGATCAGCGCAAGTTTCAGATCGGTAGCGACGGACTCGAACGCGAGGCGGACTTCAAGGCCTCGGTTCTCCGGTTCCATTCGACTTACGTACAGGAAATACCGATGAGGCTGTAGCCCGAGTTGATTCAGCACCGCGCGGGTCTCGACGCGTCGGGTATCGGCGCCGTACGGGATGAAGAGCGATTCCCTCTTGTATTGCTCGCGGTAGTATGTGCGAATTGCTTCGGCATCAGTAACAAACGAGGTCGGGAAAATGGTCGAGAGGTATTCGGAGAGACGATACCAGGTCCGCGCCAGCGCGTTCCATTTCTTGCGCCTGCGTTCGATTCCATCGACGTTGAGCACGACTGGAATGCCCGCCATGCGTGGAATAACAGTGAAGATGGCATTGGCCGCGTTGCAGTACAGAGCGACATCCACGCGGTGAAAAAGAAGGTGCCACGTAGAGAAGAACGTATGCGCCAGAGTGTCCAGATATTTATGGCGAATAGTTGGCCGATATACGAGTTCGACGCCGCGGTAGGTGGCCGCTGTGTGTCTCTGTCTGCAATAAACCACCACCTGATGGCCCCGCAGGGCGAGACGAGTGGAGAGTTCCTCGGCAAACGTTTCGAAGCCGCCATAATTGGCGGGGATGCCGCGCGTGCCCAGAATAGCTATGCGCAAGGAGTTAAGGGCGGGCGGCTTTCGGACGTGGAAGCGCCGCGGCAAACTTCTTCGGAGCTGGTTTGCTAACAGGCTCGAAATCGAACCAACTCGCGATGTAGGCATCGTCAACGCGCTGGCGGCTCATAATATCCCGGCGTTTTGCGAGCACGTTACGCCAATTCCGAAAAAGAAACGCGAATGCCTTCAAAGAAGTGTGTTCCCAGATCAGGCAACAACTAATCACCACGATATCGCGAACGGTAATAGAGAAAAAGTTTCGCCGGTAGAGATCCGGCGTAATGTTTTTCATGCGCAGCAGAAATCGGTTTTTCACCGAGTGCATATTGATCTCGGGCGGCAACGCCCGACGATTGCCGGGAAGCGCTTTGCGCACGTGATAACCCTTGGCATACGGGGCGTACAGACATTTCCACCCCATCAGTTGCGAACGCCACGCAACGTCCGCATCTTCGCGATAGGCAAAGAAATCCGCATCGAAGAATTCTCCGCCAACCGAGATGTCGTCAATCATCTCACGGCGATAAAGCGCCGCGGCCGCGGTTGCTCCAAAAACGTATTCGTAATTCCGGAAATGGCCGTTGTCAACCTGCAAACTACCACGGTCGAGATGGCGCAGATTGGGAGTGAAGTAAATGCCGGTGGAATCAACGAGCGGCTCTTCGGGGAAATCGAAACCCGCGGTCATGGTAAGCAGTTTGCCGCACACTGTCCCCACTTTAGGATCGAGGCTGCCCGCGTTGACCAGCGCTTCAAGGAAACCCTGCAAAAGCAGAACGTCCGGGTTCAGGGTCAGAACCCATTCAGCATTCGAGAGTCCGATAGCCTGATTTTGAGCGCCGGCGAAACCTATATTCTCTTCGTTATAGACGATACGGCAGCGATCCTCGAATGGCTCGAGGATATCAATGGTACCGTCGCCCGAGTTATTGTCAATGACAATGATTTCCTTGAACGGGTAATTCTGATCGAGGACTGATTCAAGGCAACGCTTTATGAATCGGCCACTGTTGTAAGTGACGATCGTTATCGAAACGAAGTCGCTACGGGACATGTACGCGCTGGCCAGCTCCACTCATAAGATTTTGACGCCAAAATCAAAATGCACTTTCGCCGGTTAGGGCAAAGCTCAAATCATAAGTCAGACCACACGCTCGCACGCACCTCAGTTGGACCGATCACTTAATTACTACAAGTATCGGTTAAAGGCGAGGCGAACGACCGCACAATATCCTTTAAAGACTTTTTTCCGGCCACCCCAGGACCCTGACATCAGTCCGGGTAACGCCCGAAATCCCGCTCCTAACACAACCGCGAAACATATCGCCCGAACTGATATCGGCCGGTAATATTTCGACGCATACTCAAGAAGACTACCATACCAATATCGCTGCCGGATCTCCACCGAAAGCCGCCCAACCGAATGGCCACCGCTATGAATGGCCACAGCATCCGGAACAAAACAAACACGATAGCCAGAGGCCTTCAACTTAGCGCAAAAATCGACGTCCTCAAACCAAACCGGGTAGAAACGTTCATCAAAACCGCCCGCCGTTAGATATCCGGAGCGGGAGAACATCAAAAATGCACCCGCTGGCTGCTCAACCTCACACGCGCCGGGCTTACCTAAGCAACGGTAGTGCCAATTGACGGGGTTGCGTGGCCACAGCCGATTGATGCCGAGTAATTCAAGAATGAGAGTGGCGGGGGTAGGAAGATTTCGCGCCATGAAGCCGATTTGCGGCTTGCCGTCGGAACCGATCAGCATCCCTCCGGTGGCGGCGGTTCGAGGGTCTTCCAAAGGCTTCAGGAGCGCCGCAATACTCGCGCTTCCGCGCTGTAACCGCGCATCAGGATTCAATAAAAGCACGTATGGCGCGGAGGTGGCGCGAACCCCCTGATTGACCGCGGCGGCAAAACCCTTGTTATCGGAATTGGCGATAAGACGCACGCCCCGGCGGTTAACTTCCGCGGATGTATCGTCATACGACGCATTATCTATCACAACTGTCTGTATGTCTTCGATATGTGCGAGAGCATCCAGACAAGGACCGATTTCGCACGCGGAGTTGTAAGTCACGATTACTATTGCGACACGCGCCATGTGTCAGGGCGCCTCACTATTTGTGTCACGGCGTGTGACAGGCAGAACGGGCGAGGGCGCCGGAGCTGAAGAAGTGAGACGAAAATACCACCTCCAGTAAGATCCGGTTGCGCGATTACGAATCTCCTGTTCCGAGGCGTTCAGGAATTCGCGTAGACGCGGGCTGGGAGTTGCATCAAGGCGGAATGCGCGCAAACCTTCCCACTTACCGGCTATCCAGGCAACACCAGCGCCGTGCCGGAGGGCAACCAGCCCCCACAGCAATTGCCCGACAACAATAGTTGCGAGGCAGGAGTAAAAGAGGCGCCGATCGTAATTGCGGGCGACCAGCAGCAGTTGATTGCGGGAGATTAGCCGAACCACCCGCGGATTCCAACGACCGAGCGTGGCGCTGCCGTGATGCCATGCTTTTGCTTCAGGCACATAAATACCTGAAAAACCGGCACGGAGGCATCGGAGGCCAAGGTCGACGTCTTCGAGGTATGAGCGGTACGTTTCATCGAAGCCGCCGAGCTGACGCAGCGCATGTGTACGAAAGAGACACGCGGTGGCCGGGGCAATCGCAATGGATTTGGTATCGGAAGCCGATGCGTACTCGCCGGCTCCGGCTCGCCATGCACAACCGGATCTGGCGACCAGATCGTATGTCCCGTCAATGAAGTCTCGGTTCGTCGCATCCAGGATCAAGCCCGTGGCGAATGTGAAATTCATTGCGTTCCCGAGCAGCGTTTCATTCCAGTGCGGATCGAGTTCCACATCGCTGTTCAGAATCGCGACCCATTCAGTGTCCGCGGCGCGCCATCCAAGATTGACAGCATGGGCGAAACCTTTGTTTTGTGTCAGCGCAATCATCCGACAGTTGTGGCGGCGAGCGAGATCGGGCGCGCCATCGGTGGAAGCGTTGTCGATAACAATAATCTCGGTGAACGGCGTGGTTTGCGCCCGCAGCGTTGCAAGCAGGCGCGAAAGCAGGTCCGCTCGGTTATGCACGGGGATGATCGCTGTTATCACCTACACTTGAGATTGTAATGACACGATTCGGATTGTTGATGTTATTGGCGGTTAGCGGGTTGGCGCAAACGGGCGCAATGCGATCGGTTTACATCGCGCCCATGCCGGGTGGATTCGATCAGTATCTGGCGGGCCAGATCACACGGGAACACCTGATGACGGTGGTGGCGGACCCGAAGATCGCGGATACCGTGATCACGGATCGGCTGAACGACACGTTCGAGGCAATGCTCGCCAAGCTGCATCCTCATCAGGATGAGTTGAAGGCCGAGGAGAATTTGCATCATAGCTTTCAGAAGACCGGCTCGCAGGGGACGCTGTTCCTTGTGGATGCGAAATCGCGACAGGTGATCTGGTCGGATTACGAGAAGCCGATGCGAAATCCGTCCGGCAGCCGGCTAAATAAGGCAGCCGAGCGGGTTGTTAAAAAGATGCAGGCGGCGCTTTCGAAGTAAAGCGCCGCTTTGCGTGAAAATCATCGTCCAACCCGTTAACAACCCAACCTGCGCAGGCCGAGCTATTGTTTTGCTGTCCAGGCCTTGATCCGGTCGATAGCCTTCATTAGGTTCTCCATCGAATTGGCGTAACTAAATCGGATATAGCCTTCGCCGAATTTTCCGAAAGCGGCTCCGTCAAGACATGCCACGCCGGCCTCAAGCAGGAGCGCATCGGCTAGTTCTTTCGAAGAACGGCCAGTGGCTTTGATGTTGGCAAAAGCATAGAACGCTCCGCCGGGCACCTGACATTTCCAGCCCGGAATTTCATTCAGACCCTTGCAGATGGCATCGCGGCGAATGCGGAACTCGGCGGTCATGCGGTCGACTTCATCCTGCGGGCCCTGCAGCGCTGCCAGGCCGGCAAGTTGCGTGAATGTCGCAGTGCAAGATGTGGAATTCACCATCAGTTTGCCGCAGGCCTCGGCGAGGAATTCAGGCATCACTCCGTAGCCGAGACGCCATCCGGTCATCGCATAGGTCTTCGAGAAGCCATCGAGAATAATCGTCTTTTCGAGCATCCCAGGCATGCTCGCGATGGATACCGGGAACTCTCCGCTGTAACAGATGCGGGAGTAGATTTCATCCGAGAGAACAATGACGTCGCGGTCGCGAAGAGCATCCGCGATTGCCGCGATATCTTCGGCCGGGATAATGCCGCCCGTTGGATTCTGCGGCGAATTCAGCACCACCATTTTAGTGCGATCGGACAGGCTCGCCCGAAAGACATCAAGGTCGAACGAGAAGCCGCGCTCTTCCACCAGGGGAACCGGAACCGGCGTGGCGCCCAGAAATCCGATCATCGATTCATAAATAGGGAAACCGGGATTGGGATAAATCACTTCATCGCCGGGTTCGAGAAGCGCCGTCATTGGATAGTAAATGATGGGCTTTCCGCCCGGAGTCACAATGACGTTTTTCAGGCCGACGGAAATACCGCGGGTCTTCGAAACGTAATCGGCCACCGCCTGTCGAACCTGTGGCAGGCCAGGAGTGGGGCCGTAATGCGTGAAGCCGTCGTCCATAGCTTTCTTGGCGGCGGAGATCACGTGAGAGGGCGTTTCGAAATCGGGTTCCCCAATCTCCAAATGGATGACGTCCTTGCCCTGCGCTTCAAGGGCGCGGGCGCGCTGGAGGACATCGAAGGCGGATTCCACGAGGATCCGCGACATGCGTTCGGCTAGTTTCATGATTTTCGGAAAAGGGGGGCGGCGTCAGGAGAGGAATCGGCGTTTTCAATTTCGATAACAGAATCGCCTATGGCTACGCGATCGCCGGTAATGCGGGCGGTCATGCGCCCGCCTTCGCGAAGGTCGACAATCGCCACCTGAAACGGCGCCTCGGCCGCATAACGCTCAGCGGCGGCGTGGACGACGGTTTCGGTGTAGACGATACCTGCTCGCATTTACTCCTGCCCCAAAATTGTAACCACACAGGATGCGCCGCTGCCACCGAGATTTTGCGCAAGGCCAACGGAATTGCGTCTGAGCTGCCGTTCGCCCGCTTCGCCGCGGAGTTGCTGAACCACATCGCAGAGCTGAGCCACCCCTGTGGCTCCCACCGGGTGACCCTTCGATTTCAGGCCGCCGCTGGCGTTCACCGGTTTGGCCCCATTGCGTCGGGTACCCCCTTCGGCGGTGAAAAAGCCGGCTTTACCGCGACCCGCGAAGCCGAGATCTTCCATAGCGATCAGTTCGGCGATAGTGAAGCAATCGTGCAGTTCGGCGAAATCGATTTCATTGGGGCCGAGGCCGGCCATGGCGTACGCGTTTCGCCCGGCGAGTTGAACGGCGGGGAACGTGGTGATGTCCTGTTTGCGGTCGAGGGCAACGTAATCGGAAGCCTGGGCTATCCCGAGAACGCTGATGGGCTTGTCGCTGAAACGACGGGCGCGGTCGGCCGCGCAGAGGATCACGGCGGCTGCGCCATCGCTGATGAGAGAGCAGTCGTATAGGTTCAGAGGTTCGGCGATCGGCCGGCCGTTCATGGCCTGTTCGAGCGTGATTACCTTGCGCATTTGAGCGTCGGGATTGAGAGCGCCGTTCTCGTGGTTCTTGACCGCCACTGCGGAGAGATGCTCTCGGGTGGTGCCAAATTCGTGCATGTGGCGGCGGGCGATCATGCCGAAAAGAGAAGGGAAGGTTGAGCCGGCGCGCATTTCGCCGGACCAATCCCCCGCCCCGCAGAGGATTTCGGTTACGCGCCCGGTGGTTTGGCTGGTCATCTTTTCGACACCGAGGACCATCACGCAATCGTAAATGCCGCTGGCGACGGCGATAAAGGCGTGGAAGAACGCGGAACCGCCCGAGGCGCAGGCGTTTTCAAAACGAGTGGCGGGGATTCCGGTCATGCCGAGCGCAGTAGAAATGTAAGGAGCGAGGTGACTTTGCCCGGTGAATTCAGGACCGGCGAAATTTCCCAGATAGAAGGCCTGAATGTCGGCCGGGCCACATTTTGCGTCCGCCAGGGCTTTCTTGCCGGCTTCCACCGCCAAAGCGCGTAAGTCCTTGTCAGGAAAGGCTCCAAAGGCGGTCTTGCCCGCTCCCACAATGGCGGCTTCTACGGCAAATCGTGCGGCGTGGCTCATTTGGAGGCTCTATACTGAGCATAACGCGCGGAATCGCTTTCGCCTTTGTCAGCGGATTCGCCTGCACGTCTGGCGCAACTGTCGCGTCATCGTTGCAGGGAATGCAGATGCTGGCGTCACCGACACTTCCGTTTCTCGAAACGATGCCCGGCAACAACGACACTCCGAAGAGTGGTGGGAAGTCGAATGCCGCTTCTGCATCCGACGGCGCAATTGCCGCTCCGGATGCGCTTTCCCGAGAAGTCCAGGAACAGTTTGTCACCGACAATATGCGCCGGATCTTCCGCCAGATTTATCGTTTGGTGGGCAACGTACATGACGCGCAGGATCTGACGCAGGAAACCTTCATCAAAGCGCTGCAGCGGCAGGAACAACTGAAAGATCTGGACAAGGCGGCGCACTGGCTTTCCCGGATTGCAACGAACACCGCGCTTGATTTTCTTCGAAGACATAATCGCGTGGCTTTTTGTGAACTCACGGAAGCTCCCGAGAGCCATATGGAGACTCCGGAGGCTACGGCCCTTCGTACTGAAGAAAAGATGTGGCTTGCGGACGGCCTTGATAAGTTAACGGCCAGGGAGCGTTCGGCCATTGTTCTGCGGGATGTGGAAGAGTTGCCGGCGGAAGAAGTGGCGCGTCGGCTGGATTGCTCGAAAGCGACGGTGCGCTCGCATATCGCCAATGCGCGCATCAAGCTCAGGAAATTTGCCGAAAGGAGAAAGCGATGAAGACCCATCCAACGGAAACGGAACTGGCCCTGTTCGCGGGCGGCGATTGTGGAACATTCTCGCGATTCATCCTGAACAGGCATATAAAGGGGTGCGAAGAGTGCCTCGCCGTAGTGTCGGAGTTCACAGAACTGCGGGGCAAGTTCTCGACGCGGGCGAATGTAAGACCGGAAATCCCGGACGCTGAGTGGAACCGGCTGGCTTCGGAAATGCGCGCGAACATCCATTTGGGACTGGAAGCGGGTGCCTGCGTGGCGGCCAGAGTTCCAGTGCGGATTTGGAATCCGCGCCTGACGGCGGTTTTTGCGAGCCTGTTGTTCCTGGTTGGCGCGGGGCTAATGCTGCATGTTCCACCCCCGGTTCCCTTAGCTGAGGCCACCGGCCCGGTGGTCGAATCGACCGGATCAGGCCTGGAGTTGCGGACAGGCGACGGCAGCCTGACGCTGTTGAACCATCGCGGCAGCGTGCCGGAGCAGACGGCGAGCGCACAGGGAGTGATTCGGTCGAGTTACATCGATGCGGGGGGAGTGACCATCAACAGTGTCTACCTCGAATAGCTCGCGGCGTTTACTGGCTTTGTATGCCCTTCTGGCAGGCAGCCTGGCGCTTCCGCAAGGCAGCCTCTTAGCGCAGGAAACCGCTCTCGATCCGGCAAATTCGGTGAAAATCGATCTGCCAGCCAATTCTCCGCTGGCTTTGATTTCTACCAGCATGGGTGAATCTCGCGCCATTGCGCGTGGCGGAGCCATGGTGCTCGACCTCCATATGTCACTCACGCTGCGGAATTCGGGTTTCCGCAGGGTGCGCGGGATCGTTCTGCTGGTCACCGCCCAGGAATTCGCGCCTGGCGGAAAGGGGTCCATCGCACGGCGGTCCATTGACGTATTGCCGAGTCAGGAGTTCACTGTTCCTGTCGAGCTTCGGCTAATTCGGCCCGTGCAGCAATCGGGCGGTCCGCTGGTGCGTGTGCAACTCGATGGCGTTTTGTTCGAGGACTTGAGTTTTTTTGGCCCGAATAAACTGAATTCTCAACGGGCCCTGACTTTCTGGGAGGCAGAGGCGCAGCGCGATCGGGCGTATTTCAAAAAGGTTCTTCAGGCGAAGGGCGAGAAGGGTCTGCGCGATGAAATGGTGGCAAGCATGGCGAAGCAGGCGGAACGCCCGCAGCTGGATGTCGCCATGAGCCGGAATGGTCGCACTGTTGGGGCGATTGCGCCCACACCGGAGCATGTGGCGCAGTTCGCGTTTTTGAAGATTCCCGGCGCACCGGTACAGCCGCTTCAGGGCTCGGCGGAGGTCTCGGCCAACGAAGCGCGCGCGCCTCAGATTGAGGTCATCAATCAATCGGCTAAGCCGGTACGATATGTCGAGATTGGCTGGGTAGTGAAGGATAAGGACGGACACGAGTATCTGGCGGGCTCGGTGCCAGGTTCCAGCGCCGCGATGTTGATCCCTGCCGGACAACACAGCCGCTTATTGCCCGATACCGCTCTGAAGTTTTCTCGCACAGGCAAGCCGGTTGAGATCGCCGGCATGACGGGTTTTGTCAGCCAGGTGGAATTCGCGGACGGAAAAGTTTGGGTGCCGTCGCGTGAGGAATTAAATGCCTCGCCGCTGCTCCGCGTAATTGCGCCGTCTGTCGAAGAACAGCGATTGGCGGATATTTACTCGAAAAAGGGCATTGGCGCGCTCACTGCGGAATTGAATCGGTTTTAGCCCCACTTGATGAAATAACTCAGATGACTGCTACCGGCGTCGCCTCGATTTGACCAGCATTCCCAGACAGAACGAAACCAGGCCCACCGCCGTCATTTTTCTCTTATCATGCAGGCCGACAAAGCGGGTGCCGGTATCCGACACTTCAAAAACGCCGACCGGCATCGCGATCAATCCGCCTCCGCCACCCTCTCCCTCACCGTGTTCGGCCTGCTGCCGCTTTCCCGCTCCCCCTCCCAGGCCGCAGCAGACGCGGGCCACCGGAATAATTGTTCGGCCCTGGGCAAGAATCGGTTCTCCGTAAACCGACTTCACGTTCGCGCTCTCCCCGATACGTGCGGCAACTGACTGCAGGAATTCTGGCATGTGTTGGCTCCGCCATGGCGTGAGCAACCGGACGGCCAACTACCCTCACCGATAGAATGGCGGGCGTATGCCGCATTTAAACCCATTCGGCCAAACCGGCATCGAGCGCCATTCCAACGGTGTCGCTCATTACCAGAAGCTGGCGTCATCTCTCGTTCACATGCTGCGCAGCACGGTGGATGCGAGTCCAAATACCGATGCGCTTGTTGAGATTGGAGCGGGACAAATTACATATCGGGAGCTATGGGACGGCGCATCGCGGGTGGCCGGAGGACTGCGCGAACAAGGAATCGAGCGTGGCGACCGCGTGGCGATCCGGCTTCGAAATGGAATCGACTGGTGTATCGCTTTCTTTGGAATTCAGTTATGCGGAGCCGCCGCCGTGCCTGTCAATACACGCCTGAACGAACCTGAAATCGAGTACGTCGTGAATGATTCCGGAAGCCGCTTCGTGTTTCTGCCGGACGCCCCCTTGCCGAACGGTAAACCATTCGCAATTGAAGACCTCGGCCACGACGACCTGTCGGCCATTTTTTACACCAGCGGCACCACAGGGTTTCCTAAAGGCGCGATGACCACGCATGGCAACTTCCTGACGAACATGGAAACTGCTCGTCGTGTGGGGATCGCGTATGCGCACCCGTTCCGGAACCTGGTTTCCGCTCCGTTGTTTCACGTCACCGGCTGCAACACGCAACTGCTTCCCACTTGCGAAGCGGGCGGAACAACTGTCATTCTGAGCCAGTTCGAAGTGGGGACGTTCCTGCGCGCGATTGAGGCGGAACGGATCGAAGTAATGATTACGGTACCCGCAATTTATTGGCTGGCCCTGCAGCAGGAAAATTTTCGATCTTTTGACCTGACCGGCGTGCGGCGCATAGCCTACGGCGGGGCTGCGGCGGCGCCCGATCTTATTGCGGGAATTATTCGGGCGTTCCCGAATGCGAGCGTCTCAAATAGCTATGGCTTAACAGAAGTGTCGTCCATCGCCACGTTTCTGCCCGCGGAATATTCGCTCACGCGGCCGGATTCCGTTGGCCTCGCCGCACCCGTGGTCGATTTGCGGCTCGATGATGTCACGCCTGGAAGCGAAGTGGGGGAACTGATGATCCGCGGGGCCAATGTCGTGCCCGGCTATTGGAACAAGCCGGACGCAACCGCGGCAACGTTCGTGGACGGATGGCTTAGAACAGGCGATCTGGCGCGTATCGACGCGCACGGATTCGTTCAGATTGTGGACCGCAAAAAAGACATGGTGAACCGCGGCGGTGAGAACGTCTACTGCGTGGAAGTGGAGAGCGCCCTCAGTTCGCATCCCGACGTCTTCGAAGTTGCAGTGATGGGCGTGCCCGACGCGATGATGGGCGAGAAGGTGGGCGCGGTAGTAGTGCCGAAGCCGGGCAGGACGGTGGAAATCCCGGATGTGATTCGGTTCGGTCGCGAGTGTCTCGCGGACTTCAAGGTACCCCAGTACGTAGTTATCCGTGAGGAGTTTCTGCCGCGTAATCCAGGGGGTAAGATCCTGAAAAAGGCGTTGCGCGAATCGATTGAATGGGGGAAGCCGCTGCGATGAATATGGAATCCCTGGCCGGGCTTGAAGGTCGCGAAGTCGCACTCACGGAATGGACGGAAGTCTCGCAGGAACGAATCGATCTGTTTGCCGAAGCCACGGAAGACCGGCAGTGGATTCACATCGATCAGGATCGCGCGGCATGTGAATCGCCCTACGGGTCAACCATCGCGCATGGGTTTCTGACGCTTTCGATGCTGAGCTATTTATCCCGCGATGTGCTGCGCGTGGAGGGCGTTCGTATGCGGGTGAACTATGGGCTGAACCGCGTGCGCTTTCCCTCGGCGGTAAGGGCGGGCTCAAGAATCCGCGGGCGATTCGTACTGCGGACTGTAAAGGGTTTTGCGTCGGGGACTGCTTCCGGCGTGGATCTTACGCTTCACGTGACGGTTGAGTTGGAAGCATCGGAAAAGCCATGCTGCGTGGCGGAATGGATCGTCCGGTATTACCGCTGACGATGACCACTAACATGACTACGAACACGATCACGGTCCGGGCGGGAGAGGAACTGAATGCGGATGCTCTCGCTCGATACCTTCAGCGGAATTTGCCGGGGTCATTCGGCAAGCTCGAAATCGAGCAGTTTCCGAATGGCCATTCGAATCTGGTCTATCTGATTCGTCTCGGCCAGGCCGAATATGTCTTGCGCCGGCCTCCGCGCGGTCCGGTTGCTCCGAAAGCTCACGACATGGCGCGCGAGTTCCGGGTTCTTCGCGCGGTGCATCCTCATTTTCCGGAAGCTCCGAAGGTAGTGCTGCTTTGCGAAGATGCGTCGATCGCCGGCGGCACTTTCTTTCTGATGGAACGTCGCCGCGGGATCGTGCTGAGAGATGAAGTGCCGGCGGAATGGGCGTCCGTGCCAAACTATCCGCGCATGGTTAGCGAAGCGTTCACGGACTGCCTGGTGCGCCTGCACGAAGTAGATGTTTCGAAGCCGGAATTGAGCGCTCTCGGGAAGCCGAAGGGATTTCTGGAACGCCAGGTGAAAGGTTGGGCCGAGCGCTGGCAAGGCGCGAAGACCGAGGACGTTCCTGAGATGGACACGCTGGTCAGGTGGCTTCACATCAATCTACCCTCTTCCCCCGCGTCAACACTTGTACACAACGATTTCAAACTCGACAACATCATGCTTGGGGCGACGGCCGATCGGGTGGAAGCGGTTCTTGACTGGGAGATGACGACGCTCGGAGATCCTTTGGCGGACCTTGGGCTGAGTCTCTGTTACTGGACGTGGGCCGGCATTGCGGCTCAGGGCGACCCTCACCCCGCTACGCCGGTTATTACTGCGGGACCGGGCTGGTTCAGCCGCGATGAACTAGTGGACCGCTATGCGCGCCGCACCGGGCGCGACGTCACGCACCTGCCGTGGTATGAGGTGCTTGGTATTTTCAAACTGGCCGTGATTCTGCAACAGATCTATTTTCGATTTCACCACGGGCATACGCTCGACGGACGCTTTCGCGATTTCGATCGGCGGGTGCGGGGGCTGATAACCCTTTCCTGCGAAATGTCCCAGGGCCGCCTGTGAGCCGCGTTTATCTCGTGCGCCACGGCCAGGCCGGCACCCGCACAACCTACGATGCCCTTTCTGAAACAGGCAGGCAGCAGGCGCGATTGCTTGGCGGGCATTTTGCGGACAGCGGCGTGAAATTTGCCCGGGTTTACACCGGCGGGCTTGCACGCCAACAGCAGACAGCCCAGGAAGTTATGACGGTGTTTCGGGCGAGAAACCTTGAATTCCCCGCGCCGATCGTCGATGCCGGATGGAATGAATTCGATCTGGATCACGTTTATCGTCAGTTGGCGCCGGTGCTGTGCGAAGAGGACGAGGCCTTCCGGCGCGAGTTCGAGATCATGAAGGCCGAACTGCAAACGGCGGGCGAGAAACACGATGCCGAAATTCACAGGCGCTGGACACCAGCCGATCTTAAGATCGTGCAGGCCTGGATACAGGGGCATCCGCGTTACAGCGGAGAAACATGGCTCGAGTTCCACGCCCGAATCTGTTCGCGGCGGCCGGAGATTGCGACGTGCTCCGAACCGGCGGACGATCACAACATCGCCGTGTTCACCTCCGCGACACCCATTGGGATCTGGGCGGCATTGGGGATGGATATCGAAGATCATCGCGCGATGCGACTGGCGGGCGTTCTCTACAACGCGTCTATTACGGTGATTCGAATTCGTGATAATCAATTGCGGCTCCATATGTTCAATGCGGTGCCGCACTTGACGGTCGGAATGTGTACTTACAGGTGAAGCCGGCACAATGCCGGCGAATGGGGCTTCAAAGCCGTGCTGCCGATTGCCAATCGGCCGGCAGCTAACCAATCAGTCCTCATTCTGGCTGTTTTGAGCAAAGGCGGGAAATTATGCATTTTGAATATTCACCGAAAACGATCGATCTGCAGAAGCGGGTTTATGCGTTCATGGCGGAGCACGTGTACCCGAATGAGCATAAATTCCATGAGCAT
>Ga0105240_10009305_pt1 | contig 13930 bp, 9 predicted proteins | sample KBSC54metaG_FD_80426 | JGI IMG/M metagenome (GOLD analysis project Ga0105240, IMG submission 80426) | Corn rhizosphere microbial communities from Kellogg Biological Station, Michigan, USA - KBS C5-4 metaG | ecosystem: Host-associated > Plants > Roots > Rhizosphere > Soil | place: Michigan, USA... | reverse complement strand
TGGCACGCTTCTGCGAGGAGGTCCTCCAACCGCTCAACCGGATCGGTGACGAGATTGGTTGCAAGCGAGCTGACGACGGCTCGGTGACGACCGCGCCGGGCTTCAAGGAAGCGTGGAAGCAATGGACCGAGGCGGGCTGGCCTACGCTGACGGCGCCCGAAGAGTTCGGAGGGCAGGGCCTTCCGCAAGTGATCGGCACGGCGATCGGCGAATATGTCCTCTCCGCCAACCACAGCTTCGAGATGTTCCAGGGACTGACGAGCGGCGCGATCGCGGCGCTCTATTCCAAGGGCTCGGACGAGCTGAAGCAGCGCTATTTGCCCAACATGGTCAGCGGCAAATGGACCGGGACCATGAACCTGACCGAGCCGCACGCCGGCACGGACCTCGGCCTGATGAAGAGCCGCGCCGAGCTTAATGACGACGGCAGTTATTCGATTACCGGCACCAAGATCTTCATTTCCTCGGGCGAGCACGACTTCGCCGAGAATATCATCCACCTGGTCCTCGCCAAGCGATCCGGAGCGCCCGACACGGTCAAGGGGATCAGCCTGTTCGTCGTCCCCAAGTTCCTCGTGAACGAGGACGGCAGCCTGGGTGCTCGCAACAGCCTCTCCTGCGGCGCGCTCGAAAAGAAGATGGGAATCCACGGCAACCCGACCTGCGTAATGAACTATGACGGGGCCAAAGGCTGGCTCGTCGGCGAAGGTGAGAAGGGCCTCGCCGCGATGTTCATCATGATGAACGCCGCCCGGCTTGGCGTCGGGCTGCAGGGTCTCGCCCAAGGCGAGGTCGCCTACCAGAACGCGGCCGATTACGCGCGCGAACGGCGCCAGAGCAGAGCCTTGAAAGGGTCCGAGCGCGATCCCGATGCTCGCGCCGACCCGATCATTGTCCATCCCGATGTCCGCCGCATGCTGATGGAATCGAAGGCCTGGAACGAAGCTGGACGAGCGCTATGCTTGTGGGGATCGCTTCTCGTCGACCTCGTCCGGCGCTCGCCCGACGAGACCGAGCGGCAGCAGGCGGACGATCTGCTTGGTCTCATCACCCCGGTGATCAAAGGCTATTGCACCGACAAAGGGTTCGAGGCGGCAGTCTACGCTCAGCAAGTGCTCGGCGGCCACGGCTACATCCGCGAGCACGGTATCGAGCAGTTCGTTCGCGATGCGCGCATCGCCCAGATTTACGAGGGTACCAACGGCATCCAGGCGATGGACCTCGTCGGCCGGAAGCTCCCTCGTGAAAACGGCAGGGCCATTCGCGCCTTTTTCGAAGTCGTCGGGCGCGACATCGCCGAAGCAAGAGCCGACGGTGATCCGGCTGGCGTCGCCTCGGCGCTCGAGCCCGCGCTTCAGGATCTGCAGGCCGCGACGATCTGGCTCGCACAGAATGCACCCGCGAACCCCGACAACGCGGGCGCCGGCGCTTATGCGTATATGGATCTGATGGGCCTCGTCAGCCTCGGCTGGATGTGGCTGAAGATGGCGCGAGCTGCCGCGAAGGCGATTGAGAGTGGCGGCGACGAAGGCAAGGCTTTTTACGACGCGAAGCTGACCACCGCAGCCTTCTACGCGGCGCGGGAACTCCCACTTTCAACCGCCTTGCGCCGAAAGATCGAAGCCGGCGCGGATACCCTCATGAAGATTCCCGCCGAGGCCTTTTGATCGCGGACCACTAATCTTCATCAGCTTGTGGAACGGAATGGCCGGTGCTCTGTTCGCCGGTCGCATCCCCCCGAGGGTGCCTGTGGAGCGGACTGCGATTGCCCCCCTCCGCAGGGTCAGTTCGCTCCACAGCGTCCCACGGCAAGAGCAATATCGTCCCGCGCCGCCTGGCGTGGGTGATTCAACGCAGGAAATCCAACTCGCCGAATCCCGGCGAGCGGTGCGACTTACAGGAAGGCGAAGGCCAGGCCCGCGCCGACCACGACAACGGTCAGGCCCAGGCCGATCGCGGCGCTGCGCCAGTTTCCAAACGTGCTTTCCATGACGTCTCTCCCCTTGTGACCCCCGACCGCATATAGCACAAAATTCGACAAAGCGGATGTGAAATGCTGGCGAGTCAGCGACTTAGCGACTCGCGCACCCTATTTCCGGCGCCGTTTAACTGCCGTTCAGGTTCGGACGATGAGCCGAGCGCCGCCCGGGACGAATGCCGGACAAGGACGGTTGCCAGATCGTTTTATTCCCAAAGGCTCCAACCAAATTGGAAGGAGGTACGAGCCATGCGTACTTTTACGAAGATTCTAGCCGGGACCGCGGGCATGGCGGCCCTGGCGGCGGCGGCCCCAGCGGCCGCGCAATACTACCCCTATAGCTATAGCCCCTACAGCTACAGCTCCAACCCCTATGGCTACAGCTCTTACGGCTATCGGACGTATGGCGTGAACTCGAATGTTGCCGCGCAGCAGTGCTCGGCGGCTGTCCAGAACCGCCTCGCAAGCCGTACCAGCATTGGCCAGATCCTCGGTTCGCTCGTCGGTCTCCCCACGTCGGCCTATGGTCGCGTAACCGCGATTACTTCGACGACGCCGACGCGTAGCGGAATGCGTATCCGCGGTCTCGCGAGCAGCGGCCGCTATGCGTACAATAATTACGGGCCGTACGGTTACGGCGCCTATGGCGCGCTCGGCTACAATTATGCCGCTGCGGCCGACCTGTCGTGGAGGTGCGACGTCGATTACCGCGGTTACGTCCGCGACGTCGACATCAACCGCCGCTAACCTTTAGCGGACACCTGAAGGGAAGCGCCGCCGTACTCGCCGGCGCTTCTTTTTGCGTGCGTAGCCAAGACATTGCAGGTTCAGCATGGTCGCGGCTAAACCCTTGGGCGACTTCATGCGTTCATGATCTCCAGCGGGCGCCGCGGCGCATTCATCGAAGAGACGAAGTGAGAGTGATGCGAAAGCTTTTGGGCGGCGGCCGGCTGCTAAACGGAATTTTTGTCCTTGGCCTAGCGACCGCAATCGCAATGCCGCTTGCTGCCTCGAGTGCGCCAGCGGTTGCCGCGTCTCGATCGACGCCCGACGGCGGCGTTGCAGCATTCTATCGAGCGCGCGGCGGTGCTCCGCTTTGGCTGGCGCCGAATTCAGGAGCTGCCGAGCAACAGCTGATTTCGCTGCTCGCGACTGCGCAAGCCGATCACCTCAATCCGAGACGGTACAATGTGAAGGCTCTGCAGCGGGCGCTCGAAGACGCGCGTCGCGGCGGACCAGGGGCGGTGCAGCGCGCCGAATTGATGCTGAGCCAGGCGTTCGTCTTGTACGCCCGCGATCAGCGGCACGACCCCGGCGGAATCATCTATGTCGATGCCGAGCTCAAGCCGACTCCGCCGTCGGCGAGCGAACTGCTGAATGCTGCGGCCCGCGCTCCATCGCTTTCCGATTACGTCCAGAACATGGGTTGGATGAACCCGATTTACGCCAAGCTCCGCTCAGCAATCGCGAGCCGTTTGTACCGCACCGATGCGGAGCGCAGGCTTCTCGAGCTAAACCTCGAACGCTCCCGTGCGCTGCCGTCCGGAAATGGGCGCTACGTGCTGGTCAATCCGCCTGCGGCCCGCCTCTACATGTACGAGAACGGGCAAGTCGTGGACTCGATGCGTGTCGTTGCCGGCCGCCCGGATCCCATCGCCCAGACTCCGATGATGAATGCCTACATCCGGTACGTCGCGCTCAACCCGTATTGGAATTCCCCGGCGGACATCACCGCGAAGAAGCTTGTGCCGACCATCCTCAAGGAGGGCCGCGCTTACTTCAAGAACAGGGGCTATGAGCTACTGTCGGACTGGTCCGACCACGCGCGGGTCATCGATCCCATGTCGATCGACTGGCACGCGGTCGCGGCGGGTCGGATTCAGGCTCGCCTGAGGCAAAAGCCCGGTCCCGCCAATTCGATGGGGAAGATGAAGTTCATGTTCCCCAATGCGCAGGGCATCTGGCTGCACGACACGCCCGAGCGGGAAAAGATCGAGGACGCCGCTCGCCTCCAGAGCAACGGCTGCGTTAGGCTTGAGGATGCGGCGCGGCTGGAGCGCTGGCTGTTCAATGGCCGACCGCCAAATCCGAAGGGCGCCCGCCCCGAGCAGAAGGTCAATCTGCCAACGCCGGTGCCAGTCTACATCACGTATCTGACGGCGGTGCCCAGTGGAACGTCGATCGTCTATTTCGACGATTTCTACGGCAAGGATCGCGGGGAAGTGCGGCGCTTCGCCGCGCTTTAGGAGACCTTCCGTCGGTCGAGATACCAGGGGACCATAACGGATTCCGCGCGCTTCTCCTTTTTTGGCGCGAGGCGGCCGAGGTCGAACTGATCGCTGAATTGGACCCCGAACTTGCCCGGTTGAGCCCAGCGGACAATGCCTCGAACCGGCCCGACGCCCACGATGTCGATCGCAAGCTCGACGTCTGGCGCAACCGCAATGGGACAATCGACCAGCGCGCCCATCGACGAGATGTTTCGCAACTTCACCTCGACCATCTCTCCGTCGATGCAGGTGACTGCCCGGCGCATCAGTCGGTGGCGTGGCGCTCGGCCATATGCGAAGCCGTCCGCCTGAACAGTCGCGCGGTTGGCGAGCTCGCGGGACGCCTCGGCCGCCGCGGGCTTTCCGAAGATGTATCCCTGCACCATGCTGACTCCGAGCTCGCGGATCAGGTGCAAATCGTCATGGGTCTCGACGCCTTCCGCGCACGTATCCATGCCCAGCGTCTCGGCCAAGGTGACGATGGCGCGAATGATCGCGGCGTTGCGGTTGGTTTCGGACGAAGCGCCCCGGACGAAGCTCTGGTCGATCTTGATCTTGTCGAACGGCGCCTTCTTCAAATAGCCGAGCGAGCTATAGCCGGTGCCGAAATCGTCCAGCGCGAGGCGGACCCCAAGCTTCTTCAGGCCCGCGAACGTCTCATCGGTCGAATCGCCTTCGGCGAGAAAGACGCCCTCCGTAATTTCCAGCTCCAGCCGATCGGGGCGAAGGCCAGATTCGCGCAGATGGTTCGAAACCATTTGCACCACGCCCGGATCATTGAACTGGAGCGGCGACAGGTTGACCGCCACGCGGACGCTCTCCGGCCAGTTCTTGGCCTCCTCCATCGCGGTCCGAAGCACCCATTCGCCGATCCGGCTGATGAGGCCAGCTTCTTCCGCGAGTGGAATGAACTTCGCGGGCGAGATCGATCCCCGGCTGGGGTGGTGCCAACGCACTAGCGATTCGAAGCCGCATATTTCCTCGCCCGCGGTACGGACGATCGGCTGGTAATGGACTTCGAGTTCGCCGCGATCGATTGCTTGGCGAAGTTCGTTCTCGAGGATCTGGCGTTCAGCCGCTTCGCTGTGCATGGAAGCTTCGTAGAAGCTGTGCTTCCCGCGGCCTGCCGCTTTGGCGGCGTACAGGGCCAGGTCGGCGTTGCGGACGAGCGCATCCGCGCTGGCCCGGCCTGGATCGCCGATGGCGATGCCCACCGATGCGCCGATCATCACCTTGTGACCTTCGACCTGATACGGCCGCGAGACAATCTCGATCAGGCTCCGCGCAAGCGATTCGAGCAAACCCATATCAACCGTGCCCGGAAGCACCGCCTGGAATTCATCGCCGCCAAGGCGCCCAACCTGGCCGTGATTTCCCATTACCGACTTGAGCCTGTCCGCGACCTGCCGAAGCAGCGCGTCACCGACGGGGTGGCCGAGGGTGTCGTTGACGTTCTTGAAGCGGTCGAGGTCGATCATGAACAGCGCGCAGCCCTTGTGCCGATGGGCGGCATTGCGCAGTGCTTCGTCGAGCGTCTGGCGCATCATCGCGCGGTTCGGGAGGCCGGTGAGCGAATCGAAGCGTGCGAGGCGGGAAATCTCGCGCTCCGATTTGCGTTGCTCGGTCAGGTCCGTGCCGATCCCGCGAAAGCCAAGAAAGCGGCCGCGCTCGTCGAAGATCGGATTGCCCGAGAGCGACCAGTGAACATCCTCCTCGCTCGCCGGACGGACGACGACGTCGGAGAATGGAAAGCGCGCGGAAAGATGGAAGCCGAGGGTTTTGCGCTCCTCGGCGGATTCCGACGCATTGTCGACGGACAACAGGTCGGTGAAGCGGCGGCCCAGCAATTCCTCGGGCTCGCACTGAAAATCCTCGGCGAGCTGGCGCGAGACGTAGGACAAGGTTCCGGCGTAATCCGTTTCCCAAAACCAGCCGCGCCCGCTGTTCTCGAACTCGTCGACGAAGTGGAGGGCCTTGCGAGCCTGCGCTTCGAGCTTCAGCCTGATGCGTCCGGTAGCGATGATCTGTCGGGTTCCCGCGATGCTGTACGCGACCAGCGCCAGCGACAGGATCGCGACCCCAAACCCAATCAGCGGCGAATCCGCGAGGACGAAAGCCGCGAAGGTGGCGACTATCGCGTTCACCGCCGCGAGCGGCGGCGCGCTGATCGACACGATCGTCCCCATCGAAATGCCGGCACAGAGGATGATTTGCGCGGCCGCGATCGGGATGATGAAGCGATCGTCCTGGACGGTGTTGCCGAACCACGTCCAGAGCAGGCCGCTCACCGCGACATAAGCGCAGAGTGCGCGCACTACGTGATGCGATGGCAGGTCGACCCGACGGCGCAGGAGCATGGCGCCCGCGGCGGCTGCGTCGAGCGCGATCACCAGGATGAGCGGGATCAAAGGATTGTCGAAGGTGAACGTGTCCGGGACGTCGGCGGCCAGGAGAAGATAGGCGGCCCCGAAGATCAGGTGGGTGAAACCGAGAAGAGCCGCAATGAGATCGAGGCCGGCCAGCCGCCAGTCCGCGAGGGAACGCTCATCGCTGGTGTCGGGAGTGCGAACGTCGAACCAGCACGCGTCACGCACGGATGCGCGCGCGCGACTGCCGCTATTGGCTTCGGCTGACTTGGCGAATCGTGACCGTCGCATGGTTCCCACGGACGGGCCCGCAGCAAGATGCGACGGAACCCTCCGTTTGCGACTTTAGGACCGGGAGTTAACCGTGCTGCGAACGAACGCAGTTGCCAAGGGCTTAACCCTATTCGGGAAGGAAGTCCGGAACCGAGAGATAACGTTCGCCCGTATCGTAGTTAAATGTCAGGATTCGCGGGTGATCGCCGAGCTCCGGGAGCTTCTGAGCGACGCCCGCCAGCGCCGCTCCGGATGAGATTCCGATCAGCAAACCTTCCTCGTGGGCGGCGCGCCGCGCCATCTCCTTCGCTTCGCCGGCGTCGACATCGATCACCCCGTCGAGAATTTCCCTGTTCAAGATGCTCGGCACGAAATTGGCGCCGAGGCCCTGGATGGGATGCGGGCCGGGCTTGCCTCCGCTGAGGATCGGCGAGAGCGCTGGCTCAACCGCGAAGACTTTGAGCTTCGGCCAGACGCCCTTCAGCACCTCGGCGCAGCCGGTGATGTGCCCACCGGTCCCGACACCAGTGATGACCGCGTCAAGCGGCGTGTCCGCGAAGTCGCGAAGGATCTCCTGCGCGGTTGTCTGACGGTGCACCTCGACATTGGCTGGATTGTCGAACTGCTGCGGCATCCAGCTGCCCGGTGTCTGATCGACAAGCTCCTGGGCCCGCTCGATCGAGCCGGTCATGCCCTTCTCCTTGGGCGTGAGGTCGAATGTCGCGCCATAGGCCAGCATCAACCGGCGCCGCTCGACGCTCATGCTGTCGGGCATCACCAGGATCAGCTTGTAGCCTTTGACCGCCGCGACCATCGCCAGGCCGATGCCCGTATTCCCCGACGTCGGCTCGATGATCGTCCCGCCGGGTTTTAGCTGCCCCGAGCGTTCCGCATCCTCGATCATGGAGAGAGCGATCCGGTCCTTGATCGATCCGCCTGGATTCCGCCGTTCCGACTTCATCCAGACTTCAGCGCGGTCGCCGAACAGGCGGTTGAGGCGGACATGGGGCGTGTTGCCGATGGTCTCGAGGATGTTCGCGGCTTTCATGCCTAGCTCTCCTTCACTGGCGCTTCGGCCAAGTCGGGGACGTCGAAACTCTTTGCAAGCCGAAGCTCGGGGAACCACCAGGACCACAGGAACACAACCGCGATTGCGCCGATTCCGCCGGCGATGACCGCGGGGATTGGCCCGATGATAGCACCGAGGAAGCCGGATTCGGTCTCGCCAAGCTCGTTTGAGGCGGAGATGAAGAGGGACGAGACCGCTCCGACCCGGCCGCGCATGTCGTCGGGCGTGTAGAGCTGGATCAGCGACTGGCGGACGTAGACCGAGAACATGTCGGCTGCACCCAGCAATGCGAGGCACAGGAGAGAAAGCGGCATGGAGGTGGACCAGCCGAAGACGATAGTCGCGGCTCCGAATATACCGACGGCGATCAACATTTTTACGCCGACATCGTGTTTGAGCGGTCGGAAAGAGAAGTAGGCCGCGGTCAGCGTCGCTCCCAGCGCCGGGGCGGCTCGCAGGTGCCCAAGGCCTTCCGCGCCGGCATGGAGCACGTCGCGCGCAAAAACCGGGAGCATCGCCGTCGCGCCGCCAAGCAGAACGGCGAACAGATCCAGGCTGATCGCGCCCAGCACGAGGCGGTTGTGACGCACGTATTTCAGACCCTCGACCATTTGCGACCAGGGATTTGGCGAGCCCGCCAGGTCGGTTCGCGGCACCGGCGGGATCGCCAGCAGTCCGATGAACGCGACCGCGAAGAGTAGTGCGCTCACGGCATAGGGCGCATAGGGTTCGAAGGCGTACAAATAGCCGCCGAGCGCCGGCCCCAGGATGGCGCCCATCTGCCAGGCGATCGACGACAAGGCGATAGCGCGCGGCAGTATCTCGCGCGGAACGAGATTGGGCGCGAGCGCACCAATCGCCGGTCCTGCAAAGGCGCGGCCAACGCCAAGCAGCGCAGCCACGAAATAGAGCGCCTCCAGCGTCGTCGCATGCGTGCATGCAAGAATTCCGAGCGCGACCGCGCAGCCGAGCTCCAGCGCAACCGCCGCGCGCGCAATCCAGCGACGGTCGACCCGGTCCGCCGTCCATCCGGTGATCAGCGTCAGGAAAAAGAGCGGCAGGAACTGGACCAGGCCGATGAGCCCGAGCCGGAACGCCGCTTCCTTGAGACCCATGGTATGACGGGCGATGTCATAGACCTGCCAGCCGATGACGATCACCATCGCCAGGCTGCCGATCGTCCATGTCAGCCGCGCGAACCAGAAGTTGCGGAACTGCGTTATGCGGAGCGGTTCGGGAAGGATGCCCACGCGCGCTGCCTAGGGCGCGTCAGTCGACCCGGCAACGCTCGTCATCGCCTCCCGCTCGCACAGGATGCCGAGACGCTTCACCAACACCGGCATCGTCAGCCCTTGCACGAACAATGAGAAGGCGACGACGATGAATGTCGTAAGGATGATCGCCGTGCGTTCCGGAATGGCCGGCAGTGCAAGGGCGAGCGCCAGGCCCAGCGCGCCCCTCAGGCCACCCCAGACGAGGATATGCTGATAGCTGATTGGCACAGCCAGGGGGGAGCGCCGGAAGATCGCCGAAAGAGGGTAGACGGCCGCTGCCCGCCCCACCAGGACGAAGAGAACCGCGGCGGCAATCGTCACCGTTCCGATGCGAAGGACCGGAGCGATCGCGAGCTGCATTCCGATCAGGATGAACACGAAGGAATTGGCGAGGAAAGCGAAGAAGTCCCAGGCGGACATGAGGTGTTCACGGCCTCGTTCCGAGATCACGCCCTTCCAGCCGAGATTGCCGATGACCAGGCCGGCCGCCAGCGAGGCAAAGACGCCCGACGCGTGGAAATGTTCGGCCGTCATGAATGAGCCGTAGGCTGCGATGGTGGTCAGCGTGATCTCCACCAGATGATCGTCGGTCCTGCCGGCGACCAGCAAGACAACTCCCCCGGCGAGAGCGCCAATCAATGCGCCGCCGCCCATGGTCCAGAGGAATGAACCTGCTATTCCGACGGGGCCCGATGATGCGCCCGCGATCGCAGCCGCCAGCACGACGAACGCGACTGCGACGACACCGTCGTTAAGCAGGCTTTCCGCTTCGACCAGCATGCTGAGGCGCGGCTCGACGCGAAGCTCACGGAACGAAGCGATCACGCTCACGGGGTCCGTTGCCGCGATCAGCACGCCAAAGAAAGCCGCGCCGATCCAGCTCCAGCCGACGAGCCAATGCATTCCGGCTGTCACGACCAGCGCCGCGATCGCAACGCCGACAAAAGCGAGGAGAAGCGTGACTGGAAGCTCCCGCTTGAACGACCTCCAGCCCAGATGAAGCGCAGCTTCGAATACGAGTGGAGGCAGGAAGATGTTGAAGATGAGGTCGCGCGACAGCGGGATCGTCGGCGCATTGGGCACGTATGCGATGCCGATACCGGCCGCCGCGAGCCCCACCGCATAGGGCCAGCCAAAGCGGCGAGTCAGCATCGCGATAAGGCACGCAGCGAAGAGGAGCGCGGCGAGCGAAGCGAACTGAGCCTCAGTCATCGTTGCGCCATATCAGGCGATTTTCCCGAAATCTGCCCTTTCGCTGCTCCTGCCAGGAGTTGCCGCTTTCGCATCGTCAATGTTCGTGTATTGTTCCGCCATGGCGAAGGTGAAATCGCGTTACGTGTGCCAGGCGTGCGGCTCCGTCAGCAGTCGTTGGCAGGGGCAGTGCCCCGATTGCGCCGAGTGGAACACGCTTGTCCAGGAAGCGGCGGAGGTATCGAGCATCTTCGCGGCCAAGCACAATCTGCAGGGTGGCGGGCGCGTGATCCCGCTGATCGGACTGGAAACACCTGCCGCGCTGCCTGACCGCCTGCCGAGCGGCCTCGCCGAGTTCGACCGGGCGATCGGTGGTGGGATTGTCGCCGGTTCCGCGATGCTGGTGGGTGGCGACCCGGGCATCGGGAAGTCGACACTTCTCCTCCAGGTTGCCGCGCGCCTCGCGAGTGAGGGCAAGAAAGTCATTTATGTCTCCGGCGAGGAATCTGCAGAGCAGGTTCGCTTGCGGGCAGTCCGCCTCGGCCTTGGCGGAGCGCCGGTCCGGCTGGCGGCGGCGACCTCGGTCCGCGACATCCTGACGACGGTCGGCGACGGCGAGCCGCCGGCGCTGTTGATCATCGATTCCATCCAGACGATGCATTCCGACCTGATCGAGGGTGCGCCCGGAACCGTGACCCAGGTCCGCGCCTCCGCGCAGGAGCTGGTCCGCTTCGCCAAGGAGCACGGCACCGCGGTCGTGCTCGTCGGGCACGTCACGAAAGACGGGACGATCGCCGGTCCGCGCGTCCTTGAGCATATGGTCGACACGGTGCTGAGCTTCGAGGGCGAGCGAAGCCATCAGTATCGAATCCTCCGCGCGATGAAGAACCGCTTCGGCGGCACGGACGAGATCGGCGTGTTCGCGATGGAAGGGCAGGGGCTTACCGAGGTTCCCAACCCTTCGGCGCTCTTCCTCACGCACCGTGGTGAGCCCGTTAGCGGAACCAGCGTTTTCCCGGCCATCGAGGGGTCGCGGCCCGTCCTCGTCGAAATTCAAGCTTTGGTGGTCCGGCTTGCAAGCGGCGCAACGCCGCGGCGCGCCGCGGTCGGTTGGGATGGCGGCCGGCTGGCGATGATCCTCGCGGTGCTGGAAGCCCGCTGCGGACTCAGTTTCGCAACGGCGGAGGTCTATCTCAACGTCGCCGGCGGTTATCGCCTCAGCGACCCGGCGGCCGACCTCGCGGTCGCAGCAGCGCTTGTCTCGGCATTGTCGGAGCGGCCAGTGCCAAGCGAATGCGTCGTCCTTGGCGAGATCGCTTTATCTGGCGAGATCCGTCCGGTCGCGCACGCCGGGCTGAGGCTCAAGGAATCGGCGAAGCTGGGTTTCGAAACGGGCTGGGTGCCCAAGGGCATCAAGGGCGGGGAAGGGCTGAAGCTCGCCGAGTTCGCGAATCTGCGCCAGCTCGTCGATCAGATTCTCGGTCGCTAGCAGCATTGGCAGCCCCTCGGGTTGCGGTTCGTTGGGCTTCAGACCAATGAGCCGCCAATCGTGAACCTCCAGACCATCGAAAAACCCGGGGCGCAGGCCGAAGACGGCTTGCCGATCCCACGCCGCTACTGGTCTGTGATCAGCATCTGGCTGGCGCTGACGATGGCGGTGCTCGACGGGGCCATCGCCAATGTCGCGCTTCCGGTCATCGCTCATCAGCTCGGCGCCTCGCCCGCGGCGTCGGTGTGGGTGATCAATGCCTATCAGCTGACGATCACGATCCTGCTGCTGCCGCTCGCCGCGCTCGGCGACCGCATCGGCTACAAGTGCATCTACATCCCGGGACTCGCGCTGTTCACTTTGGGCTCAGTCGGCTGCGCGGCCGGTGGGACTCTGACGCTGCTGATCGCCGCGCGCGTGTTCCAGGGCATCGGCGCCGCCTGCATCATGAGCATGAACGCCGCGTTGGTGCGCGCGACCTATCCGGCGAGCATGCTTGGCCGGGGGATCGGCTATAATGCGATGGTCCTGTCGATCTCGGCCGCGGTCGGGCCGACGCTGGCGGCGATCATCCTCAGTGTCGCGACCTGGCAATGGCTGTTCCTGATCAACCTCCCGATCGGGATCGCCGCGCTGATTGTCGGCCGCAAAGCGCTTCCCGAGCCGCAGGGGCACGGGCGGCCGTTCGACTGGCCGTCGGCGATGCTAAGCGCGGCGATGATGGGCCTCATCGTCTTCGGCGCCGAGACCTTCGCGCGCGAAAGCTCGTCCATCGGCTTTGCGATGGTGATTGTGGGCCTGTTGGCGGGCGGCGCGCTCGTCTGGCGCGAATGGGGAGTGCCAAATCCCCTCATGCCGCTCGACCTGTTGCGGATCCCGATCTTCACCTTGTCGATCTCGACTTCGGTCGTGTCGTTCGCGGCGCAGATGCTGGCTTATGTCTCGATCCCGTTCCTGTTCCAGTCGGTGCTCGGGCGCTCGGTCTTCGCGACGGGCCTTCTGATGACCCCGTGGCCGCTAGCGGTGGGAGTGGCAGCGTCGCTCGCCGGCCGCCTCGCGGATCGCATCAACGCGGGCCTGCTCGGCGGGATCGGCCTCGCCATCTTCGCGGCGGGGCTGTTCTTTCTGTCGCGGCTCGGCGCATCGCCCGACAATTTCGACATCGTGTGGCGGATGGCGCTTTGCGGGCTTGGCTTCGGGCTGTTCCAGTCGCCCAACAACCGCACGATCGTCAGCGCTGCCCCGAAGCCGCGGTCCGGCGCCGCCGGGGGGATGCTCGCCACGGCCCGCCTGCTCGGGCAGACCACGGGCGCAGTGGCCGTCGGCGTCGCGTTCCATCTTGCCGGAGTCCACGCCACGCCGACTTTGCTGTTCGCTGCGTCGATCGCGGCGCTTCTCGCTGCGGGCATCAGCTTGCTCCGCCTCAATGTAGCTCCTCCGGGCCGCGTCGCAGTCTACAAGCCGATTCTCGACTGAACTCGAAGGGCTTTCATCGGCTCCTGCCCTAAGCTAGCGCCGGGACGTGACCGCGCTCGACGTCTTCGTCTTCCTGCTGCTGATCGGCGGAGCCGCCGTCGGCTTCGTGCGCGGATTCGTTCACGAGGTCATTTCGATCCTCGCGTGGATCGTCGGGATCGCGATGCTGAAGCTGTTCCATACCCAGCTGTGGACCGGGCTCGAGAACACGTTTCACACCAGCGTCGCAGCGGGAGCGGTGCTCGCCTTCGCGCTGCTGTTCGTTCCAAGCTTCCTCATCGTGAAACTACTCGCGCGATCGCTCGGCGGGCGGACCAGGCGCCACTCGGTCCTCGGTCCGTTCGACCGGACGCTCGGCGGTGGGTTCGGACTGCTGAAGGGCCTGCTCGGAGCGACCCTGTTCTTCCTTCTCGCCAACCTCGCGACCGACATGGTCTACGGGCCGCAGGCCGACCGTCCCCACTGGATGACCAAGTCGCGGACCTATCCGCTGCTCAACGCCAGCGGCCGCTCGATCGTCGACTGGGTCGAGGCGCGGCGCCAC
>Ga0105240_10009302_pt1 | contig 13935 bp, 11 predicted proteins | sample KBSC54metaG_FD_80426 | JGI IMG/M metagenome (GOLD analysis project Ga0105240, IMG submission 80426) | Corn rhizosphere microbial communities from Kellogg Biological Station, Michigan, USA - KBS C5-4 metaG | ecosystem: Host-associated > Plants > Roots > Rhizosphere > Soil | place: Michigan, USA... | reverse complement strand
CCGCTCGAGCGCGGCGATGCGCGCTTCGAGCGCGTGTGGATCGATCGCGGCCCGGGTGACCAGCGACGCCACTGAGCAACCGGCGACGCCAGCCTCGTCGATGATCACGGCAGCAGCGGCAAGCTCGGCGGCCTCACGGTCGGCCGTTTTCGTCGGATCGAAGTCGAGCCGCTGGCATCGCGTAAGGGCCGCGCCGGTTCGGATCGCCGATCGCAGCGGGTGCGGGTCGAGGACGTAGCCGCCGCCAATCGTGATCGCCGGCGAGTACGCCCGCACGATGTAGCCGTCGCCGCGTGCGAGTACCGTTGGCCGCTCGAGTCGGATGCGGACGAACGCGCGGCGGCCCGGCTGGAGCGGTTCGTTGCTTGTGAGCCCGATGAATGAAACGCGGCCGAGCATCTCCGCGGTGCCCTGATGGAAACGGACCCGCGCGCCGTGCTTCAGCGGTTTTGCCGACGGCAGCAGCTCTAGCGCCGCGTCGACGACCCGGGTGTCGTGGAATGCACCTGGCGTGACGAGGTTCTGGCCTCGCGCGATCTCCTCGACCTCGATGCCGCCGAGATTCACGGCGGCGCGCTGCCCCGCCACGCCGGCCGACTGCGCTGCGCCGTGCACCTGCACGCCGCGCACTTTCGCGCGCGTTCCACCGGGCATGACAGCAAGCTCGTCCTCGACCGCGATCCGCCCTGACACGAGCGTGCCGGTCACGACGGTTCCGAATCCCTTTTTCGAAAACACACGATCGATCGGCAATCGCGCGACGGCATCGACGCGCCGCCCTCGAACCGTCTTCGCAGCAGTCGCGAGCGCGGCGCGCAAGGCGTCGAGACCGGCGCCGGTCTTCGCCGACACGGGCACCATCGGCGCGCTTTCGAGGAACGAGCCGGCGACGAGTTCGCGCACTTCGAGACGCGTGAGCTCGAGCGTGTCGGCGTCCGCAAGGTCGCTCTTCGTCAGTGCGATGATGCCGGCCGGCACGCGAAGCAGCCGGCAGATGTCGAAGTGCTCTCGCGTCTGCGGCATCACGGACTCGTCGGCGGCGACGACGAGGATGACCAGATCGATGCCCGCGGCGCCGGCGAGCATGTTCTTGACGAAGCGCTCGTGTCCGGGAACGTCGACGAACGCCACGTTGAAATCGTCCACGATCGTGTGCGCAAACCCGAGATCGATGGTGATGCCGCGAGCTTTTTCTTCTTTGAGTCGATCCGGATCCGTCCCCGTCAGCGCAAGCACGAGGGCGCTCTTCCCGTGATCGATGTGCCCGGCGGTGCCGACGACGATCGATTTCATGGCAAACGCACTTCGTGCCTGCGATCTAGCGGCGACCGCGTTTGTGCATCTGCCGCTCACGACGGCCCGGACGCTGCTTGCGGCGCTTCTCGACCTTCGGCGTCGCCTTGCTCCGCCGAGGCCCGCGTTCGCCCTCGCGCACGCGCTCGAGAATCTCGACCAGACCCAGGTCGATCTGCCGCACTTCCATGTTCACGCGAATAACCTGGACTTTGACCTTGTCGCCGAGCCGGTACGTCTTGTCGGTGTTCTCGCCGCGAAGCGTGTGCGCGCTCTCGACAAATCGATAATAGTCGTCCGCCATCGTCGACACGTGGACCATGCCTTCGACGAAGTGCTCGATGAGCTCGACGAACAGCCCGAAGGATGCGACGCCGGTCACGTATCCTTCGAATTCATCGCCGACCTTGTCGGCCATGAACTTCACTTTCTTCCACTGCACCAGCTCGCGCTCGGCGTCGTTCGCCCTCCGCTCCATCTCGGAGGTGTGCCGCGCGATCTCGGGCAGCTCGTCGGTCCATGCCTCGCGTGTCTCCGGCGTGAACTCGCCGTGGCGCGCCATACGCAGCGATCGATGCACGACGAGATCGGGATACCGGCGGATTGGCGACGTGAAATGCGTATAGCTCGTCGCCGCCAGTCCGAAGTGCCCCAGGTTCTCCGGCGCGTAGCGCGCCTTCTGCATCGAGCGCAGCATCAGGTACGCGATCGGCTTCTCTTCAGGCTTCCCGTGGATCTTCTCGAGCAGCTTCTGAAAGTGCCGCGGTCGGAGCGCCGTGACCGGCGCGCCAAGGCTGTAGCCGAATCCGGAAATGAACTCCTCGAACTTCGCGATCTTCAGGATGTCGGGCGTCTCGTGGATGCGGTAGAGGGAGGGTGCGTCCTGCGATTCGAGAAAAGAGGCGACGGTTTCGTTCGCCAGCAGCATGAACTCTTCGATCAGCCGGTGCGCGACGTTCCGCTGCAGCGCGATGATCGCTTCGACAACGCCGCCGTCGTCCATGATCACTTCGGCTTCGTTCAGATCGAAATCGATCGATCCGCGACGCCGCCTGGCGTCGTTGAGGATCTGAAACAGCTCCTTCATCTGCTCGAACATCGGCACGAGCGGCGCGTAGCGCTTCAACAGGTCGGGGTCGCGATCGGTCAGGATGCCGTTCACGGCCGTATACGTCATCCGCTCGTCGCTGTTGATCACGCCATCGTGCATCTCATAACGCACGACCGCGCCGCGCCGGTCCACTTCCATGAGGCACGACTGGACGAGCCGGTCCACGTGCGGATTCAAGCTGCAGAGGCCGGTCGCCAGCTCCGAGGGAAACATGTGGACAGCCCGTTCGGGGAAATACACCGACGTACCGCGCTCGTACGCCTCGCGGTCGAGCGCACTTCCCTCGTGAACGTAATGCGACACATCCGCGATGTGCACCCCGAGCCAGTAGTGGCCGTTCGGCAGCTTCTCCAGCGTGATCGCATCGTCGAAATCGCGCGCGTGCTCGCCGTCGATCGTCACCGTCGGCGTCGATCGGAAATCGGTTCTGCCCCGAATGTCGCGCTCGGACACTGCCGTTCCGAGCTTGACCGCTTCGCCGATCGCCTCGGGAGAATGCGCGTCGGGGATGCCGTACTTACGGATGATGATCTCGGTGTCGACGCCCGGCGCGTCGATGTCGCCGAGCACTTCGGCGACGCGCCCGATGGCGCCGCGCGTGGCAGTCGGCCACCGGGTCAGTTCGACGGTCACCATCTCGCCAGGAGAGGCGCCACCCTCCTGGCCGGGCGGAATGAAGATGTCCATCAGCACGCGGCGGTCGAACGGCGCGACGTATCCCATCCCGTCGTCGGCGCGATCGTAGCGACCGACGAGCCGCTCGTTCGCGCGCTCGAGAATGCGGATGATGCGCCCTTCGGCGCGGCCGCCTTCCTTGATCCGTTCGATGCGGACCACGACGCGGTCGCCGTGCATCGCTTCGTTCAGGAGCGGGCCTGAAATATAGATGTCGCCCGCGCCGGATTCGAGCGGCCGCTCTGGTGTGACGAACCCGTACCCGCCGGCGTGCGTCTGCAGCCGGCCGACGTACAGGTCCATTTTTTCGGGCAGGCCAAAGCGCTGGCCGCGAATCTGAATCAAGTCGCCGGATGAAACGAGTGCGTTGATGTGACGTTTGAAGGAGGCGCGCTCCTCGCGCGGAACTTTGAGGATGTGAAGGAGCTCGCGCATGCCGGCGGGATGGTGCACCCGCTCGCGCATCAATGCGAGCACCTGGTCGCGTGAAAACATGTGAATTTAGGCTAACAGAATTACTTGAAGGTCGCCGACGTTCGTGCCGGTCGGACCGGTCTTGACGAGATCGCCAAGACGCGTGAAAAACGTGTAGGAATCGTTGTTGTCGAGATATCGGGCCGGGTTCGAGGCACCCGCCTTTTCGGCGCGCGTCATGGTCGTCGAGTCGACAATCGCGCCGGCCGCATCGGTTGGCCCGTCGACGCCGTCGGTCCCGACGCTCGCGAGCGCCGACAACGGCGTCTCGTGCAGCAGCGCGGCGGAAGCGAGAGCGAACTCCTGATTGCGCCCGCCTTTGCCTCGGCCGGCGACGCGGACCGTCGTTTCACCGCTCGAGATGATGCAGACGGGCCGCCCGATGCTCGCGGCCCGCGCGAGGACGGCACGGACGTGCGACACGGCGGTCGTCCGCGCTTCACCAACGACTGCGTCGTCGATCTGCAGGACGTGGTAGCCGCGGGTCTCCGCCTCGTGCGCCGCGCCGTCCATCGCGTTGCGCCTGCCACCGATCACGATCGTTCTCGCCCGCGCGAGCCGCTCGTCGTCCGGCTTCGGCGTTTCGGGGATTGCGCCGCGAGCGCCGGCCTCGAGGTGACTGACGACGGAAGGCGGGTACGAGCGCGCACCGCCGAACTCTTCGAGCACCGCAAGCGCCTGCTCGAACGTCGTCGCGTCGCCGACAGTCGGCCCAGATGCGATCACGCTCGGGTCGTCGCCGACCACGTCGGAGATCGCGAAGGTGTGACACGGCGCGGCAGCGGCGGCGGCGAGCCAGCCGCCCTTCACCGCTGAGAGATGCTTGCGGACGGTGTTGAGCGAATGGATGTCCGCGCCCGCCTCGAGCAATCGCGCGGTCGTCGCGCTTTTCTCAGCGACGGAAACGCCTTCTGCCGGCGCCGCCATCAGCGCCGACGCGCCTCCGGACAGCAGAACGAGCAGCAGATCGTTTCGTGCCGTTGAGCGCGCAATTTCAAGAGCACGCCGGCCGGCACGCTCGCTGGCCGCGTTTGGCGTCGGGTGACCTGCGGCTATCGACTCGAGTGGCGCAACGCTCACGGCATCCGGTGCGATCACGATGCCGCCGACCTGACCATCCACGCGCAGGATGCGGACTGCCGCGTCTGCCATCCCGCGCGCCGCCTTGCCCGCCGCGATGATTCGAATGCGCCGCGACGCCGCTCGGCTGACGTCGGTGACCCAATCCGCGTCGCGCGCTTTCACGTCCGTTAGCGCACGCTCGGTCAGTCGGGCGGCATCGACCGCACCGATCGCGGCCCGGACGATTGCCAGGAGATCGGTTCGTAGCGTGTCGAGAGAACGGGTCAGTGGGTCTGCTTGGGGTCCGACCAGGCCGAAAGGCCGGTCACGACGTCGAATTTCTTCAGGAGCGAGCTGACAAGCTGCGGAGCGTCTGCTTTGGTGGAGAGCTGCTCGACCTGCGCGATGATGCGAGCGAGCGCCGCTTCCACGTCGGTGATCGCGCTATCGGTGTAATAGGGACGCTGTTCCTGTAAACACTGACGATGCTTTACGAACTCTTCGCGGTAAAACTCGATTAGCAGATGCTGCGCGCTGGTCGGCCTCGAATCGCTCGCGAAGCGTGGCATGCAGGTCCTCAGAATGAATTGTCGGTGCGGCTAACCCAGTGTAGTGCCGACGGAAAACGAGTGTCAAGATTGTGTAACGCCCGTTCAGGACGCCCGAGGCCCGTTCGACGCTGCCACGAGCCCGCCGACGCACCCGACCACCATCCCGCCGACGACCACCGCCACGCACAGCGCGGGCGCGAGGAAATGGATCGTGGACAGATTGACGGCTGACGCGATCGGCGCCAGGTAACGGGCTCTCAGCGCGAAAAATGTAATCGCCAGCACGCCCAGGGCAGCTGCGGCGCCGAGGCCGCCCTGCAGCACGCCTTCCATCACGAACGGGCCTCGGATATAAGCCGTCGGCGCACCGACGAGCTCCATGATCTCCAACTCGTCGCGCCGCGCGTAAAGCGCCAGGCGCACGACATTGGCCACCGTCAGGGCCGCGGCAACCGTGAGAACCGATGCGAGCATGAGGCCGACCGTGCGAACGACGGCCACAGCAGAAAGCAGGCGCGACAGCCACTGACGGTCGTAGCGCACATCGGCGACGCCACTCATGGGCCGTATCCGCGCGCTCAATGCGTCGAGCGCAGCTGCACCGTTGGAGCCGGCGGAGTCGGTCCTGAGCCGCACTTCGTAAGACGCCGGCAGCGGGTTGCCGCCAATCGTGTCAATCGTGGATGCGAGGTCGGTGAACGTTTGCTTGAAGCGCACGAGCGCATCGTTCTTGGAGACGAACTCGCGGGCGGCAATCGTATCGCCGGGCGCGAGCGCGGCTTCGATCGCCGCCTGATCCGCAGCCCCGACGTCGTCTTTCAAGTACACCGACATCTCGGCGGCGGTGCTCCACTCGGCGCCGAGGTGCTCGAGGTTTCCAGTCACGATGAGAAACGCGCCGAGCACGAACAGCGCGAGCGCGATCGTCGCGGTGGAGAGGAGCCCCGACTGGCGTCCGCGCCAGAGGCTCTGGATAGCTTCGTCGAAGGCGTAGCGTAAGGCGCGCATCTAGGTGATTTCGACGACGCGGCCGTGGTCGAGCGTGACGGCGCGGCGGCCCACCCGCCGGATGAGCTCGCGGTCGTGGGTGGCCACCACGACGGTGGTGCCGCGCGCGTTGATTTCGCGGAAGAGATTCATGATCTCCAGCGAGAGGTCCGGATCGAGATTCCCGGTGGGTTCGTCGGCGAGAATCAGCTGCGGATCATTGACCAGCGCCCGTGCGATCGCGATTCGCTGCTGTTCGCCACCCGAGAGTTCTTCCGGGCTCGCGTTCATCCGGTGCTGCAGGCCGACCCACTTGAGCACCTGAAAGGTCTTTCGCTGCTGCGTCGAAAGCGGCATGCCGAGCACCCGCATGACGAACGCGACGTTCTGGAAGACAGAAAAGCGCGGCACCAGCCGGAAGTCCTGAAAGACGAAGCCGACGGTGCGTCGATATGTCTGGATTTGCGAAGGCGTCAGCAGGCTGAGATCGCGGCCGCCGACGCGCAGGTCCCCTTCACTCGGCTGCTCGGCACACAGCAAGAGGCGCAGGAGCGTCGATTTGCCCGCACCGCTCGGGCCCGTGAGAAAAACGAATTCGCCCTTGTTGATCGTGAGCGACAAGTCGCGAAGCGCATACACACCGCGCCTGTAGAGCTTGGAGAGGTGATAACTTTCGATCAAGTTCGCAGACCGCTCCCCGGCTCACGCTGCCTGTGCACCACGGCTGCCGCTCGTATTGGATTGGAGGAATTCAGTATAGCACGCTCGCAACCCTCAGGGCCGGCTGCTGATGGCCTTTTCCAGGACGACTTTGACACGCGCAGGGTTCGCCTTGCCGTTGGCGGCCTTGATGACCTGGCCGACGAGATACCCAAAGGTTGCGGCCTTGCCAGCGCGATACTGCTCCACCGCCGCCATGTTCTTCGCAAGGACATCGGCGACGAGCTGATCAATTTGACGCTCGTCGTCAATCTGCGCGAGGCCTTCCGCTGCCACGATATCCTCGGCGGAGCGGTCGGATTCGAACATCTTCTCAAACACGGCTTTGGCGATTGACTGACTCACGACTCCCTTTTCGACGAGCTGCAGAAGGGCGGCGAGCCGCTCAGCGGTCAAAGGCGACGCGGCAAGTTCGACCCGGAGCTCTTTCAGCTTGCGCGCGAGCTCGCCCATGATCCAGTTGCTGGCCAGCTTGGGCGCTGCACCCGCTGCCACGGCGCGCTCGAAATAATCGCCCGAGGCGCGCGACTGCGTCAGCTGCGCCGCGTCGTACGCGGGAATCGCATATTCGTCGATGAATCGTTTCCGGCGCCCTGCGGGCAGTTCGGGCATCGACGCGAGGAGGCGCGCCACGCGCGCTGGCGCAACGACAACGGCGGGAAGATCCGGGTCAGGAAAATAGCGGTAGTCGTTTGCTTCTTCCTTGCTTCGCATCGCGACCGTGTGGCCGGAGGCTGCATCGAAGAGCCGCGTCTCCTGAACGACGCGCCCGCCTTCCTCGAGAACGTCGATCTGCCGCTCGATTTCGTACTCGAGCGCCTTCTCCAGGAATCGAAACGAGTTGAGGTTCTTCACTTCCGCCTTCGTGCCGAGCGTCGTGCTGCCGGCCGGTCGCACCGACACGTTGGCGTCGCACCGGAGGCTTCCCTCTTCCATATTTCCGTCGGTGACGCCGAGCCACACGAGAATCGACCGGAGATGAGTAAAGAACTTCGCCGCATCCGTTGCCGAACGCAGATCCGGCCGGGTGACGATCTCGATGAGCGGCACGCCACTGCGGTTGAAATCCACGTACGTCTTCCGCTCGGAATCGGCGAAGCCCTCGTGCAGCGACTTGCCCGCGTCTTCTTCGAGATGGACGCGCACGATCCCGACGCGCGTCACGTCGTCGCCGTTCTCGAATTCAACGACGCCGTCTGTGGCCAGCGGCAGCTCGTACTGAGAAATTTGATAGCCCTTCGGCAGATCGGGATAAAAGTAATTCTTGCGCGCGAAGATCGACGAAGGCTGCACGGCGCAGCCCAGGGCGAGCGCCGCCCGTATCCCATCGTCCACGGCCGCGCGGTTCAGGACAGGGAGGGCACCTGGAAGACCGAGACAAACGGGGCACACGTGCGTGTTCGGCTCGGCCTCGAAGGCGGTGCTGCAGCCGCAGAATATCTTTGTCGACGTTTTCAGCTGCGCGTGGATCTCGAGGCCGATGACGGGCTCGTAGGCCATGGAACGGGCTGCTCCCCCATTTTCACGTCCGTGGCCCTGCAGCGCGCACGGCGGCTGACACGCCCGCCTCGAAGGTCTTGAAATTGTCGGCGAACATGGTCGCGACCTTCTTCGCCTGGGCATCGTACGCGGCGCCATCGGTCCACGTGTTCCGGGGCTTCAGCACCTCGGATGGGACTTCCGGACACGAAGCAGGCACATCGAGATTGAAGATTGAATCGCGCTCGTACGCGACGGCGTCCAACTCGCCCGACAGCACCGCGCGGATCATCGCGCGGGTGTAGGAGATCTTCATCCGTCGTCCGACACCGTACCCCCCGCCGGTCCATCCGGTATTCACGAGCCAGACGCGCGCGTCGTGCTTGGCGATTTTCTCTCCGAGCATCTTCGCGTAGTGGCTCGGGGCAAGCGGCAGGAATGGCGCGCCGAAACAGGTGCTGAACGTCGCCTTCGGCTCGGTGACGCCCTTCTCGGTCCCGGCAACCTTCGCGGTGTATCCCGAAAGAAAGTGATACATCGCGCCCTCTGGCGTAAGGCGCGAGATCGGCGGCAGCACGCCGAAGGCATCGGCCGTGAGCATGACAACGTTCTTCGGGTGGCCGCCCTGTCCGGACGGCACGGCGTTCTCGATGTACGTGATCGGATACGCGGCCCGCGTATTCTCCGTGAACCGATCGTCGTCGAGATCGAGCGCGCGCGATTCCGGGTTGACGACAACGTTCTCGAGGACGGTGCCGAAGCGGCGCGTCGTGGCGTAGATCTGCGGCTCCGCTTCCGCTGAAAGTCGAATCGTCTTCGCGTAGCAGCCGCCTTCGAAGTTGAACACGCCGCGATCGCTCCAGCCGTGCTCGTCGTCGCCGATGAGCATGCGATCGGGATCGCTCGAGAGGGTGGTCTTGCCGGTGCCGGAGAGGCCGAAGAACAGCGCGACATCTCCGCCTTTGCCGATATTCGCCGAGCAGTGCATCGGGAGGACGCCTTGCAGCGGCAGGATGTAGTTGAGCACGCTGAAAATCGACTTCTTCATCTCGCCGGCATAGCTCGACCCGCAGATGAGAACCAGCTTCTTGGCGAAGTTCACGATGATCGCGACTTCTGAGTTCGTACCGTGGCGCTTGGGATCGGCCTTGAAGCTCGGGGAATCGATGATCGTGAACTGCGGAGACGAAGCTTCGGCCGCTTCGGGGTCGTCGATGAAGAGATTCCGGCAGAACAGATTGTGCCAGGCGAACTCGTTGATGATGCGGACCGGCAGGCGGTAGGTCGGATCGGCGCCGGCGAAACAGTCGAGCACGAAGAGCTCTTTGCCGGCCAGCGACTGCAGCATGTCCTGGTGGAACGCGTCGAACTGTTCCGGGGACATTGGCCGGTTCACCTTGCCCCACGCGATGTGGTTCTCGCTGCTGGGCTCGCGGACGAGAAACTTGTCATTGGGCGATCGGCCGGTGTGCTGACCGGTGCGGCACGACAACGGGCCGTCGGCTGTAATCAGCCCTTCCTGCCTCCGCACAGCTTCTTCGTACAAGGCGGGCACGGCCAAATTCCATCGGACACGGTCGGTCGCAATGCCTTCGCGCTCGAGGCCCCGGCCCCGCTCGACTTCAGTGCTCATCAACGGCTCCTAAGCGATGAGGACGCAGTAACATAGCTAGAATCGAAGGATCGTACTCGCCTGGATCGGGTCAAGTCAACAATTGTGACATCTGCGATAGACTGTAAACAGGTCTCCGAACAGATCGTAATGCCTTCATGAGTGTTGATTTGCGGCCATTCGAGAACGGCGCTCGCGCTGGACACGACGGGGATACCGACGCCTCGCCCGTCGTTGGCCGCGCGCCGGCGCGCGGTCGACGGGCGACTCCGGCGCAGGTGTCCGACGATTCGCGCCTCGCAATCGAGATTCGAGGGCTCGTCGAGCGCGGGGAGCTCGAGGACGCGCGAGATCGTTTCGGCGCGCTCGTTGCGGTCCACCAGCGCCGCGCCGTTCGAATTGCTTACCAGTATCTTCGCGATGCGTCGGACGCGGACGAAGCCGTGCAGGACGCCTTCGTCAAGGTGTTCAGCCACATCACGTCGTATCGCGAAGAATGGCCTTTCGAAGTCTGGTTCACGCGAATTCTCATCAACGGGTGCCTCGATCGGCGCAAGGCGCGTCATCGTCGCGATCGATGGTTCGTGCACGGAGAAATCGGTTCCGCGGACGAAGCACGCGTGTCACGGTCCGGATCGCCCGACAGCAGTCCTGAAGGACGCCTTCTGGCGCGGGAGCGACGGTCTCGACTGGCGGGGGCCATCGATCGACTCGACGGACGCCAGCGCACCGTATTCATGCTGTGTCATTACGGCGACTGCACGCCCCGCGAGGTCAGCGTGATTACCGGGCTCAAGGAATCGACGGTTCGTGTGCACCTGTTTCGCGCGGCGCGCAAGCTGCGCGCGCTGCTCGGGAGCCACACGTGACAACTCGAAAGCTTCATCTGGACGAAGAACGGCTGTTCGAGTGCTATGTCGCCACACGGAGCGGCGACGTTCTCGATCCTCCCGCGGCGGAGCATCTGGCGGATTGCCCCGCCTGCGCTGCGCAGTACGCGGAGCTGTCGGGGTTCATGGAGCAGGTCCGCACCGAAGGCGATGCTGAAGTTGACGCCTTGTTCACCGCCGAACGGCTGCGCGCCCAGCAGCAGCAGATTGGCAAACGGCTCGAGCACGTCGGGCGCGCGGCCCGCGTGATCAGCTTTCCGGGACCAGCGAACGGCACGGAGATCCCCAGCGGCCAATCGCGGTTCGCCGTGAAATGGCTCGCCGCCGCGGCAGCGGCCGGTCTGTTTCTCGGCGCGGCGCTCGGCGCCTCGTATGAGTGGGAGTCGCACGCGCGCGCGGTCGGGCACATCGCCGCCGTCAGCACGTCCGCGAAGCGCGCGACCCACCTCACGCCGGTCGCGACGCGCGGCAGCTCACCCGCTGCCGTCGCCGACGACGATGCGTTCCTGTCCGACCTGGAGGCGGCGCTCGAGCGTCCGCGCACGCGCGAGCTGCTCCCCTTCGATCAGCTCACCCCACACGTGCGCGACATCAGCACGCAGCGGTAGTTGGCTTCCCTGATATTCCGTAAGGGCCTCGATCTGAAGCACGCCGTCGCCGGCATGCTCTCGGAGAGCTATCACAGCGCGATCGTCGATCAGATCAAGTCGAACGACTTCACGTTCCGCGCAGGACGGCTCACGGTCCATCTGGCCCGGGAGTTCGGGTTCTGCTATGGCGTCGACCGCGCTGTCGACTACGCCTATCAGACGCGCGAGCGGTTCCCAAACCAGCGCGTGTTTCTCACCGGCGAGATCATTCACAATCCGCACGTCAACCAGAACCTCCGCGCGATGGGCATCCGCTTCCTCAGCGATCAGCCGAATGCCATCGCCGATCTGACCGCCGGCGATATCGTCATCCTCCCGGCGTTCGGCGTGACCGTCGCGATGCTGCAGCAGCTCGAACAGCGCGGCTGCACGCTGATCGACACGACGTGCGGGTCGGTGCTCAACGTGTGGAAGAACGTGCGGCGGTACGCCGAGAACGGCTACACGTCGATTATCCACGGCAAGGTCTGGCACGAAGAGACGCAGGCGACGGCATCGCAGGCCGTTGGCTACGGCGGCAAGTATCTGGTGATCTTCGACCGACGCGAGACCGAAGAGGTGTGCGCCTACATCCGCGACGGCGGCGACCGCGGCGCGTTCATCGAGCGCTTCGGCGGCGCCGCGTCACCCGGCTTCGATCCGGATCGCGATCTCCAGCACATCGGCCTGGCGAATCAGACGACGATGCTGATGTCGGAGTCGCTCGAGATCGCCGACATGCTCAAGGCGGCGATTCTCGACCGCTTCGGCGAGGCGCATCTCGCCGAGCGCTTTCAGGCGTTCGACACCATCTGCAGCGCCACTCAGGACCGTCAGGACGCCGTCGTCCGCCTGCTGGCCGATCGATCCGTCGACTTGATGCTCGTCATCGGCGGCTACAACAGCAGCAACACCGCCAATCTCGCGCGCATCTGCGCCGCGGCGCGACCGACCTTCCATATCGCCGATCCCGGCTGTCTCGTCTCGGCGGACGAAATCCGCCATCGTCCGGTAGGTTCCAAGGCGGAAACGACGACGGCAGGATGGCTGCCGGCGACGGGCGACCTCTCGGTCGGCCTCACGTCCGGCGCATCGACGCCGGATAACCTCGTTGGCGAGGCCATCGTGAAGCTCGCCGCGTTCTGCGGGTCGACCCAGCCGTAAAAGTTTGTCTCCCACAACAAACCCTAAATACAACCTGCTCCCCCGTCGTATTTCGACTAAGTAACCGTTCTTTCAGCTGTTTCAGAGGTTTCACGCATGAGCCGGGCCTGGTCTCGCCGCGCGCTTGCCACAGTGTTCTTACTGGCAATGGCTGCGCCGGTCGGCGCACAATCTTTTGCCTGGTGGAAGTCCGATCAATTTCAGAAAGAGGTCGGACTCACTCCTGAGCAATGCACCCGCATCGATAACGTCTTTCAGTCCACGCTGCCGAAGCTGCGTCAGGGCCGCGATGAGCTGGACAAACAGGAAGCCGAGTTGTCCAGGATGATCGAGGCGAATGCCGACGAAGCGCTCGTCGTCAAGCAGGTGGACCGCGTCGAAGCGACGCGCGCCACGCTCGGCAAGATGCGGACGCTGATGTTGTTTCACATGCATCAGGTGCTGACGCCCGATCAGCTGACGAAATTCAAGATTGCTCACGACAAGTGGATTCAAGAGCACCCTACAAAGCCGCGCTAGAGCGATAGAGGATGAAGGTGATGAGACGGACCGGACTGATTTGGGCGTTGGCTGCCGCATTCGCGGCGGCGGCGACGACGGCCTCGGCGCAGGTGGCGCCGGCGGCGGCATCGGAAGCACACATTCAGGATCTGATCAGGCAAGCCGCCGAGCGGCTCGGCCTCCAGGCGCAGACGACCAACCCGCCGGGGACGCAAGCGGCCGCAGCGCAGGCCGCGCGCCCCGTCGTGCAATTGACCCTCGACGACGCGGTGAAGCTCGCGCTCGAACGCAATCTCGATATCGCGGTTCAGCGACTGAATCCGCAAATCAACGACATCGCGATCGCGCGAATCAGCTCCATCTATCACCCGGCGTTGACGTCCACGCTGAACACGTCGTCGCAGACGACGCCGGTCACGTCAGCGATCGGCGGCGCCAGCAGCGCCGGTGTGCCGGTCGTCACGGGGCTATCGACCTACAACGCCGGCGTGGCGCAATCGGTCCCATGGGGCGGCGGGCAGTTCAACATCTCCTTGAACAACAACAAGCAGACGTCCACGAGCCAGAACTCGCTGTACAACCCGACGTACAACACGAACTGGTCGGGCGCGTATACGCAGCCGCTGCTCCGGGGCTTCTCGACCGACATCACGCGTCAGTCGCTGCAGGTCACGAGGATCAACCGTGACATCTCGGACGTGCAGCTGCGGTCGACGATCACCAACACCCTGTCGAACGTCCGCAACGCGTATTGGAACTACGTCTACACGGTGCAGGCCGCAGATGT
>Ga0105240_10009298_pt1 | contig 13935 bp, 13 predicted proteins | sample KBSC54metaG_FD_80426 | JGI IMG/M metagenome (GOLD analysis project Ga0105240, IMG submission 80426) | Corn rhizosphere microbial communities from Kellogg Biological Station, Michigan, USA - KBS C5-4 metaG | ecosystem: Host-associated > Plants > Roots > Rhizosphere > Soil | place: Michigan, USA... | reverse complement strand
TCAACAGATGCGAAAACTTCATGACCACATTCTCCAGAACCAGGAATTACGCTTGGCTTCGCCATTCTCATAGACGCGCCGGGCGGCGCCATAGCCCTTGAGCGACAGCGGGATCGCAATCGGCTTGTCGCTGGTCAGGCCGGTGATCAGGATGTTTCCATCCTTGCCCGCGCTCAGCGATGACTGCAGCTTGTCGTCGAGAGGGAAGTCGGCGATGCAGCCCTGCGCCAGGCAGGTGCGGTACTTGACGGTGCGAGCGGGCTCGGTGCCCAGCACCAGACCAACATCATGTTCCAGGGAAACCCCCAGCGGCATAGTCAGATCCATGATGGGCTTGCCGTCCGGCAGCTTGCCGATAGCGATGCGCACCAGTTCCTGATGGCTTTCATTGTCCACCACGTCCTGGATCATCTCGCAATTCACGCCCTTCTGGTCCGCTGCGGGGCAAGCCACGCGCCAGGATTCAAAACTGGTCATGAATTGGGTGGAGGTGTTGTAGCCGATCACGCCCCGCCCGGCCCAGCCGAGCACAAGCCCGACGACCAGGGTGGCGGCGCCGATGGCCAGCTTTTGGGTCAGATCTGTCATGAATAGTCTCGCCTCGGGAAAATCCAGCGAAAACCGCCCCTTCGCGGATTCGCGCCTTAAAACCGGGGCACGAGTTAGCAGATCGTCCTGGCAAAGGAAACCGTCGCGTGGGTCTTTCCGCCGCGGCGGGAGGCACCCTCGCCCGCCTTTCATGACAGTATTTTAAGGCTTTAGCGGCTCGCCAGGCGCACCGGATCCGGGCGGTAAAGCGCCGGCCAGACTTTCTGGAGCGCCGCCAACTTCGGCAGATCGTTGATCACGATATAGGGCTGGGTGGGGTTATGGATCAGATAGTCCTGATGATAGCCCTCGGCGGCATAAAAGCCCTTGAGCGGTCCCACCTTGGTGACGATGGGCTGGTGGAAAATATGCGCCGCGCCGAGTTGGGTGATATAGGCGCGGGCTGTCTTTTCCTGGGCCGGGGTGGCGGTGAAAATCTCCGATCGATAGCTAGTGCCTTCGTCCGGCCCCTGGAAATTCAGCTGGGTCGGATCATGCGCCACGGAAAAATAGATTTGCAGCAAGGTGCCGAACGATACCTGCCGGGGATCGAAGGTAATCTGAACAGCCTCGGCATGGCCGGTGGTTTCGGTGATCACTTGCGGATAGGTGGCGGTTTCCCGGGCGCCCCCCGAATAGCCCGCCACCACTTTGGTGACGCCCTTCACATGCTCGAACACGGCCTGCTGGCCCCAGAAGCAGCCTCCGGCCAGGACCACCGTTTCGCTGGACGCGACGTTGGCGGGATCTAGAAGCGGCGCCGGAATTTTTGTGTCCAGATCTTCCGCCCGGGCCGAAGCGACAAGCGCCAATGTGGCGGCAGCGGCAAAGAGTGACGCGATTTTCATGGCCGGTTCCTTTCGGGGTTTCGATCCTAGCCGAATTCCCTGATCAGTTCGCGTCCATTCGCGGACGGTTACATCGCCCGCGATGCCAAAATGCGCCCGTCTCTACCGGCTGGTGTGATAGCCGCTCTCCCCATGCGATGCGAAATCCAGGCCCTGAATTTCGTGATCGCGATCGACCCTGAGGCCCACGATCAAGCCTGTGATTTTGGTGATCGCGAAGGTTGCCGCCGCGGACCATATCGCCACCGCAACAACGCCCTCGGCCTGCACCAGGAACTGGGTCCCCATCGAATGGTGCAGCGCCGCGCCGCCCACGCCCAGCCCCGCCAGGAACGGCAAGGTCAATGTGCCCAGCGCGCCGCCCACGCCATGGACGCCTAGCACATCCAGGGCATCGTCCACCACCAGCACACGTTTGACGACATGCACTGCGCCATAGCAGACCAGGCTGGCCGCGGCGCCGAGGATCACCGCCCCCATCGGGCCCACATTGCCGGCGGCCGGCGTGATGGTTGCGAGGCCCGCGATGGTGCCCGTCACCGCGCCCACCAGGCTGGGCTTGCCGAACGAGACCCATTCGATCGCCATCCAGACCAAGGTGGCGGTCGCGGCCGACAGATGCGTGGTCAGCATCGCCATGCCGGCATCGGCATTGGCGGCGATCGCACTGCCGGCATTGAAGCCGAACCAGCCGACCCACAGAAGAGAGGCGCCCACCATCACCATCCAGGGCGCGTGCGGCGGGCGGATCGATTTGGGAAAATCGACGCGCGGCTTCAAGGTCCAGGCGATCACCAGGGCGGAAACGCCGGCCGTGACATGGACCACAATGCCACCGGCGAAATCGATCACGCCCGCTTTCGCCAGCCAGCCGCCGCCCCAGACCCAATGCGTCACCGGCACATAAACGATCAAAAGCCAGAGGGCCGAAATCCACAAGACCGCGCTGAAGCGAATGCGCTCGACATAGGCGCCGATGATCAGCGCCGGGGTGATGATCGCGAAGGTCATCTGAAACATCACATAGACGCTTTCGGGAACGCTGGTCCCGGCATGCAGCATGGCGCGGCTGCCATTCTGCAGGAAAGCGGCGGACAGATCGCCCAGCCACGCGCCCGTGCCCGAATAAGCCAGGCTATAGCCACAACCGAACCAGAGAAGCGACGCGACACAGGTCACCGCGCAACACTGCACCAGCACCGAAAGGATGTTCTTGGCCTGGACCAGGCCGCCATAGAACAGGGCCAGGGCCGGCAAGGTCATCAGTAGCACCAGGACCGTGGCGGTCATCAGCCAGGCGGTATCGGATCCGTTTATCACTGTGGTCGCCCCCAAATTTACCCGTTCGCGTTCAAGCGTCACGGTCAAATGATCGTCTTCGCCGGGAACACTGGCGAGGGCGCAGATCAGTGACAACGCGGCGCTCCGACGCGCCGCGCCTTGTTCTTGAACCAATCGCCAGACGCGGCGTTGTTTCAACTGCGGAACCTTGAGGAGGATCCCGATGCTGCGCACTATTTTGCTGATTATTCTGATACTTGCGGTGCTTGGCTCGGTGCCCCTTTGGCCCTACAGCGCCGGCTGGGGCTACGGTCCTTCGGGCGGATTGGGATTGGTGCTCATTATTCTTCTGATACTTATTTTGGCTGGGCGCCTATAAAGCAGGCAACATGGCGCCAAAATCTCCAGAGACCAGAATTTTTCAGTGCATCACCGGACGGCACGAGTCGGATCGATGACGGCACATCCTGCGCGCAACACGAAAAAGGCGGCGAAGACAAAACGCTGGTCCGGCGCCGTTACCCACAACTCCAACGCCCTGGATCTGAAGAAAGGGGTTTTCTCCAGCGACGATCCAGAGGCGATCGCCGCCTCCCTCAAGCGATCCGCCGAGCGCAGCAGGCGGCGCAAATCGAGCCCCTACCGATCCGCGATGTCGATGCTGACTTTCTACGTCAACCGGGCCGGCAAGGACCTGCCCGCGAAGCGAAAGCGCATTCTGGAGCGCGCCAAGGATGCGTTGCGCGAAAAATTCGGAAAGAAAAAACGCTAAAAGGATTCGCGGTCGAAGCCATGGATGCGGCAGACACGGGCCGCGATGCGCTCGAACTCCGAATTGTGCGAAGAGCGGGTGCAGCTGCCATTCTCGTGCTGATAGAGATGGATCATTTCATGGGCCATCGTCGCCATCAGCAGGTCGGTGGATTTGACCACCCGGATCGAGACGCCGATTTCGTTCAGTTCCGGCTTGGTCTTGATGCGGCCGCGGAAATGGCCGAAGCGGTCGCGCGCGCCCATCACCCGGAAAACAAGATTATCCGCATGCGGAAGATTCATCCGGCGGAATGGTAGGGTTGTGCGCAAATATTCATAGGCATTCTCCAGGCAATCCGGGGTCAGGTGCAGCCTCCCCCCGGCACCTTGGGCCTCATGCCCGTCTGTGGTGCGTTTGCGCATGGGGAAATTTAGGCATGGCGGGCGGGGCCCCGCCAAGCGCCGAAATGTCCAAAAAATATAAACTTTTCGCTTGGCAACCCTTTGGCGGTTTTCGGCTTTGGGCTAGGATTCCCGCCCGAAACCGAGGCGTTTATGGCAAAGATCCGCACTTTCCTGCCATTGCTGCTTTTGCTGCCCCTGGCGGGCTGCTTTTCCGACCAGAAAGCCCAGCTCACTGCCTGCGAAGCGACGGCCCCGCGCACCGGTGCCGGGGAACCGTTCCGGACAATCCAGAGTTGCATGGACAAAGCGGGTTACCGCTTCATCGGCTGGAATGACGGGGTGGTCTGCGGCATGAGCGCCCTGGTCCGGGGCCAGCATCTGGCAGACGGCACCGATGCGCTCTGCTTTGAACCCAAGGGCTGGCTTGCCCTCAAGCTTTACCGCATCGAAGTGCCGTCCCGTTCGGCCCCGCCACAGACCGGTTGATCACTTTTTCGTGTTGGCTGAGATCCAGGCCTCGAAGGCCTGCAGAAAACTTCCGAGAAATTTGGCGGTGCCGTCATTGGCAAGCTTGCCCTCGGCGTCGAACAGCTTGTCCGCATGTCCGATATAGGCTTCCGGCTGCGGCATCGCGGGCATGTCGAGAAAAACCATCGACTGACGCAGATGATGGTTGGAGCCGAAGCCGCCCATCGCTCCCGGACTGGCAGTGATCACCGCACCGGGCTTGCCGGACCAGGCATTGTCGCCATAAGGCCGTGAGGCGATGTCGATGGCGTTCTTCATCGGGGCCGGCACCGAGCGGTTATGTTCCGGCGTGACGAACAAGATCGCATCGGCGCGCTTGACCCGCGCCCTGAGCGCGGACCATTCCGGCAAGGGTGCCGAATCCAGATCGGGATTGTAAAGCGGCAGGGCTGCGACCGATTCAATCTCCAGCGTCATGGAGGCGGGGGCCAGCGCCACCAATGACCGCGCAAGTTTCAAGTTGAGCGATTCTTTTCGGACGCTTCCCACGAAAACGGCGATGTCATAGGGCATTGCGGCCTCCCCGCTGAAAACGCATCAACCTAAACAAAGGTGCCACGAAAGCCAGTTGGGTATCGCGCGCCCGCGAGGCTAATCTCGCCCGGCATGTGGTTGCTTCTCGCCTTTCTGGGGCCGGTCTGCTGGGCGGTCTCCACCCATATCGATAAATATCTGGTGGACCGCTATTTCCATGATAGCGACACCGCTGTCTTGATGTTGTTCACCGCGCTGACGGGCGTCGCGCTGCTGCCCGTCATCTGGTGGATTGAGCCCGCCATCTTAAGGCCTGCTCCCGGCGCCATCGCGGTGATGACGGTTTCCGGCGTCCTTTATATGGGCGCGATGCTTTTCTATCTGCGGGCGATTCAGAGCGAGGAAGCGTCTGTGGTTGCGCCATTGTTCCAGGCTTCAACCTTGTTCACATTCCTGCTGGGATATCTTTTTCTGCATGAACGCCTGGGGCCATCCCAATTGCTGGGAGGAAACCTGATCGTTGCCGGAGCGTTGGGATTGTCGTTCCAGGGCGGGACCGGAACTCGCCGCTTCAACGCCAGACTTGTGCTTCTGATGCTGGCGGCGACGTTCGTGCTGGCGCTTTCGACGGTGCTGTTCAAATTTTTCGCCGTCCGAGACGATTTCTGGACCACGACCTTTTGGACCTTCGTGGGCGAAAGCCTGTTCGGCATGGCGCTTCTTTGCCGGGCGGCATATCGCCGCCAGTTCGTCGCCTTGTTTCGCCGCAGTCCCGGGGCGGTCGCCGGCATCAATGCCGCCAACGAACTGATCAACCTGGGCGCCGGGCTGGGGGTTCGCTATGCCGCACTTCTGGCGCCCGTAGCGCTGGTGGCGGCGATTTCCTCCACCACCACCTTTTTCGTCTTCGCCATCGGCATTCTTCTGACGCTGTTCTTTCCGGGTCTTGGGCGCGAAGACCTTTCTCTCTCCAATCTGGTGAAGAAAGGCGCTGGCGCTCTTTTGATCGCCGCCGGCGTCGTCCTAATTGAGGCCCTTTAGGAATCAGTAATTGAAGCGGATGCCAATGCGAAACTGGCGGCCGATGGCGTCATAAATATCGTCGCGGACCGAAACGTCATAGGGCGTGGTGGAAAGTGTGGTTCCCGCCACCACCGGCGGCGGCGTGTTGAAGAGATTGTCGATCGCCGCATACAGCTGGATATTCTCGCTCCAGCGATAGGCGCCGCGCGCATCCAGATAGGCAACGGGCGGCACGCTGTTGTCGTCCACGTTAAGAGGACCCCAGGCATTGTTCAGCTTGGCGGAGCCGATGATCCGCCCCTGTATCGTCCCCTGCCAGGCATCCTGCGTGTAGGTCGCCGACATGGTGGACTTGAATTTGGGACCGCCGCTCACCGCCGAATCCGGGCCGATGCTGCCGGCATAGGAAACCGTGCGCCCCTGCGCGGTCTGGGTCTGGGTGTCGGTATAATTGGCGGTCAGGTGCAGATCGACCGTTCCCGCCAGAAACTGGGTCCGGTAGTCGCCCTGCAGATCCAGTCCCGAAACCGACTGGCGATTGGCGTTGATGGGCTGAGTGTTGATTTGCGACAGCGCCCCATTGGGGCCGCCAAAGACCAGTTGATTGCAGAATATCTGCACCCCCGCCGCGCATTGCGCCACCACTTTGCTGGCGCTGATGGTGGCGATCGCCTTATTGATGCTGATCGAATACCAGTCTGCGGACAAATTCAGCCCGTCGAGCCAATGCGGCGTCAACACGATGCCGCCGGACACCGTGGTCGATTGTTCCGGCTTGAGGTTCGGGTTGGCCAGGGAAAGATTATAGATCTGCACATTGGCGCCGGTCCTGGGATCGGTCGCGACGCCCAGCACGGAGAATCCGCCGCTGTTCAATTCCTGAAGATCCGGCGCGCGAATATCGAAGGACCAGGTGGCGCGAAGCCGGACATCCTGATTGACCTGGCTGGTCAGGCCCAGTTTCCAGGTCTCGACCAGGCCGCTGGTGGAATAGCTGGTGATGCGCCCCGCGCTGTTGAATTCCAGCGATTGGACGATGCTGTCCTTCAGCAGCGGCGCTTCGATTTCCGCAAAACCTTCTTCGACATTATACTGGCCGGAAAAGCCGGAGAAATTCCCAACCGAGAACAGTTTGGCCTGGGCCAGGGGGTCAACCCTCACGCGGGCGCCCTCCTTTCGGTATTCGCCGCCGAACGCGACGGACACCGGCCCCGCGCCCAGTGACCAGGGCAGATTGCCCTGCACCGCCACGGAGGCGACATCCTGATTGAGGACCGCCAGCTGATAGTCATGGCCGTTGCGCGCGGGGCCGTTGATGTAATTGATGGCCGCGGCCGAAGCCACGCCGGTGCCGAACAGATTGAGCGGCTGGCAGCCATTGGACGGATTGCTCAGGCTTGAACGGCAGGCGATGGATCCGATCGGCAATCCGGACGAACCGACATTGGCGGCGGATACCCGCACCGCATCGATCGCCAGATTATAATGCGGTGTGTAGACATTGTTGGTGACCAGGGTGCGCACGCGCGATTCACCATGCTGGTAATAGGCGTTCCACGACCAGCTATCGCCGATGCCCCCTTCCAGATTGAAGACGCCGCGGTAAAGCTGGCGCCGGTTGGTCGATACCGGAATGCCCAATGTCTGCGCTTCCGCCGACAGGCTGTTGCCGACCAGATGCGCGCCAGTGCTGCCGATATTGTTGAGGTTGCTGGTGCCCAGCGAAAAGCTGGTGATCCCCAAAGCGTCCATCCGCGCGCCGATCCCCGGATCGAGATAGGCATTGTCCCGGAAAATAGTGACGGTGCCGTATTTGTTGGCGGCGAAGCTGTTGTTCTCGGAAAAGGATTTTCCGTAATTCAGCTCCAGTGAGGCGATCACATTGCTGGAGAGCCGATAGCTGCCATAGCCGAAAAAGGTGAAGCTGCGCATCGGGATGGTCAGATGGTTGAGATCGCCCTCTGCCCCCTCGCCGCTGCCGCCGGTCGAATAGGCGCCGGAGATATTGCCGAAATCGAAGGGCGCGGGCGTGCCATTGGGACCGACAAATTGAATTCCGCGCAACGCGTCGACATTGGCGCCCAGGGCGTTGGCGGGATTTGCCGTGATCAATCCGCCTTGCGTGGCCTGGGAAAGGCCGACATTGGCGGCGTGAACATATTGCGGCTGACCATTGCCGGGCGCATAGACCGGATTGTTGACCAGCTTGATATTCCGGTACCAGGATCTTTGGTTGACGAAGAGCGCATCGGGACTGTTGCTGTAGGAAAGACTGCCGATGAGGTGGCCGCGCTCGCCGTCAAAGTCGGTGCCGTAGGATGCCTCCGCCTTGTAAAAGCGGTGATCGTCCTGCCAGCTGTCGCCGCCCTCGATATTCGCGGCAAACCCGTCGAATTTCTTGTTGAGAATGACGTTGACCACGCCGGCGACGGCATCAGAGCCCCAGGCCGCCGATGCCCCGCCCGTCACCACATCGATCCTCTGCACCAGGCTGGTGGGCATGGTCGAAAGATCGACGCCGCCCGAAAGCGCCGACGCCACCACGCGCTGACCATTGAACAGGACCAGCGTACGCAGGACGCCCAAATTGCGCAGATTGACGACATTGATGCCGGGCGTGCCGCTAACGATATAATTGGCGGCGAATGTGTTGTTGGGACTGGAAGAGGCGCCGAAGGCCGGCAATTGGCGGATCGCATCGCCGATATCGGTAAAGGCATCGCGCCGGAGCTGGTCGCCGGTGACCACGGTGACCGGCGTGGGCTGCTGATAACCGCCGATCGAAATGCGGGACGCGCTGACGATGACCTGCTCGGTCATGAGGCCGCTTGGGGAAAGAGCCGTATCCTGAGCCAGGATGCTTTGAGGGAATATCGGCGCTGGCGAAGGCGTTTCGGCGGGCGGCTGGCCGATCCTGCCTGGTGGCGCGGGACGTCCCGCCTCCGTGCGCTGGGGCGCGGTGCGGACAGTATCGCCCTTGGCATGGACGATCAGCCCGCCATTGCCGTCCGGATCGGCCTCTAGATTGGTGCCTTTGAGCAAGGCATTCACCGCCTCGCGGCCGCTCATCGGCCCGCGCAGTTCGGGCGCGACCAGGCCTTCCACCGCTTGGGGCGTGAACAAGATGTTTTGCCCGGTTTGCTGGGCGACGGCCTTCAGGGAATCGGACAGGAGCTGCGCCGGCAGCGCGAAATTGACACTCTGCGCCCACGCCATACCCGTCGTCAGAACAAGGACGCCGGCAGTGCGGAGAAACGCTGCCCGTATCCCCCTTACGCCTGACATCCCAGCCCCTCCCCAGCGGTGGCTGTTATAAATTCCCACCTTCTTCCAAAGCGCAAGGCGCTACGAGATTTTCCCTCTATCCTTGCAGCATACGCGCGTCATCGCCCACCAGCTGAATGCGATTGTCCACCACGCGTATTTCCACAGGCAGAAGACGTGAAAGCGAGCGCGCGAAATTGGCGTTGTCGCCGACACGGTACACGCCGCTGACCTTCATACGGGCGATGCGGATATCATCGACCTCCAGCTTGATGGTGGAGTAGCGGTTCATCTCCAGCACGACATCGGTCAGGATCGAATTCTCGAAGATCGCCTGGCCGGTGTGCCATGCGATCAAAGGGAGCAGATTGGGCTTATCGAGCTTCGGCGACTGACCGGAGATGAAGCTGAGCCTTTCGCCGTCGCGCAGCTGACGCCCGGCATCGACGTCCGTGTTTTTGACCGTCGCCTGCCCATGGATGAGCAGCACCGAAATGTCGTCGCCATAGCGGCGCACATCGAAGGTCGACCGCGTCCCGATCACCAGCTTCTGCGCCGCTTCCACGGCAAAGGGGCGGCTGGCATCCGGCGCGACACGGAAATTCGCGCGGCCATAGCGCAGATCGACCTTGCGGTCCTTGTCGTCGAAATCCACCACCAGCTTGGTGTCGGTGTCCAGGAAAACGCCGGTGCCGTCCTTCAGCGTGACATGCTTCTGCTCGCCGACATCGGTTTGATAGACTTCCGCGGCCGCCGATTGCACCAGCGCGAATGTGCCGCCGGCAACCACCGCCAGCCCCACGCCACCGCTCAAAAGCTTGCGGCGGCTGAAACGGGGTTCCAGCGGAACCTCGCCATTGCGCATGTCGCGCGACAGGGCGCCGACGCTGTCCCACATCCCGTTGACGGCTTCGAAGGCGGCGGCATGGCGCGGATCGGCCATCAGCCATGACCGGAAGGCGCGCTCATCCTCGATCGAGCGGTCGTCGGCGCGCAGCCGCGCGAGCCAGATCGCGGCTTCCTTGACGTAAGGCGCGCCAGGAGAAGATTGCTTCATCTCACCAGCCTTCAGTCCATTCCGTCAGAAAAAGTACGGCTTTAGCGATGTGCTTTTCAACAGCACTCTGGCTGATGCCAAGACGGTCTGCAATTTCGTGGTATTTCATATTGTTAAGCCGGTGCATGAGGAAGATCTCGCGCGTCCGGGGGGTCAGCTGATTCAACCCCGCCTTCACCCTGGCTAGACGAGCGCGGGCCGCAACAACCTCATCCTGCAGGGGGGCGGTATCTTCGATTTCCGGCGCTTCCACCTGGTCCTGCTGGATTTTGGCGTGCCGGTAATTGTCGATGCTGATGTTGAAGGCGGTGCGCACCAGGAAAGCCGCCGGGTCATTGACCGTATTCTGGGTGCGATAGCGTTCCAGGCGCAGATAGGCGGAATGCAACAGATCCTCGGCATCGGTGCGGTTACGGGTCCGACGCGCGATCTGCCGCAGCAAATCGCTCCAAAGCTCCCGACCGACCGGGATGTCGGTCATGTTTCCGTGCCCGTCATCTTTTCCCCTGGTCCTAAATACCATAAAGGGGAGGTCAATCATCGCCACAAAAATATTTTCAGAAAAAGAGATGAGGTACAGACGAACTCAAACGTCCGCTTGAGTGAAGGGCACCTGGCAGCGGCAAATCGGAGAGGTTTGACCCTCCCGCGGGGCCCGGGCCAGACTGACGGCCCATGAAACCTCTCCTGACCGGCGCAATAGGCCTGGGCTTTTGGCTGGCCGTGATTCCCGCCATCGCTCAGCCGGCGAAATCGCCAAATAGCCCCGAAAAACCGCCCCCCGTCGCAGCGCCCACCCCGCCCGTGCCTGCTCCACAAAAACCTGCCGCCAGCCCGGAGGAACTATCCCATCAGGCAATGATGGAAGAGCAGGAACGGCGCGACCGGGAGGCCGAGGCCGAGCGCGACCGGGACGACCAGGGCTGATCGCCTGTCCGGCGGCGGCCTTACGCGGTCACGTGCTGGTGGACCTTTGTCGTGCCGGTGATGCGCTTCTCCAGTTCCCGCAGCAGTACATAGAAGACCGGCGTCAGGAAAAGGCCGAAGAAGGTCACGCCCAGCATGCCGAAGAACACCGCCACGCCCATGGCATGCCGCATTTCGGCGCCCGCGCCGGATGATGTCACCAGCGGCACCACGCCCATGATGAAGGCGAAGCTGGTCATCAGGATGGGACGCAGCCTCAGGCGGGCCGCTTCGATCGCCGCAGCCGCGGTGGCGCAGCCCTGGATTTCCAGCTCGCGGGCGAACTCGACGATCAGAATCGCATTCTTGCAGGCCAACCCGATCAGCACGAACAAGCCGATCTGGGTGAAGATGTTGTTGTCGCCGCCGGTGAACCACACGCCGGTGATCGCCGACAACAGACACATAGGCACAATCAGGATGATAGCGAGCGGCAGGAACAGGCTTTCATATTGCGCCGCCAGCACCAGGAAGACCAGCAGCACGCAGATAGGGAAAACCAATATCGCCGTGTTGCCCGCCAGGATCTGCTGATAGGTCAGGTCCGTCCATTCATAACTCATGCCTTTGGGCAAAGTCTCATCGAGGATTTTGGTGATCGCCGCCTGGGCCTGGCCGGTGGAATAACCCGGCGCAGCGCCGCCATTGAGATCGGCAGAGCGGAATCCGTTATAGCGGCTGGCGCTGTCGGGGCCGGTGATTTCCTTCACCGTCACCATCGCGCCCAAGGGCACCATTTCGCCGCTGGCGTTGCGCACTTGGAGCCTCAGGATATCGTCGGGCCGCGCGCGGAACGGAATGTCGGCCTGAGCGATCACCTGATAGGTGCGGCCGAAGCGGTTGAAGTCGTTGATATAGGTCGAGCCCAGATAGGTCTGCATCGTGTCGAAGACATCCTGCACATCGACGCCCAGCTGCATCGCCTTGGCGCGGTCCAGATGGGCGAAGAGCTGCGGCATGCCGGTGTTGAAGTTGGAGAACACGCCTTGCAGGGCCGGATTTTTGGCGGCCTTCATCTGGATTTGCGCCATCACCTGGTTCAGCGCGGTATCGCCCTGATCGGTGCGGTCTTCCACTTCCAGCTTGAAACCACCAATGGTGCCAAGCCCCTGGACCGGGGGCGGCGGGAAGATGGCGATGATCGCGTCATTGATGCCGGCGAATTTGGCCTGCAGGCGCTGGGCGATGGCATTGCCAGACAGATTGGCGGATTTGCGCTGGTCGAACGGCTTTAAAGTGACGAAAACGATGCCCGCGGACGGGCTATTGATGAAGCCGTTGATGGAGAGGCCCGGGAATGCCACGGCATGATCCACGCCGGGTTCCTTGGAGGCAATATCGGTCATCTTGTGGATCACCGCTTCGGTGCGATCCAGGGTGGCGCCTTGGGGAAGCTGGGCGAAGCTGACCAGATACATCTTGTCCTGCAGCGGCACGAAGCCCGGCGGCACCGCACCGAAGCCCACCACCGTCGCCGCTAGCAAAACGCCATAGACCAGCATGGCGCGCGACTTGCGGACCAGGATTCCGCTGACGCCCTTGCCGTATTTCTGCGAGCCGGAATGGAACAGGCGGTTGAAACGCGAGAAGAACGGCCCCAGCACTTTTTCCATGCCCCGCGCCAGCGCGTCCTTGGGCGCGTTATGGCCCCGCAGCAGCAGCGCCGCCAGCGCCGGCGACAGGGTCAGCGAATTGAAGGCCGAGATGATGGTGGAAAAGGCGATGGTGAGCGCGAACTGGCGATAGAATTCGCCTGTCAGGCCGGTGATGAAGGCGATCGGCACAAAAACGGCGCACAAGACCAGCGCGATGGCGATGATCGGTCCCGTGACTTCCCGCATCGCCTTCAAGGTGGCGTCGCGCGGGCTGAGACCCGCTTCGATGTTGCGCTCGACATTCTCCACCACAACAATGGCGTCGTCGACCACGATGCCGATAGCCAGGACCAGGCCGAACAACGATAGATCATTGATGGAGAAGCCGCAGGCTAGCATGGCCGCGAAGGTGCCGACGATGGAAATCGGCACCGCCAGAAGCGGAATGATCGAGGCCCGCCAGGTCTGCAGGAACAGGATCACCACCAGCACGACCAGCAGCACCGCTTCCAGCAAGGTGTGGACCACCGCGGTTATGGAATCGCGAACGAAGCTGGTGGGGTCATAGACAATGCGATAGTCCAGCCCTTGCGGAAAATTCTTCTTCAGCTCCGCCATCTTGGCGTGAACCTGATCGGAGATCTGCAAGGCATTGGAACCGGGCGACTGGAAGATCGGCAGCGCGATGGCCTGTTGATTGTCCAGCAAGGCCCGCAATCCATATTGCGAAGCGTCGATCTCGGTGCGGGCGACATCGCCCAGCCGGGTGATCACGCCATTCTCCCGCTTGATCACGATCTGGGCGAATTGCTCGGGATCGGACAGGCGTCCTTCCACCGTGATAGGAAGTTGGAGCGTGCCTTTCTGGCTGTAGGGCGGGCCGTTGATGACACCGGCCGCGACCTGGACATTCTGCTGGCGCACAGCCGCCACCACTTCATCGGCCGTCATGCCGCGTTCGGCGATTTTCTGCGGATTGAGCCAGAGCCGCATGGCGTAATCGCCCGAGCCGAACATCTGCACCTGCCCTACGCCTTCGATCTTGGCGAGCTGGTCCTTGACGTTAAGGACGGCGTAATTGCGCAGATAAAGCGTATCGTACCGGTTGTCCGGCGATATCAGATGCACCACCACCGCGAAGTCCGGCGACGCC
>Ga0105240_10009297_pt1 | contig 13936 bp, 13 predicted proteins | sample KBSC54metaG_FD_80426 | JGI IMG/M metagenome (GOLD analysis project Ga0105240, IMG submission 80426) | Corn rhizosphere microbial communities from Kellogg Biological Station, Michigan, USA - KBS C5-4 metaG | ecosystem: Host-associated > Plants > Roots > Rhizosphere > Soil | place: Michigan, USA... | reverse complement strand
GAATCCGCACGTTGTCCAGGATCAGTTCGGCGGTATCCGATGACAACCAGCCGGTCTTCTTCAGTGCGCGCCCGACCGAGAATCCCGGCGTGCCTTTTTCGACGATGAACATCGACATGTCGCGCTTGCCAGCGCCGGTCTTGGCGGCAATGAAATACAGGTCGGCGTGCACGCCGTTGGTGATGAACATCTTGGTGCCGTTGAGCACCCAACTTGCCCCCGACTGCGATCCGGGGCCGGTGTCGCGCCTGGCGGTCGTGCGAATGCCCGCGACGTCCGATCCCGCGCCCGGCTCGGTGATGCCCACGGCCGTGATCAGCTCGCCCGAGATCACCTTGCGCAAGTACTTTTCCTTTTGCGCCGGGCTGCCCGCGTGATGCAAGTGCGGGCTGGCCATGTCGGTGTGGACCAGCACAGTAATGATGAAGCCGGCGAAGGTGGATTGCGACAGCGCCTCGGCGAACACCAGGTTCGTCAGCGCATCCGATCCGGCGCCGCCATACGCGCTCTCGTACATCAGGCCGAACAGCCCTGCTTGCCCCATGCGGCGCAGCACTTCGCGTGGCACGAAGCCCTGCTCTTCCCAGGCGGCGCCATGCGGCTCGACCTCGCGCGCGATGAACTTCGCAACCTGGTCGCGCAGCAATTCGTGATCGGGGTTGTCGTAGATGGATTGGTTCGACATGGCTACATCCGGAACACGCCGAACTTCGGCTCGCCGATCGGCGCGTTGAGCGATGCCGACAAACCCAGCGCGAGCACGCGCCGCGTATCGGCGGGGTCGATCACGCCGTCGTCCCACAGCCGCGCCGTCGCGAAATAGGGATGGCCTTGCACTTCGTATTGGTCGAGGATCGGCTGGCGGAAGGCCTGCTCTTCTTCCTTGCTCCATTGCCCGCCGCGCGACTCGATGCCGTCGCGCCGCACGGTGGCCAGCACGCTCGCGGCCTGTTCGCCACCCATCACGCTGATGCGCGCATTGGGCCACATCCACAGGAATCGCGGCGAATAGGCGCGGCCGCACATGCCGTAGTTGCCCGCGCCATAGCTGCCGCCGATGATGATCGTGAACTTCGGCACCGACGCCGTCGCAACGGCCGTCACCATCTTCGCGCCGTGCCGCGCAATGCCCTCGTTCTCGTACTTGCGCCCGACCATGAAACCGGTGATGTTCTGCAGGAACACCAGCGGGACCTTGCGCTGGCAGCACAGCTCGATGAAGTGAGCGCACTTCTGCGCGCTCTCGGAAAACAGGATTCCGTTGTTGGCGATGAGGCCGACGGGCATGCCCTCGATGTGGGCGAAGCCGCACACCAGCGTGGTGCCGTAGCGCGCCTTGAATTCGTGCAACTCGGAATCGTCGACGATGCGGGCGATGATCTCGCGCACGTCATAGGGCTTGCGAACGTCGGAGGGCACCACGCCATAAAGCTCCTTCGCGTCGAACTTCGGCGGGCGCGGCTCGCGCAATTGCTGCTCGACCTGCTTGCCGCGATTGAGCGTGGACACGGCCTTGCGCGCCAGCGCCAGCGCGTGCATGTCGTTTTGCGCCAGGTGGTCGGCCACGCCCGACAGCCGCGTGTGCACGTCGCCGCCGCCCAGGTCCTCGGCCGATACGATTTCGCCGATGGCCGCCTTCACCAGCGGCGGGCCGCCCAGGAAGATCGTGCCCTGGTTCTTGACGATGATGGTTTCGTCGCTCATCGCCGGCATGTAGGCGCCGCCCGCGGTGCACGATCCCATCACCACCGCGATCTGCGCAATGCCTTGCGCGCTCAGGTTGGCCTGGTTGTAGAAGATGCGCCCGAAATGCTCGCGGTCCGGGAACACGTCGTCCTGGTTCGGCAAGTTGGCGCCGCCGGAATCCACCAGGTAGATGCAAGGCAGGCGGTTTTGCTGGGCGATCTCCTGCGCCCGCAGGTGCTTCTTCACGGTGATCGGAAAGTAGGTGCCGCCTTTTACCGTCGCATCGTTGCAGATCACCATGCAGTCCATGCCGCTGACGCGGCCGACGCCGGCGATGATGCCGCCGCAAGGCGCATCGCCGTTGTACAGGCCATGTCCGGCCATCGGCGCCAGCTCGAGGAACGGCGTGCCGGGATCGAGCAGCATCGCGACCCGGTCTCGCGGCGACAGCTTGCCGCGCGCCATGTGCTTGGCGCGCGCCGCCTCGCCACCCCCTGCGGCCGCCTTCGCGACCTGCACGTTCAGGTCCTCGACCAGGGCGCGCATCGCGGCGGCATTGGCCTGGAACTCGGCGGAGCGTGGATTGAGTTGGGTCTCCAGGACGGGCATCGTCGGATTTCCTCTGGCTGGGGAGAGTGGATCGTAGTCTCGCACGCGGGCGAATCGACGGGGCAGCCGGCAGCCGTTTGCCACGATGGTTGCAAATCCTGCCATCGTGCTTGAGAATTCGCGCATGGCTACCCGTTCGCCGAGGCGCCGAGCCGCGCGCCCAATCGCCGCCACGCCGATGGCGTTTGCGCGAGCAATCTGCGCTGCGTACCGGCGTCACGGCCAGGATCCCGCCGAAGCCTTGCGCTCGGCACAGATCGCGCCAGCAAAACTGCAACAAGCCGACGGCCGGATCACCGCCCATCAAATGGAAATGCTCTCCGAGGCGGCGATGCAGGAACTGGGTGACGAAGCGCTGGGCGCGTTTTCGCGCAAGCTTGCCTGGGGCAGCTACGGCATGCTCGCGCGCGCGTCGATCAGTTCGCCCGACCTGCGCACCGCGCTCAAGCGGTGGTGCCGCCACCATTCGCTGCTGACGGATGACATTCGACTCGAGTTGGCCGAGAGCGCAAGCGCCGCGGCCATCGTGATCGAAGAGCGCGCTCGGCTCGGCGGCAAGGAGACGGGCTTGCGCGAGTTCTGCCTGATGCACGTGCTGCGCAACGTTCACGGTTTGGCGTGCTGGCTGATCGACTCGCGCATCGCGCTGCACTGCGCGCGGTTCCCCTACGCGGCGCCGCCTCATGCGGACGCGCTCGCGTTGATCTTCCAGTGCCCGGTGATCTTCAATGCATCAAGGGCGGAAATCCGATTCGATGCGCGCTATTTGTCGCTGCCGCTGCGACGCGAAGAAAAAGCGCTGCGGCAGATGTTGCAGCGGGCGCTGCCGCTGACGGTACGCCAATACCGGCGGGACCGCCTGCTGGTGCAGCAAGTGCGGCAGGCGTTGGCCACGCACCCCGGGCAGACACACAGCGCCGAAGGAGTCGCGGCACTGCTGCACATCTCTGCTCGCACGCTGCATCGGCAGCTCAAGGAGGAAGGCGCCTCGCTGCAGCAACTGAAAGACGAAGTGCGCTGCGAGCGCGCCAAGGACCTGCTGTTTCGCGGCGGCAAGCCGATCAAGCAGATCGCCGCGGCGGTGGGATTTCGCAGCGAGAAAAGTTTCATCCGCGCGTTCAGGGGCTGGACCGGCGCCACGCCTTCGCAATTCGCGCAGCCTGCGCCGTCCTGAACGGCCGGCTCACACGCGATGCAGGTCGAGGAACTGCGCGATCTGCGCATTCACCCGTTGTGACGCGCTCGGGAAACATCAGCGCCGCCTTGATGCACCTGCTTCGTCGGCGGCTCAAGCGGCCGCCCAAGCCCGATTCTCCATCACCGACACGATTTCCCGGGCGGCGCGCGCCGCGCCGTCGGTTTCCACCGGCTTGTAGTTCACCGGCGCATGCAGCGCCGCCAGGGCGCGGTCCGCCAACTCGCGCGTGGACAACTCGCGAAAGCGTACCGAGCAATCGGCGCAATAGTTGTGCAGGCGGTTCTTGACGTGGATGCACTGCTCGAAATGGCGCTCCAGCGGGAAGCTCAAGAAGCGGCGCTGCGTCGCGACCAGCTCCATGCAGGTGCTCAAGCCGCCTTGCACCAGTGCAAGATCGGAGCAAGCCAGGTGCTCGAACAGGTTATGCACGTACGGCAGGACGTCCATGCCCTGGTGCTGCGGGAACGTTTCGCGCGGCACGCGCGGGCCCGCCACCACCACCAGGTGCAGCTCGGGTACTTGCCGCTTCATCAGCGGGAAGGCTTCTGCGATGCGGCGCAGCAAAGGCGCACCCACCGCGGTGCCGCCGACCGCAGCGATCATCAGTTTCTCGTCCGCACGATAGCCGTGCCGCGCGCGCAGCTGGCCGGTGTCGGGCAGCTGCTTCGGATCGAACGGCAAGGCGTACCCGGTGAACGTGAAGTTGCGCCGCGTCCAGTCGCGGATGATCGGCAGGCCGGGCCCGAATGGCAGCTCGGGCACGTCCTCGGGATTGCCCACGAAGATGGCGCGATCGCGGATCCATGGATAACGCGCCACATGCTCGATGTCATCGGCATTGCGGTCCGCGCACAAGAAAGCTTCGCGGCGGTTGCCCTCCTCCATCGGCAGGCAGCCAACGAAATCGGTGAGGAAGACGAAGGGCTGGCGCTTGAGCTCCGGGTTCTCGTGGTAGTGGTAGTCCACTTCCCAGGCCTCGTCGCCCACGATGATGTCGTAGTGCTCCGCTTCGAGCAGCTCGGAAAAAACCAGGAAGTTGCGCGCCATCACTTCGTCCATGGTGCGCAGCGCGAAGAACGCCTGCAGGTCGTGCTCGCCCGCCAGGCCCTCGAAGTGACGGCTCTCGTTGGCCAGCCGCGCCGTGATGGGATGCACCCGCTCGCCTTCGCGCTCGAGGTACGTGGCCGCCGGATTGACCGTGAACCAATCGATCTCCAGGTCGGGTTGCAAGGCCCGCATTTCGCGCGCGATGGCCAGGTCCCGCTGCACGTGGCCCAGGCCAATCGCGCTCGAAACGAACAGCGCGCGCCGCTTTCTGGCCATGCCTCGCACCCAGGTCGCGCGTACCGGGCCCATCCCGACGAAGTTCATCAGCGCGCGGGAGAACGCCACCGGATCGCGCACGGGCATCAGATGGCCTCCGCCTCCGACGGTCAGCAGACGCGCGCCGGGAACGAGCCGTGCAATTTCCTCGCCCTTGGCATATGGCACGCGCCGGTCACCGTCGCCGTGGATCACCAGCGTGGGGCACTGAATCGTCTGCGCCTGCTTGCGCGTGTCGGCGTGGAACCAGCCGGCAAAACCCATCGCCACCGCTTCCCCATCGCTGGCCCAGCCGTTGCGCACCACGCCATCCTCATAGGGCTTGGTCGAATGCGGCTCGGTGAAAAGGATCGTGTAGAACTCGTCGAGATATGCCGCCCAGTCACCGCGCATTCGCGCGATGGTTTTTTCCGCGGCTTCGGCGCCGGCCGCGTCCAGGACCCGGTCCGCAAAGCCGCCTGCGATCACCAGGTGCGATACGCGTTGCGGCTGCTCGGCGGCCAGCCGCAGCGCCACCATGGTCGTCGCGGATATCCCGACCACCGCGGTGCGGTCGACGCCCAGCCGATCGAGCACCGCGACAAAGTCCGCGAAGTAATGATCGAACGTGTAGTCGCCCGGCGCGCGCGGGCGGTCCGACCGCCCGTTGCCGCGCAGGTCCATCACCACCACCCTGAAATGCTGCGAAAGATAAGGCACCACGCCGCGCAGCAGGTGCGAGTTCGCGATCTGGTAGACCGGCGCGAAGGCGAGCCAGGGCCCGGTGTCCCCGAACTGCGCGTACCAGGATCGCACGCCCTCGCGTTCGACGAAGCCTTCCTGCTGCGGCGTGACGGTTTCGTAAGGATAGGGATCGGGCAGGCTGCCGGGCCTGGGCAAAAGGCCCGCGGCCAGCTGGAGCCGCTCGGGGCCGCGTGCGATTGCGTCGATCATGATTTTCTCCTGCGTGGTGGCGCTGTTGAACGACGGGCGCCGGACTCCGCGCGCCGCAGCAATGCCGCGACCGCATCCAGCGCCTCCTTCTGGTGGCCTTGTTCCTCGGGGATGCCCAGGGCCATGCTGGCCTCCATGCCGGTCCAGAACCAGCCGATCCACGCGGAGATCGCGCGGGCGGACACCGGCAGGTCCAGCCCGGAACTCTCGATGAAATCCGCGACAGCGGTTTCCACCAGCTGGTGCCAGCTGAGGAGCCGCGGCACGAATTCGCGGCGCAGGGCTTCGTCGTGAAAGCTGGCGCCCATCAACTCCATCAGCAGGCGAACGAAGCCCGAGTCGAGATCTTCTTCATAGAACTGGCAGGCCTGTTTCCACTTTTCGCGCGCGCCGGCGTCGGCGTGGTACATGCGCGCCTGGCGCTCGAGCAACTCGTTGTTGGCGCTGTCCAGGACGGCAAGCACCAATTGCTGCTTGCCATGAAAGTGATAACCGATCAGCGCGTGGTTGACGCCGGCATCCTGCGCGATGTCGCGCACGTTGAGGTTGGCATAGCCCTGGTCCATCAGCCGCCGCCGCGCCGCCTGCAGGATCAGCGCACGCGTGGTCACGCCATCGCTGCGCAACGCCTTCGCACGGCGGGCAGCTTTGGGGCGCCCCGCGGGCTTGCGCCGCACCGCGGCCCGGCGCCTAGATTGAACAAGTGGATTATCCATTTGTTCAATCTATGTGATCGGCCCGCGACTGTCAAGGAGCTGCGCGTCTGGTTACACCAAGGCCGCGCTGCGGTCTCTTAGCATTCCGGTTCGCCGCGCCTTGTCTTTTGTCGCCGGCGGCCAGTCATGTCCGAATCCCATTGCGACGCGCACATCGAACGACTGCTCAGGCTCTTCCTGGAGCGCACCGAGGATCACGCCATCATCTGCATCGACCCGGACCAGCGAGTGGTCGGCTGGCTAGGTGCAGGCGAAGAGATCCTCGGCTATACGCCCGAGGAGATCGTGGGCCAACCAGCCAGCGTCATCTTCGCGGCCGAAGATCGGGAAAAGGGCATTGACCGTTATGAGCTGGACCTGGCCGAGACCGACGCGCACTCGCCGGATGATCGCTGGCATGTACGCAAGGACGGCACGCGCATCTGGATCACCGGATCGGTCAAGGCGATCAAGGACGAAGGCGGCAAGCTGCTGGGTTTCGTCAAGGTGATTCGCGACCGCACCGACGATCGCACGCAAACCGAACAGTTGGAGAACGAGCTTGGCGCGCTGAAGGCTGCTCAAGATCGCACGCATGTATTCCTGAGCACCCTGGGCCATGAGCTGCGAAATCCGCTCGCGCCGATCCAGACGGCCTGTCATATCCTTTCGCGATTGACGACGGATCCCCGGGCCGACAAGGCCGTCGAAGTCATCACCCATCAGACAGCCGTGCTGGCGCGGCTGGCCTCGGACCTGATGGAGGTGTCGCGCGCGGGCGCCGGCAAACTCAAGCTCGACCTGAAGAGGACTGACCTGCGCCCGTTGCTGAACGAGGCCGTCTGCGCCATGCACGCCGACGCGCAGCGCAAAGGTGTGAAGCTCGAATGCTTGCTGCCAAGCGGGTCACTTCATGTCATGCTCGACACGGAGCGCTTTCAAAGAGTGGTGCTCAATTTACTAGGCAATGCCTTGAAGTACACCGCGAGCGGCGGTACGGTCTGGGTGAAAGCCACGCAGGAAGGCCGCGAGGTGCTGTTCGCGGTCGAGGACACCGGCATCGGCATCGCACCCGAGGTGCTGCCGCGGATCTTCGACTTGTTCACGCAGGAGTCGCAGGCGGCCGACCTGGTGCCGGGCGGCCTTGGCATCGGGCTGACCGTCGTGAAAGAGATCGTCGAACTGCACGGCGGTAACGTGCAGGCGCGCAGCGCAGGCGCCGGGAAGGGCGCGGAGTTCACCGTGCGGCTGCCTGTGGCCAGCGAGGCGTAGCGTCAGTGCGCTTGTTCTTTGTGCTCGTGCTGCGAGTCCGCGGCCTGCGCCGCTTCCCGGCCCGCCAGATCGCCAGCCAAGCAGCTCGCGAGCGCGAGCTGCTATGGTAGGTATGCGGGTGACATCGACGGTACGGTCGCGCCTACGCCTTGCCCGCGGGCATGTGCCTTGCTCCGCTCGCCAGGCATGTGCGCATTTTTCAACCAGTGAAGGACACTCATGACACAACCGAAATCCCATGAAGGCCAAGCTGTTCCGCGAGTGACGTTCCGTTACCGCGAGAACGACGAGTGGAGGCAAACGGATACCGACAAGCTGTTCAAAGGCCGCACGGTGGCCGTGTTCTCATTGCCGGGCGCCTTCACGCCGACCTGCTCCAGCACCCATTTGCCGCGCTTCAACGAGCTTGCGCCCGTGTTCAGTGAGAACGGAGTGGCCCAGGTGATCTGCGTCGCGGTGAATGACCCGTTCGTGATGGAGCAATGGGCCAAGGAGCAGGAGTGCCAGAACGTTTTCATGCTGCCCGATGGCAATGGCACTTTCACGGAAGGCATGGGCATGCTGGTCGACAAGAGCGATCTGAATTTCGGCCAGCGCTCGTGGCGCTACTCGATGCTGGTGCGCGACGGCATCGTCGAAAAAATGTTCATCGAGCCCGATGAGCCCGGCGATCCGTTCAAGGTGTCGGATGCCGACACGCTGCTGCATTACGTCAATCCGAACGCCAGGGAACCGGACCAGATCGCCCTGCTCACGCGCGAAGGCTGCTCTTTCTGCGCCCGCGCGAAGAAGCAGTTGAACGAAGCGAAGATCGCCTACGCCGAAGTGGACCTGCCGCACTCGATCCGCACGCGGGCGCTGGGCGCCATCGCCAAGGTGAAGACCGTGCCACAGCTGTTCGTCAATGGCGAACTGATCGGCGGCAGCGACGCGATCGAAGCCTGGCTCGCACAACGCAAAGCCTGAGCTTGCCGCGTCGGGCGGTGCGTCCTGCTTCCCGCAGCCAGGCTTCCTACGAGCGTCTTCAGGCTTGTCCGACATCCGCCGCGCGGCCAAATGCGCTCTGATGGGGTCACTTTCTTTCCCAAGGAGAACGATATGAAGTTCGCAGCATTGATCACCGTCGCGGCATTGACCTGTGGTACCGCCCTGGCGCAAGGCTACGGCAGCAGCAGCAGCAGCAACGACCGCAGCACGTCGGCCAGCCCGAGCCACTCCTCGGCGATGGCCAACGACGACCAGGCGAAGGGCGAAGGCTTCATGGACAAGACCAAGCGCGCGTTCCATCGCCTGGGCGAAAAGCTTCGCGGCGCCGGCCACACCGCGAAGAACAGCGCCGACAAGGATACGGACAAGACCGCGGAGCAAAAGCAGAACGACACGCGCGCGATGGGCGCCTCCGGTTCGGATAGCTCACGCACGTCCCGCATGGACCAGGCCTACGCGGATTCCAAGAAGTCCAAATCCACCGACACGAAGTAACGCAGTGCGCCGCGAGTCCCGCGAACCAGCGGGGCTCGTATCGGTTCTCGAGGAAGAGCTGCAGGGTGCGCGATCTGTTGCGCCGGCGGTGAAGCTTGCCGTGAGCAGCTTGTAGGACTACGCCGCGACCGTTGAGCTCGGGCCTGTCGTGAACACCACGGGCCGTTAATATCCGGCCATGTCGCAGGATGCCCGGTCCGCATTGCAATTGTGGAAGATCGCGGAAGCCAACGCGCGTGTGGCCGAGAGCCGGCTGCGTCAGGCGTGGGCGGAGATCGAAGCCCGTCGCATCGAGGCGGTTCCGCACGAGCTGGCAAAGACCGCGGCTGAACTGCGCGCGCAAGCGAACGACCAGCTCAAGCTGACACTGAGGCTGCTCAGGCCCGAACACCAAGGCGACAGCGACAAGGACGGCTCCCGTCCATAAAAACTCTGGCTGGCCGGTCAGTTTTCCTGGCTGGCGCGATCGAGCAGCGCCATCGTTTCCGCATCGAGCTCCAGGCGCGAGGCCTGAACCAGTTCATCGAGTTGGGACAAGCTGGTCGCGCTGGCGATCGGCGCGGTGATGCCCGGCTGCGCCATCACCCATGCGACCGCCACTTGCGCTTGCGTGCGGCCGGTGCGCTGCGCGGCCTGATCCAAGGCGCCGAGGATCTTCAGCCCGCGCTCATTCAAGTAGATCGAGCAGGTGTTCTTGCCGCGGGCGCTCTTGCTTGCATCTTCTGCCGTGCGGTACTTGCCGGTAAGGAAGCCGGCCGCCAGCGCATAGAAACTGATCACGCCCACTTCTTCCTTGATGCACAGCGGGCGCAGTTCGCGTTCGAACGCGGCGCGGTCATACAGGTTGTACAGCGGCTGCAAGCTTTCGTAGCGAGGCAGGCCCAGACGGCCGCTGGTCTCCAAGGCTTCGGCCATCCGCGCAGCACTGTAGTTGGAGGCGCCGATGGCGCGCACCTTGCCTTGCTTGATCAAGTGCGCGAACGCCTCCAGCGTCTGTTCCAGCGGCGTGGCGGTGTCGTCGCGATGCGCCTGGTACAGGTCGATGCAATCGATCTGCAGGCGGCGAAGCGATTCCTCCACCGCTTCGCGAATGCGCGCCGGCGCGAGGCTGATGCCCTGGCCCATGTCCGAGCCCACCTTGGTGGCGATCACAACCTTGTCGCGCCGCCCGCCCTGCTTGAGCCAGCGGCCGATCACCGTTTCCGATTCGCCGCCGCTGTGGCCGCGCGCCCAGCGCGAATACACGTCGGCGGTGTCGATGAAATTGAATCCGGCATCGACCCACGCGTCGAGCAAGGAAAAAGAGGTGCGCTCGTCAGCGGTCCAGCCGAACACATTGCCGCCGAAGCACAGGGGCGACACCTTGAGGGCCGAGCGGCCCAAGGGGCGATATTGCATTCGAGACTCCTGTCGTGGATGCCGCATTTTGCAGCGCGGCCGACCCGGGATTCGGGCGAACGGTGAATTTTCCTGCCGATGCCGGCGGTGGGCGACGACCCGCCGTGGCGGGCGAGTCCTACAGGGCGTGCACGGCCGCAGGTCGCACCATGCATCCACGCGCAACGCTGTCCGTTGCGCGCCATCGTTGGGAGTTCTTCATGAGATTTGCTCTTCTTTGCGCGGCCGCGCTGCTTGCCGCACCCGCAATGGCCGATGAGCTGGTGGCCAGCAACGGGAATGATTCGGTGCGTCTCTCGGACGGCCCCTGCACCAGCCAGCAGGTGCTCGATCAGCTCGACCCCAGCTTGCGGCCCGCGATGCACGACGCCAGCGCGGTGGTCCAGGGCCAGACGTTCAAGGCTTGCTGGGTTGTGCACGGAGACGCCGCGCACCTGCTGTATGAAGATGGCGACCAGGGCCTGATCCCGCTGTCCGATTTCAAGATCCCGAAATCGGCGTAGCCGCCGCGCATCGCCGTCACCACTGGTTGCGCAACTCGCGCAGCTTCCTGAACACTGTTTGCGGCTCGGGCTGATCGGGCAGCTCGGGACATGTTTCGCGCAGCTTCGCGATCACGCCGGGGCTGTCCAGGCGCATGAAGGTGTTGATCCGCCGCTCCTCGGCGAGGGTAGTGACCCGTGACTGCGCTGGATCGTGGCCGGTCACTTGCGGCAGCATCTCGCGGGCAGCCTCATTGCCCGGCTCGCGGGCGAGCGTGAACTTCAAATTGTTTTCGATGTAGTCGTGCCCCGGATAGACGCGCGTGTTTTCGGGCAGCTTGGCCAGCTGGTTCACGAAGGTGGCGTACAGGTCGTCGACGTTGCCGCCGTTGTGCACGTTGCCCGCGCCGGCATTGAAGAGCGTGTCGCCGGAAAACAGCGCCGGCTGGTCGGTGTGCGAACGCAGGCAGATGTGGCACATCGTGTGGCCCGGGGTGTCCATGCATTCGAGTTCGACCCGCTTGCCCACCTTGATCACGTCGCCTGCTTTCACGCCGCGATCCACTCCCGGGATGCGCCCGGCCGCGCGATGATGCGCAATCACCTTGGCGCCGGTTGCCGCGACCACGGCCGCGTTGCCGCCGATATGGTCGTGATGCTCATGCGTATTGAGGATCTGCGTGATCCGCCAGCCCTTGACCTTCGCTGTGGCGAGCGTCTTTTCGTGATCCAGCGGGTCGATGGCGAGAGCCTCTCCCGTGTCGGGACAGGCGATGAGGTAGTTGAAATTGCGCAAGGCGTTGCCGGTCCAGATTCGCTCGACGATCATTTGCACTCCTTGTGCCCGGGGCGGGGCGTGAGTGATTGTAGGGAGACGAGCCTTGGCACCATGGATCAGCTGTCGGGCAAAAGGCCAGGCAGATATGCAAAAGGTCTAAACTTGCATGTGGGAGCTGGGACTCGACTTTCACAGAAAAGGATTCATCCATGGACCCGAAAACACTTATAGAAACTGCTGTCGGTTTGCTTGCAATCGCGGCCGTCGGCGGCATCGTGATGGCGGGCATGCGCTTCGCCGGCTCCGACCGGCCGCCTTCCTGGTTGGCCATGTTGCACGGACTGCTCGCAGCCGCGGGCTTGACGCTGCTGCTTTACGCGGGTTTTGCGGGCGGCATGGCGCGCTTGGCATGGATCGGAACCGCCCTGCTCGTACTGGCCGCGCTCGGCGGGCTGTACCTCAACCTTTCTTTTCACGACAAGCGAATCCCACTGCCCAAGAACATCATCGTGATCCACGCGGCGATCGCGGTCATCGGCTTCCTCTGCGTATTCTTCAGCCTGTAGCCAGGCCCGAAGCCGCGTCGCGCCGCATGCGCAGCAGGCGGCGCAGCAAGCCGATGAATGCGACGGCCCAGGCGGCCAGCGCTGCATACAGGAACACCGAGACCAGGCCGCCGAGAAAATCCAGCCCGAGCGCGCTCGCCATTTCGTGGGTGCATGCGCAATACATGCCCAGCGGAAACACGGCGCCCCAATACAGTGGGTCGTAGCGCATGGGAAAGCGCATATAAAGATAGCGCCACGCGCTCAGCACCAGCAGCATGGGAATCCACCAGGTCCCGGTGGCCCAGTACAAGACCGTGAAGCCCTTGATGAAAGGCAGCAGCGCCTGCAGCAACGGTGCGTCCGGCGCGTTCGCGATCAGCAGCGAGCCGGCCAGCGCGGAGATCGCCATCGCGCCCATGTTGATCCAGTAAGGCGGCGTCAAGTCGCCCGGACCGAAGGCGAAGAACGTGTAGCGGTAGAAGATGAGCGACATCATCCAGATGTACAGCATCCCGCCGAAAAGCCACATCGAGAGCGCGAAGAAGTTCAGCTCCAGGCCGAAGTGCTGTGGCAAACGAGCGGCGACGATCGCGCCCAGCACCGCCAGCGATTGCGTGGCCACCACCGCAAGCAGCCAGGCGCCGTTGATGCCTCGGTCCAGCGGCGGCTTGTCTTGCTTGATCGTGAAGGCGGTGAAGATCGCGTAGGTGAAACACAGCCATAGCACCGCGGCGATCACGCCCAGAGCCATCGCCAACAAGTCGCTCGTGCCGAACAGTGCGAACTGGCTGCCAAGCACCGCGGTGGCGGCGACAGTGGTGAAGAATCCCGGACCACGCAAGTGGTCGGCAAGATCGGCGAGCACCCGGGTCGGATAGCGCACGACCCGCAGCAAGCTCAATGCGCAAAACACCAGCCACGCGGCGATGTTCAGCACGAACAACGCCGATGCGATCGAGGCGAATCCCTGCGCACGCGCGGCGAGCGACACGATGCCGGTGGCCATGACCATGGCGAAGCAGGCCGGCGACAACCCGGCCAGGGCAGAAGGTGGAGGCGCCGTTTCGGGCTGCATGATGCCGCCGAATATAGCCCCGCGCGGCGGCTTGACGCGCGCGCGAATGTCGCCTACACCGTCGCCAAGGAGAAAATCAAATGGCCCTGCCGCACGCGAATCCGCTGGACGTCATCAATGTCGCGCCGCTCGGGCCCGGCCTGGCTCAAGCGGTCAGCACCAGCCTCATCAAGACCGACCGGATCCAGCTGCTGCACCTGGTGCTGCCCGCGCACCATGATGTGCCGCAGCATCATGTCGCGGATGAGTGCTCCATCCACTGCCTCGAAGGCGAGATCGAGGTGGTGATGCCCGGCGGCACGCGCCATCTGCGCCCCGGCAACGTGGTGGTCTTGCCGGCAGGCCAGCCCTATTCGCTGTGCGCGCGCAGCGACAGTGCTGTGCTCATGACACTGCTGCTGCAGGACGGCGATGGCGGTGATGGCGGCGGCAGAAACGGGGCCGGCGCAACGGCTCG
>Ga0105240_10009296_pt1 | contig 13937 bp, 11 predicted proteins | sample KBSC54metaG_FD_80426 | JGI IMG/M metagenome (GOLD analysis project Ga0105240, IMG submission 80426) | Corn rhizosphere microbial communities from Kellogg Biological Station, Michigan, USA - KBS C5-4 metaG | ecosystem: Host-associated > Plants > Roots > Rhizosphere > Soil | place: Michigan, USA... | reverse complement strand
GACCTCATGACCTCGCTTTCGCATGACCTGCGCACGCCGATCGCGAACCTGCGGGCGATGGTCGAGGCGATCGACGACGGCATCGTCCGCGATCCCGAGACCGTTGCGCGCTACACGGCCGAGATGCGCCGGTCGGTGATGGCGCTCGTGACGATGGTCGACGATCTCTTCGAGCTCGCCCAGCTGGACGCGGCGGAGTTCGCCCGCGACGCCCGCTCGACCTCGCTCGCCGAGGTGGTCGAAGGGGCGCTCGACCTGTGCCGGCCCGAGGCGGCCGAGAAGGGCATCCGCATCGGCGTCGACCTCGCCGACGCCGGGGCCAGCCAGTGCTCGCCGAAGCTCGCCCGGGTCGTGCACTCGCTGCTCGACAACGCCGTCCGCTACACGCCGGCGGACGGCTGGGTGACGCTTCGCGGCCGGGCGGGCGCCGACGGCATCAGGCTGTCGGTGGAGGACAGCGGCCCGGGGATCGCGGCCGACGAGCTGCCGCGCGTGTTCGAGGCGTTCTGGCGCGCCGACCCGGCCCGCTCGAGCCGCGGCGCGGGGCTCGGGCTGACGCTCGCGAAGCGGATCGTCGAGGCGCTGGGCGGCCGCATCGAGGCGTCGAGCACGCCGGAGCGCGGCTCGCGCTTCGACGTCTCGGTGCCGACGCGGGCGTAGCAGTCCCCGCGGGAGACCTGGCTAGGCTGCCGCCGTGGGCTTCCGCGCAATCTCTCCCGGCGAGCCGGGCTGGATCACTCGGCCGCACGAGCCCGGCGCGCCGGCCCGGCACGTCGCCGAGCTGAGCGAGCTCGCAGTTTTCGCCCATTCGCGCGCGAACGTCTGGCGCTACGAGCCCGGCGCGCGCGTCTACGGGGCGCCGCCGGAGACCGAGGATGAGCGCGTCGAGCTGCTCGGCCCGGCGGTCTAGCAGCCGCCGTGACGGTCGCCTTCGCCGCCCAGGATCTGCGCAAGCGCTATGGCCGCACCGTCGCGCTCGACGGCGTCAGCCTGCATGTCGACGCGGGCGAGCTGGTCGGGCTGCTCGGCCCGAACGGCGCCGGCAAGTCGACGCTCGTCAAGATCGGCTGCGGCCTGGTGCGCCCGACCGGCGGGGCGGCGACGGTGTGCGGCGCGCCGGCCGGGTCGCCGGCCGCGCGGGCCAGCCTCGGCTACCTGGCCGAGCTCTTCCGCTTCCCCGGCTGGATGACGGCCGACGAGCTGCTGCGCATGCACCAGGGCCTGACCCGGTCGGACGGCGGCGCCGCCGAGCGCGGGCGTCTGCTCGAGCTGGTCGGGCTGGCCGACGTGGCCGAGCGCCGGGTCGAGTCGATGTCGAAGGGCATGCAGCAGCGGCTCGGGATCGCCCAGGCACTCGTCGCCGGGCCGCGCATGCTGGTGCTGGACGAGCCGACGAGCGCGCTCGACCCGGCCGGCAGGCGCACGGTACGCGACATGCTCGACGAGCTTCGTTCGCACGGCACGGCCGTCCTCCTGAACTCCCATCTCCTGAGCGAGATCGAGCTCGTCTGCGACCGGGTCGTGATCATCAACCGCGGCCGCGTGGTCGCGCAGGGCACGCCCGAGGAGCTGACCGCCGCGGGCGGCGTCGAGATCGAGACGGGCTCGGGCACGCGCCGGTATGACGCCACGCGCCAGCAGATCCCCGGGCTCGTCGCCGAGCTCGTGGCCGCCGGCGAGCAGGTGTACGAGGTGCGGGCGACGCGCTCGACGCTCGAGGAGGCCTACCTGGAGGCGGTCGAGGGGGAGATGGGATGAACGGCGCGGTCGTGATCGTGCGGGTGACGCTGCGGGAGTGTCTGCGCCGCCGCGTGCTGGTCGTCGTCGCGCTGCTCACGCTCGCGTTCCTGGCGCTCTACTCCGTCGCCACGCACTTCGCGTTCTCGACGATCAATACCCCCCGCGTGCAGCAGGGCACGGCCTTCGTCGATGCCAAGGCGCTCGCCGGCGGCACCCTGCTCGGCCTGGCGATGTTCGCAACGCTCTTCCTGGGCGCGGTGCTGGCGGTGTTCCTGACGTTCAACGTGATCCGCGGCGACGCCGAGCAGGGCCTGCTGCAGCCGATCGTGGTGCGGCCGATCGGGCGGACGGTGTTCGTCGCCGCGCGCTTCGGCGCCGCCTGCGGCCTCTGCATCGCCTACACCGCGCTCGTGTACGGGGCGTGCGTCGCGATCACCGGCCTCGAGGGCAGCTGGTGGCCCGACAGCATCGTCGTGCCGGGCCTCGCGCTCGCGGCGGCGGTGTGCGTGATCGCGGCGATCTCGCTGCTGGGCTCGGTCTACATGTCGACGATCGCGAACGGGATCGCGGTGCTCATGATCTATGGCGCCGGGCTCGTCTCGGGCCTGATCGGGCAGATCGGCTACGCGCTGCCGTCGGAGCGGCTGCAGCAGATCGGCAAGGTCGCATCGTGGGCGCTGCCGTTCGACGCGCTCTACCAGGCCGGGCTGCACTCGCTCACCGCCGACACGAGCGGCATCACCGGGGTGATCGTGCACCTCGGCCCGCTGGGCGGCGCGCAGGGGGCGAGCCCGCTCCTGGGCGTCTGGGCGCTCGCGTATCTCGCGGTCGTGCTGGCCGCGACGGCGGTCGGCCTCGGGCGGCGCGACCTCTAGCTCAGTCGTGCCGGGCGAGCCAGTCGCCCACCACCTGCATGAACCGCTCGCGCTCCTCGACGTGGGGCATGTGCGAGGAGTCCTCGAAGACGACCCACTCGGAGCCGGCGATGCCCTGCTGGAGCGTCTCCTGGAGCGCCGGCGTGGCCTCGTCGTGGCGGCCGGAGACGAGCAGCGTCGGCACCTGGATTTGGCCGAGCCGGTCCTTCGACTGCCAGTCACGGATCGAGCCGACGACGTGGAACTCGCTCGGCCCGTTCATCGTGTGGTAGACGGTCGGGTCGCGCTCGATCCACTCGAAGGCCGCCACCACCTCGGGCGGCATCGGGTCGAGCCGGCAGACGTGGCGCGCGTAGAAGACCTGGCAGGCCTCCATGTAGGCCGGGTCGCCGGTGGTGCCCGCCTCCTCGTGGCGGCGCAGGGTCGCCTCGACCTCCGCCGGCAGGTCGGCCCGCAGGCGGTTGGCCTCCGAGACGAAGTCCGGGAACGACGCCGCCGTGTCCGCGAGGACGAGCGACCGCAGGCCGGCCGGCTGCGTAAACGCGTACTCCTGGGCGAGGAAGCCGCCCCACGACTGGCCGAGGACGTGGTGGCGGTCGGCGATCCCGAGGGCGGAGACGAGGCTGTGCAGCTCGCGGACGAAGAGGTCGACCGTCCAGAAGTCGGCGCCGCGCTCCGGGTAGTGCCTGCTGCGGCCGTTACCGAGCTGGTCGTAGTGGACGACGCCGCGGCCGGAGGCGAGGTCGGCCATCGAGAGCAGGTAGTCGTGCGTCGCGCCGGGCCCGCCGTGCAGCAGCACGAGCGGCGCGCCGCCGGACTCGAGGTCGCCCGTGACCCGGAACCAGGTCTCGGCAACCTCGCCGTTTCCGAGCTCGAACTGGAGAGTGCCCGCGCGAGTCGGGTCAGCTGCCTGGGCCACGACGCGATCCTACACTTGGCGGATGCTCTGGCTGTTCGGCACCGTCTCCGGCCTCCTCCAGGCGCTCGCCTGCGTGCCGTACGTGCGTGACATCCTGGCGGGCAAGACGAAGCCGCACCGGGGGACGTGGGCGATCTGGTGCACCCTGTCGCTGATCGTGCTCCTCTCGCAGCGCGCCGACGGCGGCGAGTGGAGCCTGCTCATGGCCGTGTCGCAGCTGCTCGGGACGCTGCTGATCCTGCTGCTCTCGATCCGCCGGGGCGTGGGAGGCTCGAGCCGGCTCGACATCCTGCTGCTCGCGATCGCCGCGCTCGGCGTGGTCGGCTGGTACCTGGCAGGCGACCCGACCATCGCCACGCTGTGCGTCGTGATCTCCGACCTGGTCGCGGTCGTCATGATGATGCCGAAGACGTACGCCGACCCGTACTCGGAGACCCTCTCGGCCTATGTCATGAGCGCGCTCAGCGGGGCGTGCGCGCTCGTCGCGGTCGGGTCGCTCGACTTCGGCCTGATCGTCTACCCGGCCTACATCGTCTGCGCCGACCTGGCGGTCGCCGCGATCGTGCTCGCGCAGCGTCCCCAGATCCCGACCCCGGCGGAGTGAGGGAAGCGGGATGCGGCGTCCCGGAGGCCGGTAGACTCCGACGCTCACGCGCCCGTAGCTCAGGGGATAGAGCGCTGCCCTGCGGAGGCAGAGGCCGCACGTTCGAATCGTGCCGGGCGCATGGCTCAAACATGCTGTGTAGCGTCGTCAGAGCCTGCTCCGTCCGGAGCGTGGCTGAGAGTGCGACGCGGCGGCGGGATGACCCGCGACCATGCTGGCGGCGTTGTCTGCCTTCAAAATCGACCTGTCTCCCGCCGCCGCGTCGTGGTCGACTGGCCGGTGACCTTGTCCGAGTGTGAGCGACCGAGGCGCCGTGAGCGGCGCGGCGGCAAGAACGACCTCGTCGACGCGACGTTGGCGGCACGGCGGCTTGTCAGCGGCGAAGGGCTGAGCACGCCGCGTGGCGGCGGCCAGCGCGACCGGCTACAGGTGCTGCTACTCGAGCGGCGCGGCGCTACCAGGGCGCGCACGGCCGCGCTCAACCAGTTGCACGCAGCGATCGTGACGGCGCCAGCCGGACTGCGCGCGCGGCTTGATCGTGTCCCAAAGCGAAGGCTGGTGTTGACCGTGGCCCGACTGCGAGGCGGACCGGATGGCATATCCGATGCGCTGCGCCGGATCGCACGACGGATCCAGCTGCTCACCGCAGAGATCGATGAGATCGACCAGACACTCAACCAGGTTGTCACCACCATGGCGCCGGACTTGCTCGCCGAGTGCGGCGTCGGCCCGGTCTGCGCCGCGCAACTCTTAGTATCAAGCGGCGATCCTCACCGGATGGCGACCGAGGCCTCCTTCGCCGCGCTGGCCGGTACCAGCCCGCTGGACGCATCCAGCGGCAGACAGCAACGCCACCGCCTCAACCGCGGCGGTGACCGCCAGCTCAACTGGGCGCTCCACGTGATCGCGCTACAGCGCGTCCAACAACCACGACCAGACCAAGGCCTACTACCAGCGGCTGCTCGCCGACGGAAAGACCGCCAAGGAAGCCAAGCGCTGCATCAAACGCGCCCTCGCCCGCCACTTCTACCGCCTGCTACGAGAACTCGAACCGATCGCCTTGACAACATAGAAGCGTCGGTTTTCAGAAGGCCCGAAATGCCGAATCGTGCGCGATTAGAACTTCGAGCAGCTCCACCGCCACCCAATCGCTTGCCGATAAGCCGCGCGGGCAGGGAGCGGGAGGCGGCAGCGTACTGGGACTCGCTGACCGTAGAGCAGGAAGTGTGGGCTCTACGGAAGATGGGCTTCTTCAGGATGGGGCGCGCTCCGGCGATCAACCGACATCCTTCGTAGACTCCGAGGCGCACGTGGATCTGAATCTCCAGAAGGAGTCCCTCTCCCGCGCTTACGTCCACGTCATCTGCGCCACAGCAGGATGTTCGATCGCAAGCTGGGACGTGGACGATGACCGCGTTGACATGACGCTCAAGAAGACCGGCATGACTGGCGCCATTCCCTGCCCGATGCTCGACATCCAACTCAAGGCGACAGCCGATTCGGCCGGCGCACGACTGGACAACGACTGGCTGCATTTCCGCGTCAAGGCCAAGAACTACAACGACCTTCGCGAGAACGGGCACTACCCACGGCTACTCGCCGTGCTGCTCGTCCCCGACGACGTCGGCGAGTGGCTATCCCATACAGAGCATCGGCTCGCACTCCGAAGGTGCTGCTATTGGACGACGCTCAATGGCGAGGCGGACATCAACGGCGAGTCAACCACCGTAGCGATACCTCGGAGCCGCGTCTTGTCCGCCAGCGACCCTCAGCGATCTCATGGTGCGTCGCGATCGGCCCGGCCTCGTCCTCGCCCAACTCTTCAGCGACGAGCGCGATCCACTCGCCGCGATCAGGCACAACACTCATTTGGCACAGCCTATCCAGGAAGGTACCGTCATCGTCAGTCGCACAGAACTCGCCGATGGCAAGTACCACACCGACGTGCTTTTCGCTTGGCGGTAGCATGTCGCCGTGGACACGCTCCCGCATGTCCGTCAGCCCTTCGATTTCTCCGAGCCGATCCGGTATGCGCATGGCCCGGACTCGGTCGCTCAGGAGGGAGTTCCCCAGGGACGAGTGGTCGAGCATCAGTTCGCAGACAGTCGGGTGTTCCCAGGAACGAGTCGCCGCTACTGGGTGTACGCCCCGGCCGAGGCCGCGTCATCGCAGGCAGGGTTGATGGTGTTCCAAGACGGGCGGATGTACCTGGATCCGAAGGGAGAGATCCGGGCCGGTGTCGTGCTCGACAACCTCATCCACCATGGCGAGATGCCGCCCACAATCGGGGTGTTTGTCGATCCGGGCGAACCAGGCAACCGCAACGTCGAGTACGACGCCTTCACCGATGCCTATGCGACCTTCCTTCTCACCGAGATCCTCCCCATGGTGCTCGACACCTACGACATCGCCGACGATCCCGACCAGTGGGGGATCTGTGGCGGCAGCAGCGGTGGAAGCTGCGCCCTCACTGTCGCGTGGATGCGACCCGACCGCTTCCGCCGCGTCATCAGCTTCCTCGGGAGCTTCGCCCAACTCGAAGGCGGCAACGCCTATCCCCAGCTGATCCGACAGACGCCCAAGGAACCCCATACGTGCCTTCCTGCAAGCGGCGACACGCGACCTTGGCTGGAACCAGCCCGAGTTCAACTGGCTCAGCGCCAACCTCCAAGTTGCCGCGGCACTCGCCGAGCGTGGCTACGACCTCAGGTTCGTGCTCGGAGACGGCGGCCACGACGCCAACCACGGCGGAGCCATCCTCCCCGACGCGCTCCGCTGGCTCTGGCGGCCCTGAGGCTCCGAAGTGCGACAGTCTCGTCTCGGAGGGCTCAAAGAGCGCGAGTTTCGGCTCCTGTTCCTTGCGGCGACGGCCACGCGGTTGGGCGACGCGATGGCTCCAATCGCGCTTGCGTTCGGATCGGCGTCGTTCGCTCCACCACGGTCGTGGCCGCGATCACCTTGATCGTCGTCTCCTGAGAGTTATCCGGCTCGAAGAGGACGGTCATGTGCGCGCCGCTCATCGCGTGCTGCTCGCATAGGTACGCCTCAGCGTCCGGAGCCATAGAGCACCCGTCTTGCCTTTGCCCCGAGGAGCGTTCGCCTGGTCGTGCCAGACCCGGCACCGCACCCCGAGCTTGTTTTCGCCCCGGCTTCAGACAGCCGGGCACCACACACTGCTTCGACATCGGTCACCTCCATGCAAGTCGCCCTCGGCCCCGCTAGCTGCGGATCGGTGGGGCGGCCTCACTCGCTTGGGTGACTTCAGGGTTGGGCTACCGGATCCCGCTCGCCAGGATCTCCAAGGCGTTCGTGGAGGCGTATCCGTCGCCCTCGATCATGACGGTGACGCCGTCGGAGAACGTTCGCCTGAGGGCGAAGTGACGATGGTAGACCGTCCACGTAGCGCCGTTGATGCGAACGACGCCCGTCACCGGCTCGGCAAAATGCGGCGTTACACCGGGGCCGTACTCCTTGACGAGTATCGAATGGGCTTCGAGTTGCTGTAGTCGATCGCGATCGCCTGAAAGCCGTGCTCGCGCCGGCACACGGTCGGGACGGCTGGCCTGGTCATTCATAGCGTCAATGCGATACACCTTGTCCTAGGTACTGGCTGCACCCCGTTATGTCAAGCAACCACGGCGAGAGTCCGCCAATGGCGCCCTGGCGCAGTACAGCGAGCAGCCTCAACCGCGCCGGCGACGCGTCTGGTCGCCCAACGGCAAGAAGATCTCCTTCCTCCTGTGCACGTCCACCAGCGCCGGGACCGAACGGGAAGGCATCGCCACGGCAAACGTCGACGGCACCGAGGTCCACTGGGTCACCGATAGCCCCAGCTTCGACCACGAAGCCGATTGGGGGCCGCGGTGATGATGTCAGCCCGCGCCGCTGGCGGGTGAGAAGTGCCCTGCGTAGGCAGAGGCCGAGGTCGCACGACCCCCGATCGCCCCGGTTCTCAGCCTGTGTTGAAGGCGGCCAGAATGCTGGTCAGATCCCGCCGGTCGGCCAGCGAATACCCGTCCCACGACCACGCGAACGTCATCATCCCGGATTCCCGGGAGGCGCTCCACTGTCCCAGCATGTGCGCAAGCTCGTCGGCGGTCGGATAGCGCCAGTTCCCGGTACCCCGGAATGCTTGGATGACTCCCCAGTAGTCAAGCCCGGCGGCATCGGCGGCCTGGATGACCGTGTCGATCCAGGCGTAGTCGCAGGGCTGGCCCGTGTAGCAGGGGTACGGGTCAAGCCCGATGTAATCCGCCGCGCCGCTCCAGACGGGTATCTGGGACAGCGTTTGGGCGCCCGAGTTGGAATCCACCACCATGACGACGAAGGCGGACGGGTCGAGCTGGTGAATAAGGCCGGTACGCGCTCGGTGCTGGGCCGGAGCATCGGGACATGCGAACGGATCCGGTTCGTCCGAGATGAAGAATCCGGCGACCTTGGGATCATCGACGCTGTTCTGCACGACCGAGCGCACTTCCGCGTCGGACTTCTCCCAGCTGCACGTCGCGTTGTCATAGTCGCCGAGCCACACCAGCCCGCGCGTTCCAGCAGGGGCGTTGTCGGCAGCCCACTGCGAGCCGGCGTCCATCAGGTTGTAGCCATACGAGGCGACGAGTGCCCCACCGTCGCCGTCCATGGACGAGCTGTACATGAACCGAAGCGGGGGCGGCGAGGCCATCGCGGGACAGGCGGCGGTCTCCGCCGTCACGCTGGCGATTGGTCCGGCATTGCCCGCGGCGTCTACCGCCCTCACACCGAGCCGGTGGGCGCTGTGGCATGCCAGGTGTGCGAAGGCGTGGCTGAGCGCCCGCGTCGAGCCGACATGGACCCCGTCAAGGCGGAGCCCGTAGGCAGCAACACGGCCGTTGTCTTTCGACGCCAGCCAGCTCAGGGTAAGCGATGAGTCGGTGGGGTGAACGACCAGGCCGCGCGGGGTCGACGGCGGCCGAGTGTCGAGGAACCGCACGGTGACGGCGGTTCGTACCCGCTGGCCGCCGCGCAGGCCGATCGCCGCGAGCGTATGCAGCCCCGGCGGGTACGGGCCCGTGTTGAGCGCAATACGAAAGGGCGCCACGGTGTCCCTGGCGACGGTTGAGCCGTCAACCCGGAACAGCACCGTGCGGGGCCGGCGCGAATAGCCGACCTTCCACGTTACGACGCCCGCCAACCTTTGTCCACCCGTGGGCGCAACCGTCCGGAGGGTGAGCGCATCTGCCGTCGCCGGCACGGTGGCAGCGCTCATCCAGAGCGCTAACCCCAAGGCAATAACGCCGATCACGCGACGACACCCCATCGCGGGTGTACCGGCACGGCGACTGCCCCGGATCATCCCCCAGAAGGTGTAAACCGGTCCACCAGGCGGGCGGTCGAGGCACGACCCGCCCGCCCTGTGGAGGCAAAGGCCGCACGTTCGAATCGTGCCGGGCGCATGGCTCAACCACGCCGTTTCGAGATGGCCGAAACCTCGAAACCCGCGCGATAGTACGAATCGTCCCGCCGGCGGATGCCGCGCAGCCAGGCGGCGCGAGATCGTGAAGCCGAGGAGTGGATCAACCGGATCTCGCTGGAGCAGCGCATCTGGGATCTTCGATGTCGTGGATTCTTCCGGATGGGGTCGGAATTGAGAGCCCCATAGCCCTTGCGGCTTCGCCGCACGAGGTTCGCGCGGCCGTGAGGAGCAACCGACCACTCGAGCGCCAGGCCGGCAGCGTGCGCAACGGTCAGAGTCCGACGCGACCTCTAGCATCCTCGGGTGAGCACCCCCGCGAGCGAGGCAGGGCCCGAGCCGCGATGCCAGAGACCAGGCGAAGATCATCCGCGGGGTGATCGAGCGGGTCGCCACCGGCCGTTGTGCGGGGTCCCCAGTGGGGCGTGGTGCGACCGCACACCGGGCAGTAACGATCTTGGCGAGGGTGTCCTCAGGAGGGCGTTCCGGTACCAAAGCAAGACCGCCATGGTCACGAAGGTAACTCCGACTGCCAGACCGACGATCCAGCCCGCGACGTCCTGGCTGACGAGTGCCGCGCCCAGGATCGTGGCGATGCCGACGATCCCGCCCGTCGCGACCACGCGCATGGATGCGCGTTCGATCCTGGTACGGCGCCGTTCTCGTCCCCGGCACCATGCCTTGAGGGCGGGGCTTGGGCCGACCGGGCCCAGGCTCGGCCGCCGTAGGGTATCGATGGCCGGCGTCCTGCTTGACCCGCGGTCCCGGCGGTCGTGCATCTACCCGCTCTGCTGCCATACCGCTCGACGGGTCGCAAGGAGGCGTGGCCGGCCGCGCGCCGCGCCGGTTGGTGTATGGCGAGGCTGCGGCACGGATCTGGAACCGGATAGGGTGGCCGTCGTGGCCCGGATCGAGGAGTACGCGCTGATCGGTGATCTGCAGACCGCGGCGCTGGTCAGCCGGGACGGCTCGATCGACTGGTGTTGTTTTCCGCGTTTCGATTCGGGCGCGTGTTTCGCCGCGCTCTTGGGCGGTCCTGAGCATGGCCGGTGGCTCGTCGCGCCGGCGCGTCCCGGGACGGCGACTCGTCGGTATCGAAGCGACACGCTGATCCTGGAGACGGTGTTTGAGTCAGACGGCGGGGCTGTGCGGGTGATCGACTTCATGCCTCCCAGGGGCCGGGCGCCGGACGTCGTGCGGATCCTCGAGGGGCTAAGCGGCGCGGTGGAGATGCGCGTCGAGCTGGTGATCCGGTTCGATTTTGGCCGCATCGTCCCGTGGATGCGCCGCGTCGATGACGCCCGCGTTGCGATCGCAGGCCCCGACGCTCTCTGTCTGCGCACCCCGGTCGAGGTACGTGGGCGGGACATGACGACGGTGGCCGAGCTCACTGTCACCGCGGGCGAGCGCATCCCGTTCGTGTTGACCTGGTTTCCGTCGCACGAGGATTTGCCGGCGGCGATCGATGCCGAGCAGGCCCTCACCGACTCCGAGGACTACTGGCTTCGGTGGGGGCGCGCCGGCGACCATGTCGGCGACTACCACGACGAGGTGCACCGGTCGTTGCTGGTCTTGAAGGCGCTGACCTATGCGCCAACCGGGGGCATCGTGGCGGCGCCGACGACGTCGCTTCCCGAAGCGGTCGGGGGGGTGCGCAACTGGGATTATCGCTTCTGCTGGCTTCGCGATACGACGCTCACGCTGCTTGCGATGCTCCAGACCGGCCACCGGGAGGAGGCGGAGGGTTGGGAGCGCTGGCTCCTGCGAGCGGTCGCAGGCGACCCGGCTGACGTGCAGATCATGTACGGCATCGCCGGTGAGCGGCGCCTGGACGAACGCGAGCTCGACTGGCTGCCGGGGTACGAAGGTTCGCGGCCGGTCCGGGTCGGGAACGCCGCGTCGACCCAGCTGCAGCTCGACGTGTACGGCGAGGTCGTCGAGGCGCTCTACCAGAGCCGCGTCCACGGTGTGCCCGCCGACGCCGACGTATGGTCGTTGACGCGCATGCTGCTCGGCTGGCTCGAGCACGGTTGGCGGCTGCCGGACGCCGGGCTCTGGGAGGTGCGCGGGCCGTCGCGTCACTTCACCCACTCCAAGGTGATGGCCTGGGTCGCGTTCGACCGCGGCGTGCGTTTCCACGAGGAGTTCGGCGCGCGCGAGCCGGTCGGGCGCTGGCGGCGGATCCGCGACGAAATCCGCACCGACGTTCTGGCGCACGCCTGGAACGACCAGCGGCAGGCGTTTACGCAGTCGTACGGCGCCGATGAGCTCGACGCGAGCATCCTTCTGATGCCGCTCGTCGGCTTCCTCGAGGCGACCGATCCGAGGATGGTCTCGACCGTCGCCGCGATCCGACGCGAGCTCACCATCGACGGTCTCGTCCTTCGCTACCGCCCAGAGGACGGAAACGTCGATGGTCTGCCGGCCGGCGAAGGCGTCTTCCTGGCGTGCTCGTTCTGGTTCGCCGAGGTGCTCGCCATGCAGGGGGCGCACGATGAGGCCCGCGAGCTGTTCGAGCGGCTGCTCGACCTGCGCAATGACGTCGGCCTGCTCTCCGAGGAATACGACCCCGTCGGCCATCGCCAGCTCGGCAACTTCCCCCAAGCCTTCAGCCACCTCGCACTGGTGAGCGCCGCGCTCAGGCTCGGGCACGACCAGGGCCTCCGCCGACCGGACGCCCTTCGTCAACCGAAGCCGCGCTCGTAGCGGACTGAAGCCAGTTCCCACTGGTTGGACCGTCATCCAGCTTCAGCCCTGGGCAGCCCGCGACGCAGGACCTCGGCGAGGACGACGGCTTCATTGTGCTCGGTGTCACGGGCGGCCCACTCGGCTGCGTCCCGGACCGCAACCACCCAAGCTGCCTCGATCCCACTCTCGTCGCGCGCCATCCAAGTGGCCGGGGCCCCATAAGCGCTCTCTCGGTGCCGTTCGACCCGGATCTCGCCGGGCTGATGGCAGAGGAGGTTGCCGGGCGGCAGACTACGCCCAGGAGGTCGCGGACCTGGGCACGGTCGCGCTGCTTTCCCTTTCCCGGTCGATGGCCGGCTGACAGAGGCCCCAACTCGGCAGGGAGACACGCTACGGACGAGGTGTCTGTCCGCGGCGGCGATGATCGCCGTGGCGACGTCGAGATCGACCGACCGTGCGCGCCCGCCTAGGGTACGCAGGCGATGTCCGGTTGGAGCATGCTCTGCCGTGACGGCGCGCGGATCGCCACCCTGGGCGCCGGGCCGGCGGGTCGTGTGGCGGCGAGGCACGCCCTCGAGCCGCGACGGTGTGGGTTGCCTCCAGGCCGTCTTGCGGCGGTAGCCGCATCGCCGCGGCCGGGGGTTGCTCAATCTGCAGGTCGGCTGCGCTCGTCGACGAGGCGGCGGGCGACGTCGCGGACCTTGATGTTGGCGTGCTGGGAGAGTTTCGCCAGCTGTTGGAATGCTTGCTCGTCGGTGATGCGTTCGTCGGCCATGAGGATGCCTTTGGCCTGTTCGATGACAGCGCGGGTGCGCATCGCCTCGGCCATGTTGCGTGCCAGTGTGGCGGCAGACTTATAGGCGTCCACGCTTTGCAGCGCCGCCGCCAGCTGCTCGCCGTAGGTTTGCGCCAACCGCAGCTGGCGATCGCTCAGCTGGACGCGCTCGCGGGCGTACAGGTTCAGGCTCGCCGCCACCTCCGCGGAGTCGGTTGGCACATGCACCGACAGCGAACTCTGCACACCCAGGTGCGAAGCCGTGTGGGCGAAGTGCTCCCACCGGTCATCGCTCGCGCCGGCGTCCTCCAAGAAAATCGGGTCGGACTGGTCAAGCGTCTCGATGCACGGGCCGCCGGCCTCGTACTGGGCATCGTCGAGGCCGATCAGGCTCTGGTCAGTCGCGCCCACCGTGGACACATCACCAGCATGCCGGGCGGTGACGGTCGCGGCGCTGAACCCGATCGCCTCAACCGCCGTCTCCAAGATCAGGTCCAATAGGCGGTTCAGCCGCACCTCGGCGGCGTCCCGAGTCGCGTCGTGCTCCATCGCGGAGCCTCACCATCCGCTCTCCAACTCGTCCACGGCGTTCTCCGAACACCGGCTCGGCGCAAAGCGGAGAGCATCGACTCGACGCAAAGTCAGCACCGAAAGCATAGCCGCTGCATCAGAACCGCGGTGAGAAGCGTCGGCCCTGGTGGCGGTTGATCCTTAGCTCTGTCGAGCGAGAACCTGCGGGTCGCCCGGCGCCGATGCAGTGCTCGCCACCGAGTTCGAACCGGCTCCAAACTGACCGCGGCCGCGGGCGGGCACGGCTCCTGCTCAGCTCGGCGCACTAGATGCACCGCCCTCACCCTCCCACCGTTCCAGATCAAGATGGGACTGCTCGG
>Ga0105240_10009294_pt1 | contig 13937 bp, 10 predicted proteins | sample KBSC54metaG_FD_80426 | JGI IMG/M metagenome (GOLD analysis project Ga0105240, IMG submission 80426) | Corn rhizosphere microbial communities from Kellogg Biological Station, Michigan, USA - KBS C5-4 metaG | ecosystem: Host-associated > Plants > Roots > Rhizosphere > Soil | place: Michigan, USA... | reverse complement strand
TGACCCGCGAGGGTGCGATGCATGCATCGCACGGGTAAGGCCGCGAGGCCGCACCCTGGACAGACGACGAGCGCGCAATGCGCGCGCAGCCGGATGAACCCCGCTTGTGAGCGGGCGATTGCCCGCGCATCGTCCGGATCCAGCGTTTCAAACTAATCAGGCTGCGTCAACGCGTTCTGAACCACGTACATGGTCGCGGTGCGCGTGGGTCGCGAGGTCATCCAACGCAGAATTCGCGAGCGCTGCGAGAGATTTTGCCACCGCCCATCCGTTGCCCAAGTGGCGGTGGCGGCGTCTGTCTTACGAACTGTGCGTGCCTCGGCATTGGGGCGCACGCGTCCGGCCAGGTATTTGAAGGTTGCCGTCAACGATTGCGACCACTCGATTCCCGGAAACGCACGGATCCAAACACTGGACAACGAGACGCCCGTCAGGCTCTGACGGGCGGTCAGCCTGTTGAGCCACGATGGACAGCCTTGCTCGAGGCGGGCCAACACAGGCTCCGGCACCAGGCCGGAGTAGTAACGACTCGCCAGCCGCAGCGGCGGTAGAAACCACCACGGACCGTTACCTTCCGGGCCGTGCCTCAGGACGGTTTCCCAATCTTCCGGTTCCATCCGCGCGCACAGCAAGGACAAGTCATGCAGGTGTATGAGCCGCAAGTCACGCGATGCCATGGAGCCTGCTGCGTGCAGCACCAGGTGCATCAACAGCGCAACCCGCGACGGATACGCGTTCAGGCCAGGATGAGGCGCTGTAGGAAAGCTGACTTCCGTGATATCGGTGAGCTCGAAGGGTAGCTTCTCGCGAATGCGCCAATGAATCTCGACTTTTATCGGGTTGTCGCGATGCTCGCCGAGATGGCCCGGGTTGCCGCGAGGGGCGGCAGGGGCCTTATTCGGGGTGAAGACCCGATTCTTCCAGAAGGCCAGCTCCTCGCGGAAATCCTGCTCTTCCAACAGGCGCAGGGCGGCCGGCATATCGGCCTCCCTGACCAGGTAATCCAGATCGGCCATCGGCCGCTCGCCGGCCAGGTATACACCCAGGGTATGTAGCGCCGCGCCCTTCAAGGCGACGACCGGCAAGTTGATTTTCCGCGCGCGCTCATCCATGAGCCTGGCCAGCGCTTCGATGCGCTGATGCCGGATTTCGGTATGCCCGCGTTGCTCGACCAGAAAAGCGTCCCATCCCGGCGGTCCCCGCCAGTGTAAGGGCGCTGCCAACAGGGGGCTGACGCCGTGGATAGCCGCTGCGGCCCGGGCCGCGCGCCATTCGAATTCACTCCAGGTCGGAGTCGTGTCGGTGGGCCGCGCGAGCTCGTGTGCGAGTTTCTCCGTGGTCGCGCGCAAGGCTTCCTGCACGACTTCGGCGTCGGGTATCTGAACCTCGGGGCTCATCCGGTCGCTGCGGCAGCGTTGAGCGTCGCTCTGGATCGATAACGATGCTCGTGCGCGATCAAGTCATTCCAACGAGTCTCCAACACACGGCGCGCCTGAGGGTAATCGCGAATCCTGCGTTGGAGGGCGTGTTGCTCGAGTGTGACCTGGTCGTGCAGCAGGTTGCGGACCGCACGATAAAAATCCGAGGTATACGTGCCCTGGAACATCATGTCGAGATCGTCGCTCTCGTCCCAGTGAGTCTTACCGCCGAGCTGCTCCTTGACGAGCTCGTGGAACTTCGTGCCGGGAAGCGGATAAGAAACGCTCACCCCCACATCGTCCGGACGGGCGTTGTCAATCAGCCGGCGGGTGGCGAGCACATCGGCCAATTCCTCACCCAGGTAGCCGAGCTGAATGAAAAATCCAACACGGATTCCCACAGCCTGCAGCCGGGCGCGGGCGGTGAGAATCTCCGCAACCTTGGTCCCCTTGTTCATGGCATCCAGAATGCGCTGGCTGCCGCTCTCGGCTCCGATCCAGGCTTCTTTGCAACCGGCTTCCTGCAGCGTATGCGCCATGCGCTCGCTGATGAGATCGGCGCGAGTCTGGATCGTGAAGGGAATCGAGCCGCCGGAAGCCTGCACACTGCGGGCAAATTCCTGGACCCAATCCACCCGGAATCCAAAGATGTCATCCGCGAACCAGACGTGCTCGGGGGCGTGGGTCCGCTTCAAATGCGTCATTTCCGCAGCCACTTCAGTGGCGTTGCGCTGGAGATACTGATTGCCCCAGATGGGCTTTGCACACCAGGCGCAACGGAAGGAGCAGCCTTTGGACGACACCATGTTGAGACTGAAATAGCCGTGCGCTCCCTGCCAGATCGAGCGGTAGCGCTCTATGTCGACCAGGTCCCAGGCCGGCGGGACGGTGTGTTGCAATGAGCGGGGTGGACCCGAGGTGCGCACTGTCGCGACCTCTCCTTGCTCGAGGACGGCATAGCCGCTCAGCCCCTCGAGCAACCGGGGTGTTGCTTGAGCCAGGCCGGCATCCAGGCGCGGCAACACCGCAGCCAGGGTCTCCAGTCCTTCCCCCAGCAGAACGAAATCGGCACCGGCACGTAAATAGGCTTCCGGCGCGTCGGTTGCGTCCGAGCCCGCCGCAATGATCCGGGCGCCGTGCCTGCGGGCGTTGCCGATCATCTCGCAACAGGCGTTGCGCATCTTGCCGAGGCACATCTTGCTCAGAAAGTTGTAGTTGTCCTCATAGAACAACACCACCTGGGGACGGACCGTCATCAGCAGTTGGTGATAGTCCTCGGTGCCTTCGGCCAGCATGGCGTCGAACAAGGACACCGTGTGCCCGGCCTGGCGCAATTGTGCCGCCACCTGCAGCGTCGCGAGCGGCGGATAGGGTTTGGCACGCTCCTGTTGCTTCTGGTCGAAGCGCAGAAAGTAGGAGTGACAAACCAGGATGGATAGCATTGCCTACGATCCCCACGCGGTGTGAGCCGGCTTCCGGCTGAAGTCGTTTAGAGTGAGTTCGTCGGCACGGCGGTTTGGGTTCAAAGGTGGGAACGCGTGCGGCACTGCGGGGGCGTGTCCCGGGAACATCGGGAACGCGAGTGGGAACGCCGGAGGAATCTTGCGGGAACGGAAACCCATGGACGACCAGGTGTCACTTACGGCAGACGCTTTGGCATCAGGGAGACTTCGATGGCGTTTTTTCGCAACACGAGCCTCCCCTTTGGCCGGTGAACGTAACCGTAGACAGCCTCCTCAATTGGAACTCACTCCATGATCATTCGGAACTACCGGCTCTTGTTGCAGTGCCTGGCACTGACGTTATGTCTGTTCGCGTTGCGTGCGAACGCGGAACCTTACTTGGCAGTCCAGACCGGGCTGAAGTGCAATCAGTGTCACGTCAATCCCACCGGTGGAGGTTTGCGAACCCAGTACGGTGATGTGTTCGCGCAAACCCTGCTACCGCAGGAGAAGATCGACACCGGTCCCGACCTTTGGACCGGCGATATCACTAAATTCCTGCGGATCGGCGGCGACCTGCGTTTTGACGGCTCGGTCATGGCGGAGCCGCACACCAAGACCCAGGACACGTTTACCCTTCAACAGACCCGGGTCTATCTTGAGGCGAACGTCATTCCCGACCGGCTCCTGGTCTACGTGGACGAGCAGGTCGCCCCTGGCGGTGCCACGAATCACGAGGCCTACGGTGTCTACTGGTCCGCGAATCATGACTGGTATGTGAAAGCGGGTCAGATGTATCTGCCGTTCGGACTGCGCCTGCAGGATCAGGAGGCCTTCATCATCACCCAGACGGGCATCAGCATGTTCCAGTGGGATCAGGGAGTTGAGTTTGGCTGGGAGCGTGGCCACTGGGATGCCCAGTTCGACGTCACCAACGGCACGAATAATGGTGCTTCCACGAGTGACAACGGGAAGAGATACAGCGGTCAACTCCAGTGGGTGGAGTCCCTGTTCCGCTTTGGAGGCGCCGCCAACTTCAACAAAAAGATGACGGGCAACAAGAGCGAGTTCGCCTTGTTCGGCGGAGTGCGAACCGGGCCGGTCGAGTGGTTGGGGCAGGTGGAAGTCATTGACGACAAGTCCATTGTCCAAGGGGCTACAGTCATCGGGCAGCGGCAACTGGCCTCCCTGGCCGAGGCAGACTGGCTGATCGCCAAGGGTAACAACCTGAAGATCACCGGCGAGTACTTCAATCCGGATCGGAGTGTGTCGAGCCACCTCAATGAGGGCCGTCTGAGCGTGGTCTACGAGTGGACGCCGATCCAGTTCGCACAGCTTCGCGGTGGTATGCGTTACGGGGACGGTATTCCTGAGATCGCCTCACTGCATACCAAGCTCTTCTTCGTCGAGTTCCACGGCTTCTTCTAGAGAGATGGGGCCCGCACCGGCGTGGGGGGGGGGCTGTGGCCCCCCATTCTTCCCGCGTAACCTACGGTACGACCGGCAGCAACACACTGCTGGCCGTTTTCGCGCCGTAGTAGACGCTCTCGGTGGCCAACTTATAGTCGCTCGGCCTGGCGTAGAAAATGTTCTCCACAAAGGTCTGCGGATTGCGGTCGTAGAGCGGGAAGAGACTCGACTGGACCTGCACCATGATCTTGTGGCCGGGCAGAAACACGTGGTCGACGTTGGGTAAGCCGAACTTGTATTCCTCCACCTTGCCGGGTGTCAGGGCCTTGGGCTTCTCCAGGCTGTGTACATAACGGCCGCGGAAGATCTCGATTCCGATGCCGAGCTCAAATCCGGCCATGCCTGGTTTCGAGCCCTGGACGGCCGCCTCTGGTGAGGTATCCGGGAACACATCGATCAGCTTCACGACCCAATCGCTGTCGGTTCCCGAGGTGGCGGCGAAGAGATCCACCTGTGGTGCCCCCATGATGTGCACCGGCTTATCGAGGACGGACGTTTGATACACCAACACGTCGGGTCGATCTGAAGCAAAGCGCTGGTCTTGCACCAGCCATGGCTTCCACTGGCGTTCGTCGCGCATGTTGATGGGACGCGGAATGAACGGCACCGGCTTGCGCGGATCGGAAACGTAGTCGTCATGTCCGCTTCTGGCCGGAGGGTTGAAGCCGGCGGTGAATCCCTCTCCGAGATAGAGCGGAGTCGGCGTCCCCATCGGCCACCGGGGCGACTCTTCCCAACGATTCACACCCGTCGCGTAAGTCAGTGCACGCGGCATGTGCGGATCGGGAGCGCCTTTCAGGTAATGATCGAAAAAGGGCTTCATGTACTTCACGCGGAACTCGTCCGCCGTATCGCCCGTGAAAGTCAGGGGGCCCAGGTCGTACCCGTAGTGATTCACGCCAGAATGGCGCCACGGACCGATGACCAACGACACCAGGTCGTTATATTTTCCCTTGAGCGCATTGTAGACGGCGGGTCCTCCATAGGAGTCTTCCTGGTCCCACTGCCCGACGACCAGGATTGTGGGTACGGTGAGCGGACGGGCGGCCATCCATTTGTCGACCGCCTGAAGCGACCAGAAGTCCGTGTAGGCTGGGTGTTGGAACAGCTTCTGGATGAAGGGGTACTGGTCGATGCCCCACTTACGGGCGTAGTCCGCGGTGGAGCCTGCCTCGAGCCAGTGGGTGTAGTCGTCACCGGCACCGGTTGCCGGGGTCAGCTCGTCCTCGCCCTTGTCCGTGCTCTGCATGACGACGTAATCCAGGTCGTTGTTCCGGAAGGCGCCGTTATGGAAGTCATCGTCACCGATCCAGGTATCCACCATCGGACTTTGCGGTACCGCGGCCTTCAACGCCGGATGCGGGTTGATTTCCGCCATGAGCGTGGTGAAGCCCAGATAACTGCTGCCGACGACGCCGACCTTGCCATTGCTCTCGGGAGTGTTCTTCACCAGCCAGTCGATGGTGTCGTAAGCGTCGGTGGACTCATCGATGCCGGTGGAATTCAATGGACCCGCGATGGGACGGGTCATGATGAACTGACCCTCGGAGTGATGCATGCCGCGGATGTCCTGGTAGACGCGGATGTAGCTGTCCTCCACAAACTCCGCATCCATCGCCGGCAGCACTTCCGTGAGTTTCTGGCTGCGGGTCCGCTGGGTCGTTTCCTTTGCGTCATACGGGGTGCGCGACAACAGAATCGGGGCGTTCTTCGTGCCCTTCTTCATGAGAATCACGGTGTATAACCTGACTCCATCGCGCATCGGGATCATGACTACACGCTTGATGAAGTCGGCGTCGGGCCGGATCGGGTCATAGCTCGCGACCACATCCGGGGTCATGACCGTGATGCCGGGAGTTGGTTGTTGCGGAACCGGTCGTGCCGGTGAGGCGGCGAGCACCGCTGACATCACCCCCAGTGCACAGCCAAAGGGTTTTGATCTTTTCATCAAGAGCTTCCTACGGGCCAAATAGGAAGCAAATAATACTCGTGCCGGTGTGTACCGGCACGATGGAAGGAAGCTACTTTTGCGCCGCCGTCTGCGCAAAACGGGACACGTCGACCGACTTGACTTCAGGGAGCACTCGTCCGTCCGGCAGGGGCGTTCCGAATTGAGTCTGGATGGGCACGACCCCCGCCCAGATGGGCAGCGTATAGTCTTCCTCATCGTCGGCGGGGGGGCCGACACGCACTTTGGCTGCGACGTCTTCCAATGGTAGCGCCAGTACCACGGTTTGTTTCATTTCCAGCTCGTTTGGTCCGCGCACCTCGTCCCACCGTTGCGGCACGATGTGATCCGTAATCAGACGCAGTGCTTCGAGTTTCGCGGGGAGGTCGGTCACCGTATGAGCGCGGCCGAAAACCGTGACCGATCGATAGTTCATGGAGTGATGAAAGGCCGAGCGAGCCAACACAAAACCATCGACCAGGGTCACCGTCGCGCAGACATCGACGCCTTCCGCCAGGGTCTTGAGCATACGGCTCGCACCCGATCCGTGCATGAGGAGGGTTTCGCCCGAGCGGGCGTACAACGTCGGAATCACGAACGGCTGGCCGTCCTGGACGAATCCCACGTGACAGAGGAATCCTTCGTCCAGAATCTGGTGAACACGCTCCTTGTCATAGACGGCGCGCTTGCTCAGACGACGGACCTTGGTGCGTTGTGTCGGTGTGTAGGTGTTCATGACCGGGGGAATCATAGGTAAGATAGTGGCAGGGCACATCGGCCACTTTTCGGGAATTGCACTGGGCCACTTTCATGGGCATCTCCGTCGTCGTCGACCGCACTTCCGCCATTGCGCTGACGCGGCAGATTTATGAATTCTGGCGCGTGGGAATTCTCAGTGGCCGATTTGCCGGCGGCGAGCGTGTTCCCTCCACGCGTGACGTAGCCGCCGCCCTCGATCTGTCCCGGGGTACCATCGCCCAGGCGTACGAGCAGTTGGTGAGTGAGGGGTATTTCCAAACCACGCACGGCTCGGGCACGTTTGTTTGCCGCCAACTGCCCGAGAAGCTGTTGAATGCACCGGAAGCCGCAGGGCGCCGCTCGGCGCAGGAGATCTCCGCGCCCTTGTCGAGTTTCGGCAAGCGGCTGCAGAAGGATTATCCCTACTTCGGGCAGCGCGCGGGGTACCTCTGCCTCTCTCACTGGGGGCCGGATCTGGAGCTCTTTCCGTTGGAGGTGTGGCACCGGCTGTATGCGCGGACATTACGCAGCCTTGGCGTGGATGCGTTGGGATATGCGGAGCACGTCCGAGGTTATGAGCCGCTTTGCGAGGAGATCGCCAAGTATGTTTCGCGATCTCGCGCGGTAACCTGTTCCGCCGACCAGGTCATCGTGGTGAATGGATCGCAACAAGGGTTGGATCTGTGCGCGCGCCTGCTGCTCGAGTCCGGCGACGAGGTTGCTGTCGAGAACCCCGGCTATTCGGGCGCGAGCCGCGTGTTCGAGGCTACGGGCGCACGGTTGCGCCCGGTGCCGGTGGACGAGGAGGGTATGGTTTGCTCGCGCCTGGGCGAGACGGCAAAATTGGCTTACGTGACGCCGGCGCATCAATTCCCGACGGGTGTCGCGCTCTCGCTGCGGCGGCGCCTGGAGTTGATTGCCTGGGCCCGCGAGCGGCGCGCGGTGATCATCGAAGACGATTACGACAGTGAGTATCGCTACAGTGGCGCGCCGACTCCATCGCTACAGGGGCTGGTTACCCCGGTGCCGGTCATCTATTGCGGCACATTCTCCAAAGTGATGTTTCCGGGCCTGCGTGTCGGATATCTGATCGTGCCTCGCTCCATGGTTCCGGCCTTCGTTCGCGCCAAGTGGCTTGCCGATCGTCACACGCCCATTCATCAACAGGCCACGTTGGCTCGTTTCATGAAAGAGGGCCATCTCGATCGCCACATTCGCCGTATGCGAAAGCTCTACGAGCTGCGCCGGACCGCGTTGGTGGAGGCGTTGGATACTCATTTCGGCGCTGAGGCCACGGTGTTGGGCGAGGCGGCCGGCATGCATGCCTACGTGCGCTTCAATGACCCGAACATCGCCGCCCGTGCAGAGCGCAACAAAGTGCAGTTACGGGAGGCTGCCCCGTACTACCTGGGGAAGGCGCCCGCGAACGACTATCTGCTCGGCTTTTCGATGCTACACGAGCGTAGCATTCGCGAGGGGATCAGGCGACTGGCGCCTTAGGGTCGTGCCTCCACCCTCTCCCGGATAGCCGTCAACGCCGCAGGCAACTCCGTCCGCAGCGAATGCCGCACCAACACCCGGGGAATCCAGAACCCCGGGTCGACATACAGCTCGTATTCAACAATGGTGACGTTGCTCTGCGTGCCGGCGGGTTGCGAGGGATCTAACACCCAGGTGCCGTTCTCGTCCTTCAGGTCGCCGCCCACGCGTTTGAAGTCGATGCGTTGGGGGCGCTTGTAGTCGGCGCGTACGACGGTGGTGACGGAAGGCATGAGCCAGGAGTATTTCGACTCCTGCTCGATGATCTCCCACGAGTTATCGGGGGCCGATTGCACGCGGCGACAGCGCTTCACGCCGGGAATGAACGTGGCGGCGTGGTCGCAGTCGGTGAGCACACGCCAGATGGCGTCGACGCCCGCGTTGATTTTCACCGCGGCGTCCACGTGCACGTGGGACTCGTCGCCGTCAAAGACGATCCTGACCGCAACCTGCCCAGCCGCCAATTGCTCCTGGACCGTTTTGTCGTTGACCCAGTTGTCCTGGGACGCTGCCGCGATCGGTAAGACTGTTGCCAAAACCGCGCCGATCAGCCTGTGCTTCACTCTTTCATCCTATGACCCGCATCGGCGGCCCAAAAGTAAACGATCCGTGCGGGGCAACTCGTGCGCCACCGTGCCACAACTCGCGCAGCATGGATTGTGCTCAAAGCGCGGCTCTTGATTGTGTGTGGCAGCGCCATGCGGAGCGGTTCAGGCGGAAATTGCGACAGTCTGAAGCGTGGCAGCGAGCGTAGCAGAGGTATCAGAGCCGCTCAGACCCCCTCGGGTCCGACAGATGCTTCAGTACCAAAGGCCACAAGGGCTCGGGCGCCCATGTACACTGCGCAGCTCGGTAAAGGGTTCGGCCAGCAAGGGAACGCGGTCCGAGGTTACGATCCGTAACTTGAATTTGATTATAGCCAGTCTAAAGAGGGTGCAATGGCAACTAAGCTCGACAAGCAGCTCAAGCGCGAAATTGACGTGGATGGCAAGCCCTACATGCTTGCGATCACGCCGGAGGGCCTGAAATTAACGGAGAAGGGCAAGCGCAAGGGCCAGGAGCTCTCCTGGAAGAATCTGCTGGCCGGTCAGGCTGCCCAGGCTACCGTGCTGAATGCGTCGACTGAGGCTGAGGCTGAAGAGTCGGCTGAGGCCGCTGAATAAAAGCCAAATCGTAATAAAGGGCGGCGGAGCCCGTGAGGCTACCGCCGCCGCTTAGAATTTTCCCTGGCCTTCAGCATTATTGCGGACAGTGGCTGCCAACCCGCTGTCTCGCCGACGGACTCGTGTATCTTTACGTATAAGTTGTCGCTTATACGTACGCAACGATTTTACCCGCAACCGGTCTGTCCGTCGTGCTCATCCCCTAGCGACTTCCTCTGCTCTCATCGGCCGAACCTTCCCTGGCGGGGGGTTCCAGCGGCTCCTTACGAAATCCCTGCCGCAGCCAGCCGCAGCACGCTCCAGGCCACTCCACTGTTACCACTGGACCCCCTACCCGCATCCTGCGATTGTGTCCAAGCTGGCTTCTTGAGAACTGTCTCCAGGCAGCGTCATGTTAGGAAGCGGCACCGGTGCAAACCATCGGACCAAAGACCGGTGCCGGGTGATCCCGATCACAAAATGCAACAATGCCGTTGCAACTGCCTTCGCGGCGCGCTTTGCGGATTTGCGGTGACGTCGGTTTAGAATGAGCCCGTCCCTCGAGCTGAGAACCCATAAGTCATGAGCGAGCCTTCCCCCGATCGTGAAAGCCTCCAGATCCTGCTGGGGAAAGTCCGCGAACGGCTCAAGGAGGCCGGATCGGTGGATGCCGGCTCGCGCGAGCTCTTGAAGCAGGTGATGGGGGATATTGAGCTGGCGTTGGGGGCCGGTGCCGGCGGGGCGCCGGAAACCAACACCTCACGCCTGGAGGCACTGGCGGTGCGGTTCGAGGCCGATCATCCCGCGCTGGCCGCATCCGTACGCCGCCTGGTCGACCTCCTGGCGGAAGTCGGGATCTAACCCGCGCGGGGCCTCCGGTAAGCCGCATGCGCGGGCTTGGCCTGGGTTGCCCCCCTGCGCGGGGTCGGCCTAGGTGACTCCCACCACGCGGGCCGGCCTGGGCGGCCCCCCCCCACGCGGGCCCCTCCAAATAAAAAAGCCCGGCGCTTTCTCAGCGGCCGGGCTTCTTCAATCGGTCGTTAACCTCTAGCGCTCAGTCATCCATCAGGAAGCTGCGCAACTGCTCGCTGCGGCTCGGATGACGCAGCTTGCGCAGCGCCTTGGCTTCGATCTGGCGGATACGCTCGCGAGTCACATCGAATTGCTTACCCACCTCTTCGAGGGTGTGGTCGGTGTTCATGTCGATGCCAAACCGCATGCGCAGAACCTTCGCTTCGCGCGGGGTCAGTTGCGCAAGTACCGAGTGGGTGGTCTCGCGCAGGGACTCCATGGTCGCCTGGTCGATCGGCGAGGCCACCGAGGTGTCCTCGATGAAGTCTCCAAGGTGTGAATCCTCGTCATCACCAATGGGCGTCTCCATGGAGATCGGCTCTTTGGCGATCTTGAGAACCTTGCGGACCTTGTCCTCGGGCATTTCCATGCGCACCGCCAGCTCTTCCGGCGTCGGCTCGCGGCCCATCTCCTGCAGCATCTGGCGCGAGATTCGATTGAGCTTGTTGATGGTCTCAATCATGTGCACCGGAATACGAATGGTGCGCGCCTGGTCGGCGATGGAGCGGGTAATGGCCTGGCGAATCCACCAGGTCGCGTAGGTGCTGAACTTGTAGCCGCGGCGGTATTCGAACTTGTCCACCGCCTTCATCAGGCCGATGTTGCCCTCCTGGATGAGATCCAGGAATTGCAGACCGCGGTTGGTGTACTTCTTCGCAATCGAGATCACCAGGCGCAGGTTGGCCTCCACCATCTCCTTCTTCGCGCGGCGGGCCTTGGCCTCGCCGATGGAGACCTCGCGATTGACCTCCTTCAGGTCGTTGATCGTGAGGTGGTAGAGCCCTTCCAGGACTTCGAGCTTCTTCTGGCGACGCTCAATCTCGTCTTTGAACTTCGTCAGCGGCGCGGAGTACTTCTTCGCGGCCTTGATGTGCTTCTGCAGCCACTTCGGATTGGTCTCGTTCTTCGGGAACGAGGCAATGAAGTCCTTACGCGGCATGCCGGCATCGCGCACGGCGATGACCATGATCTCCTTCTCGAGCTGACGCACCTCAGAGATGTGCGTGCGCAGGTTCAGGATCAGCGCATCGAACATGCGGGGCGCCAGCTTCAGCTCCATGAACTCGTCGGCGAGCTTCGCGCGGATCTTGAGGGTCTTCGGATCCTTCGCGCCGGTCTTCTCGATGGCGGCGAGAACGCCCGCATAGCCCTTCGCGATGGACGCGAAGCGCGTAGCCGCCTCTTCCGGATCCGGGCCGGTGTCGATGGCTTCTTCTTCGCTGCCCTCGCCGCCTTCTTCGCCTTCCTCGTCACCGTCGTCGGATTTCTCTTCGGCCTCGATGAGCTCCAACTTGGTGGGATTCTGCGGTTGGGCAATGACATCCGGCGCGTTCGGATCAATGAATCCGACAATGATGTCGACCAGGCGTGCCTGGCCCGCCTTCACCGGCTCATACGCCTTCGCCAGGAAGTCATACGTTGCCGGGTACATGGCCAACGCGCGGCGCACAGCGTCGAGGCCTTCCTCGATACGCTTCGCAATGCGGATCTCACCCTCGCGGGTCAGCAGCTCCACCGTACCCATCTCGCGCATGTACATGCGGACGGGGTCGGTGGTACGGCCGAGCTCGGCGTCGAGTGCCGCAAGGGCCGCGGCCGCCTCTTCAATGGCCTCTTCGTCAGCGGGAGCCGAAGGCTCGTTCTGCAGCAGCGATTCGGTATCCGGTGCCTTTTCGTACACCGGAATACCCATGTCGTTGATGGTGTTGACAATGTCCTCGATCTGCTCGGGGTCGACGATCTCGGACGGCAGGTGATCGTTCACCTGCGAGTAAGTGAGGTAGCCCTGCTCCTTGCCTCGGGCAATGAGCAGCTTCAACTGTGATTGACGATCTTCAGGCATTACAGGAACACGACGCTCGATACCCAGAGGAGGTTTCTTCTCAACAACGGCAATTTTCTCGACGGTCTTTTCAACAATGGTGACTTTCTCTACGGGCGCCGCCATATGCGTGGCGGCAGGCGCAGCTCCATGAGTGACGGTGGCCGCAGCCACGGGTGTCGCTGCGGTAGCAGCAGACTTCGCGCCGGCGCTCTTTTCCCCGGCCGGTGGCGGAGGGCTCTTGGCTTCCGGCGGCCGAGGGAACTCGGCAGCCTTGGTCTCCCGCACCGGGGATTCCTTCGCTGACCGCTCGGTCTCGACGGCCTTCGCATGAGGCGCATGGCTGCCGCTCTTTTTCGGGGCAGCAGCGGGCTTCGACCGTTCCTTGTCGCGAGCCACGGAGGCCACGGCCGCGGTTTTCTCAGCAGCCGCGGTCTTGGCGGGCTTGCTGGCTTGCGCGGACGGACGTTTCTTGGCAGCAGGGGCGGCGGGCTTGTGCTTAGGTGTCGTCATGATTAGCGGTGGCGGCGAAGAGCTAGCATTTCCCCTATGTGCTGGCCGGGCGGGGCCAACTCAAGGGGCGCCAAAGCAAAGCGGGCAATTGTATTTGACCGGGTGAGAAACACCAAATTCAAATTGTGCGGAACCGCTCTCATCCACGGCCCTTCCGCAATATAAGTTCCTGAAATTCCTTCAATTCCTCAGGATTCAGGCGCGTCCAGCGACTTTTCTCCTCGAGAGCCTTCAGCCGCTGCAGAGTGACCGTATCCGCGAGCTTGGCGAGCGCGCCGTGCAACTCCTGGGTGGCCACCGCCTCATCGGGGACTACTTCCTCGCGATGGAGCAACTTTGGCAGGAAGTCACCTCCTGGTTTGTCGGCCCACCTCTCAATAACCTGAGCGGGGATCTGCAACGGATGTTCCCGTAAATCGTCCAAAAGGTGACGTAACAGCTCGATTCCGGCTTCCTCGCACGCCTCCAGGGCGGCGCGCTCCTCCAGTGTTACCTGCTGCGCGATGGCTGGAAATCTCAGCAGTCGCACTATTGCTTGACGCACGAGACTACCCCGTCCCCCACTCGTGCGCGTGCGGCTCCGCGACGCCGGGTGCGAGCCCGTTGCCGTGGGCGCGGAATTCGAGTCCGTGGCAGGCGCGGGCACCAGATTCATGAGCTCTTCGAGCCGCTCGCGTGCAATGCCCAATACTTCAGCAATCCGTTTCAGCACCAGTTCGCGATAGACGCCTTCGGTGAGACGGACCAGCAAGGGCCGCGCCAGTTCCGCAAAGCGCGCGCGCCCGTCGGCATGGGAGAGATCCGCCTGGCGCTGCAGCTCACCGACCAGGTATT
>Ga0105240_10009292_pt1 | contig 13938 bp, 14 predicted proteins | sample KBSC54metaG_FD_80426 | JGI IMG/M metagenome (GOLD analysis project Ga0105240, IMG submission 80426) | Corn rhizosphere microbial communities from Kellogg Biological Station, Michigan, USA - KBS C5-4 metaG | ecosystem: Host-associated > Plants > Roots > Rhizosphere > Soil | place: Michigan, USA... | reverse complement strand
CCGGAAGCGCTGTTCATCACCTGTGCCGATTCCCGGATCGACCCTTGCATGCTGACGCAGACCAAACCGGGCGAGCTGTTCATCTGCCGGGTCATCGGCAACGTTGTTCCGCCCTACCCGGACGCCATCGGCGGCGTTTCGGCGACCATCGAATACGCCGTGGGCGTTCTGGGCGTGCCGGACGTGATCGTTTGCGGGCACACGGACTGCGGCGTGATGAAGGGCGTATTGAACCCCGAGCCTCTGGAGCCTCTGACCAGCGTAAGCGCGTGGCTGAATTACGCGCAGCCGGCGCGCCGAGCGGTGACACAGCACGAAGAACCTCACGACGGCCCCGAGTTCCTGCTTGCACTGACGGAACGCAACGTGGTCGAGCAGCTCGCCAATCTGCGCACGCATCCCTCCGTGGCGGCCCGTCTGGAGCAGAGCGATCTGCAGCTGCATGGCTGGTTGTACGATTTGGGCGAGGGAGTCGTCACGGCGTACGATCCGGACCAAGCGGGCTTCCTGCCCCTGGAGTCGTCCAAGCCCAAGCTTCGGGCAGTCCGCCGACCTTGATAGGATAGAGGATTCTTATGAGCACCTCAGTCGCTGCGCCCCCGCCCGTTGCCGTCTCCGGTCCCACCGCTAGTAAGTGGATTTGGCTGGCCGTCGCGATCGTGGTCGGTCTGGTACTCGCGTTTTCTCCAACGCCTCAAGGCTTGACGCGCACGGGACAACTGGTGTTGGCGATTACCGCTGGCACAGTGATCCTGTGGGCCACGGAAGTCATGAACAACGGCGTCGCATCCGTGCTAATGATGGCGCTGCTGATCGCGGTGAAGGTTCCGCCGCCTCGGGCTCTCAGCGGGTTCGCGGACCCGGCCTTCTGGACGCTGCTCGCGGTCCTCTATTACGGGTTCGCCATGCGCAAGACCGGCCTGGCGGAACGGCTTTCCTATTACATCTTGACGTTATTTCCGGGAAGCTATGCCGGAATCCTAACGGCGTTCTTCGTGATCGGATTTGTTCTGGCGCTGGGCATTCCTTCGATGACGGTCCGTACTGCCATCATGGCGCCCATCGCGTGGGCCATGGTGCAATCGCTAGGCCTGGCGCCGCGCAGTAAAGGGTCGGCGCTGATCATGCTCACAGTTGTCGAAATGGCAGTGGTACCCGGCTTGGCATTCGAACTGGGATCGTTGAACGGGCCGGTGGTTCTCAAGATGTTCGCCGATAAGCACCTGCCGATCACCTGGACCGGGTATGCGGAGGTGATGGCCGTTCCGACCCTGATCTTCTGCGGCCTCATCCTGCTGCTGAACCAGCTTCTGTTGAAGCCGGAAGCTCCCCTGCAGGCTTCTACCGACTTTGCGCGGGCCAAACTAGCCGCCCTGGGTTCTGTGAAGCGGCCTGAAATGATCACCGCGATCGTGGTTGTGGTATCGATCTTTTTGTGGGCCACAAACGGCAAGCTCCACTCCTTCCCCACCTTCGGGGTCGGCATGGTGGCGATGGCTGTATTCGCGATGTCCGGAATCCTGCAGGATGGCGATGTCGCTACGGGCGTTTCCTGGACACTGCTTCTGTTCCTGGGCGGGATCTTCGGCTTGGGGAACGTGATCGTGGACGCAAAAATCACCGATTGGATGGCCGGATTGATGTTGCCCCACGTCGGCAGCCTGATCGCAACTCCCATACTTTTGCTGATCGTCGTGTTATTTGCGATGCTTGCGCTACGATTTCTGGATCCGACGGCTTTTATCGCTATGCCATTGATTTTCCTGCCGCTTGAGGAACCACTTGCCAAGGCGGGAATTCCGCCTTTGGTGCTGACTGCGCCCCTGCTGCTGGCATCGGCTCCGTTCTGGTTAACCTACATGAATTTCTGGATGGCCATGGGCGATAGCATCACTCAGAAACAAGGTTTCAGCAGGATGCAGCTATTCAATGTCGCCAATATTTATGCGGTCTCGGCGATCGTGGCATTGATCGCCGGAGTATTCTACTGGCGGATGATCGGTATCTTCTAAATTCTTACCGGCGCCAGCGCAGCTCGAAGCGCTCCCGGCCGGTGGCCGACATAGCGATATCGGTCACACGATCGCGGCCGTTGAGCCGGATCTCCATGGAGCCGCGTACGCCTCTGCCGGACATATCCGCCACGATCAAGTCGCGATCGAAACGCGTAAGGCGCCCATTGAACGTCAATTGCGTCCTGCGTGCGGTCTGGAACGTAACCGTGACGGTTCCACGGCGATCCACCGTCACATCGCAATCGTAGAGCCTGTCATCGGGGCCGCGAAAATCATTGAAATTGCCGTCGCCGCGTCCCGTAAAGCGAAGATCGTCATCCCACCGGCCGTCGCGGTTGCGGCGGAACCCACCGTCATCCCGGCCTCGGTCGACAATAGGTGGCTCGATAGGACGACCCGGACCATCGGGGCGATAACCACCTCCGCCGCCACCCCATTCAATGTCGAACGTATAGCCCTCGTGCCCGCCCTGCGGATCCTCGATGCGGACGACGGCTACCCCGCGATTGCTGGACGGATCGCGCAGAAGGGTCTGCCGGCCCCGGCCGTCCACGCCACTGAAGCGAAATCCTTGCGGATTGGGCGGAAGCGGCTGGTTGCATTCCATGCGGCGCCAGCCCGAGGGGTTTCCCGATAACGTGCGCATCCGGCCCTGGTCACCCTGGATCTCGATTTCCGCCACGCCATCCACATCGACTTCGATGGTGCATTTACCATGGTCGCCGCCGCCCCTGATTTGGGCCCGATAGGTGGCCACCTGCTGGGCGAATACCGGTGCTGCCAGCAGTAGTCCGCCGGCCAAGCCTATCCTGAATGAGTTTTTCGATTTCATCTTAAATGTCCTCCGTTCGAACTTGCCCCAATTATATCCACGCCAGCCATCGGCTGTTATCCTGAATAGATTAATGCTTCGAGTCCGCTTCGCCCCGTCGCCAACCGGGTATCTCCACATAGGCAGCGCCAGGACGTTCATATTTAACTGGCTCTACGCCCGCCGAAATGGCGGCACTATGATTCTGCGCATCGACGACACGGACGTCGAGCGGAATACGCAGGAATCGCTCGATTCGATCTTCGAGGGATTGAAGTGGCTGGACTTGAGTTGGGACGAATTCTACCGGCAATCCGAGCGCGGCGATCTGCATCAGAAAGCCGCAAAAGCCATTTTGGACCAGGGCATGGCATATCGGGACTTCGTTCCAGACACCTTTAAGGACGTCGACCTGAACGAAGTCGACATTCACGCAAAGTTCAATCCCGTGATGCGGAACATGTCGAAAGAGGAAAGCGACCTGCGCGCCAATGGAGGCGAGCCGTTCGTACTGCGCTTCAAGGTTCCCCGCGAATCGCGCAAAGAAGTGACCTTCCAGGATCTGGTATACGGGCCGCAGTCCAAGGCCACCGAGGATATCGAAGACTTTGCACTTCTTCGCAGCAGCGGGGCGCCGACCTATCACATGGCCTCTTGCGCCGATGACGCCAACTTGCGCATCAGCCACGTCATTCGCGGCCAGGATCACCTCTCGAACACCTTCAAGCACGTGCTGATTTTTGAAGCACTGGGCGTGACGCCACCGAATTTCGCGCATCTGCCGCTGCTGATCGCGCCGGACGGGTCCAAGCTATCCAAGCGCAAGCATGGGCCGGTGGTGAGCGTGACTACGTATCGCGACGCCGGTTTCCTGCCGCAGGCGTTCGTCAATTTCGTGTGCCTGCTGGGCTGGTCGCCTAAGGACGATCGCGAAAAGATGACGCGGCAGGAACTCGTCGACGTGTTTTCGCTGGAGGGAGTAAATCGCAGCAATGCCACGATTAACTTCACCGAGCAAGATCCGTTCGATCCGAAGGCCGTCTGGCTCAATGCCGAGCATATCCGCACCATGCCGCAGGACGATCTCGCCGCGCAGTTGCTGCCGTTTTTGCCCCAAGCGGATGCTGCAAAGGTGCGTCAACTCGTTCCGCTCATCCAGGAACGCATCCGGCTGTTGAGCGATGTGAAAACCGCGACCGATTTCTTCTTCCAGGAAAACCCGTACGACCCGGCCCTCTTGATCCCGCAAAAGGGAGATGCGGGCATGGCTGGGCGCGCGCTGGAGGAAGCTCGCAAGATTCTGGTCGACGTTACCGAGTTCAATCACGCGGGTCTTGACCCGGCCCTGCGTGCGGGAGCAGAACGTCTAAAGATTAAAGCAGGACAGATGTTCCAGCCTATTCGGGTCGCCGTCTGTGGACGCAAAGACGCACCCCCGCTGTTTGAGACTTTGGAGGTCCTGGGTCGCGAGACCTGCCTGTTGAGAATCGACCACGCGCTTGAGCAGCTCGCGGTAACGAAGAACCAAACGACATGAGCACACCCAACATTGATCCCGCGACGCCCGCCCAGTCGAATTTCATCCGGGATATCATCCTCGACGATCTGAGGACCGACAAATATCAGGGACGCGTACATACCCGCTTTCCTCCCGAACCGAATGGATACCTGCATGTCGGCCACGCCAAGTCGATTACGATCAACTTCGGGCTGGCGCGCGAGTTCGGCGGAAAATGCAACCTGCGCTTCGACGATACCAATCCTTCGAAAGAAGAGACAGAGTACGTCGATTCGATCATCGAAGACGTCCGCTGGCTGGGCGGCGATTTCGAAGACCGGCTGTTTTACGCCTCCGACTATTTCGGCCAACTGTATGATTGGGCGGTGCAGCTGATTCAGAAGGGCAAGGCTTTCGTTTGCGATCTCACGGCCGATCAGGTTCGCCAGCAGCGCGGCACTCTCACCGAGCCGGGCCAGGATAGCCCCTACCGTAACCGGACGATCGAGCAAAATCTCGACTTTTTCGACCGCATGCGCAAGGGTGAATTTCCCGACGGATCGAAAACTCTGCGCGCCAAGATCGACATGGCGTCGCCCAATCTCAACATGCGCGATCCAGTGCTGTACCGGATTCTGCACATGGAGCATCACCGCACTGGCGACAAGTGGTGCATCTATCCGATGTACGACTTCACTCACGGGCAATCGGATTCCATCGAGCGCATCACGCATTCCATCTGTACGCTGGAATTCGAGGACCATCGTCCTCTGTATGACTGGTTTATCGACCAGCTCGGAATCTATCATCCACAGCAGATCGAGTTCGACCGGCTGAACCTCACTTACACGCTACTGAGCAAGCGCAAGCTGCTGGCGCTGGTCCAGAACAAGCTGGTAAGCGGCTGGGACGATCCGCGCATGCCTACCATTTCAGGAATGCGCCGCCGCGGCTATACCCCCGAAGCGCTGCAGAATTTCTGCGGCCGGATCGGAGTATCGAAAACCAACGGCATTACCGAGTTGTCGCTGCTCGAATACTTCGTGCGCGAAGATCTGAACCGGCGCGCGGCGCGTGTGATGGCGGTGCTGCACCCCCTGCGCGTCGTGATCGACAATTATCCCGAAGGGCAAACCGAGCACTTGGAGGCGGTCAACAACCCTGAGGACACATTTATGGGTACACGACAAGTCCCGTTCTCTAAAGTGATCTACATCGAGCAGGACGATTTCCGCGAGGATCCGCCCAAGCAGTACTTCCGCCTGGCGCCGGGCCGCGAAATACGGCTGCGCTATGCCTACTTCATCACATGCACCGGCGCCGTAAAGGATGCGAGCGGCAACGTCATCGAGTTGCACTGCACCTACGATCCGGCCACCAAGGGCGGCAACGCGCCGGACGGCCGCAAGGTCAAGTCGACCATCCACTGGGTGTCGGCGGAGCATGCGGTGGATGCCGAGGTCCGCATCTACGAGACGCTCTTCAACCGCGAAGATCCCAACGTGGTTCCCGAAGGTGAGGACTTCACCATCAACTTAAATCCGAAGTCGCTTGAGATCGTTCCTGGTGCAAAGCTCGAACCCAGCCTGCGCGACGCCGCACCTGGTGACCGCTACCAATTCGAGCGGCTGGGCTATTTCGCGGTAGATCCAGACACTTCCGGTGAGAAGCTGGTGTTCAACCGCACCGTCGCACTGCGCGATAGCTGGGCCAAAATCGAGGCGAAATCCACCCCCAGAGGGGGTGCTAAATAAGCCGATGGTGATTTTGGGACTGGGTGGTCTGTTAGGCGATGCGGCCTGCGCCGTATTGAAAGATGGCGAGCTGAAGGCCGCGATCGAAGAGAATAAGCTCGATCACGTATGGCGGCCCGGCGGACTGCCTCAGGCGTCGATCGCGGAGTGTTTGCGGCTGGCCGGAACCACTCGCGAGGCGGTGGAATGCGTGGCCGTTGTGCGGCCGTTCGCGCGCGCGCCCGAGTCGCAGATGCACAGCGTTCTGCGGGATCAGTTCCCCAAGGCGGAGATCACCGTAGTGGAGCATCATCAAGCCCACGCGGCCTCGGCGTTTTTCGCATCCCCCTTTGAGGAAGCGACGGTCCTCACGCTCGATCACGACGGGGATTTCCGCTGCGGGACGCGCTGGCACGCCAAGGACACACAGATTCAGGCGGAGCGCGAGTGGTATTATCCCGATTCCTTGGGCCGGCTGTATGGCGCTGTCACCCAGTTGCTGGGTTATCGCGCCGGAGCCGAGGAACACAAGGTCCAGTGGATCTCGGCCTCGGGCGATGAGCGTTACGCGCCTCTGTTTCGCGAGGTCATGTCGGTCTCGGCGCGCCTCGATCCTTCGTTTTTCGATGGACATCGGCAGTCTGAAGGCGGCTTCAGCCCGAAATTTTTTCAACGGCTGGGATTGGAGCCCGGCGCCCGGATTCCTGCGGATGCGGTGTCCGCGATCGCGCGGGGGTTGCAGAAGACGATCGAGGAAACAGTTCTGGGCCTGGCCGGCGAGGGTGAGAACCTCTGCCTGGCCGGAGGGTTGTTCCTGAACGTGATGCTGGTGGAGTATCTGGAACGCTCCGGCCATTGGAAAAATGTCTTCGTGCAGCCCGCCGCCGGGAACGCCGGGACCGCTCTGGGTGCGGTCTATCACGTGTGGCATCAGGTCCGCCGGCACAAGCGGCGCGGCGGCATGCAGTCATTGTTTTTGGGGCCCGGCTACGGCGCGGAAGAGATCAAGCAGGTGCTGGAAAATTGCAAGCTACGCTTTGAATACCTGCGCTCGACCGACGACATGCTGGCCCGTGCGGTGCGCACACTGGGGGAGCACAAGATTCTTGCCTGGATGCAGGGGCGTATGGAATTCGGCCCACGGGCGTTAGGCAACCGCAGCATCCTGGCCTCGCCGCTCGATCCGTATTCGACCGAAAATCTCAACGTCTTCATCAAGCACCGGGAGCCGTTCCGTAAGTTCGCAGCGTCAGTTCCGGCGGAAGAAGCCGCTGAATATTTCGAGACCGGACCGAACGCGCGGTATCTAGCCACGGTCGGCCGCGTCCGCCACAAGCATCGCAAGACGTTCGAAGCCGCGATTCTAGGCCAGGAACGGGGCGAGGCTATGATTCGCGCACACGTGGTCGCCGAGAAAGATAATCCGCTGTATCATCGGCTTTTGCGCGAAGCAGGGAAGGCTACGGGACTGCCGGTGCTCTACAACACCAGCTTTAACTTGTTTGGCGATCCCCTGGTGTCGGCTCCCCGCGACGCAGTTCGCAGCTTTTACTCGTCGGGGATCGACGCGATGTTCGTAGGGAATTTCCTTCTAGAAAAATAAGCGCGTTGGTGATTCGCGCTTATTTGCCTTCATTCGTGGCGGGTGTGGGTTCGGGCTGTTTTGGGCCGTCCGGCAGGATAAAGGTGGTCTCGCCTGCCTTCTGTAGCTTTAACTGCTTGCGGATTTCCATCTCTTGCTCGCTGGGACTATCTTCCAGGCGGCGGATGCGATCGCGCCGATGTTCGATCTCGCGCGTTAGGGCCGCATTCTGTTCCTGAAGATCGCGGATCTCGCGCCGCTTTTCCAGCAGAGCTTGCAGACCCTGCGGCCCGCTCACTGCGATCCAGGCGTAGGCGATCACGATGGCGAATAAAACCATCACGCCCTTTTTCCCCATCACCGTCTTGCGGATTTGCTCGAACAAAGGTGCCACTACTTGTTTATAAACTGAATCGCAAAAAAAGGCCAGTGCATGTTATGCTCACCGGTGAAAATCGAGCAGACGAATGTTAGGGCTACTTCGCCGCGGCTTTATCCACCAGCTTGCGAACCTCGTCCGGTAACGCGAACGTCTCGGGCGGAATCATCGGGTTCACTTCCACCCGATCGAGCGTCATGGTGAATTCCTGGGGACCGGCCTTCTGGGTCACCTTGGCGGGCTCCAGAATGCCCCCGAAGTTTTTGTATTCGGAAGCGATCATCTCGACGGGAATGTCGCCCATCTGGGTGCTGGCGACCGTGCTGAGCTTCACTTGCAGGCCAGATTTCTTCTGATAGTAGCCGATCACTGGTTGGCCTTCATCCGGCGTCATGATTATTTTGAAGCACTCCTCGCCGTCGATAAGCTCGATCCCGGCATTTTCCACTTTGGGATAGAGCTTGCGCCAATTTACGGTCGCGTTCATGTTGCCTTCGCGGATCGCCTCGGCGCGCTCCACGCCGCTCTTCAGTCGCGGTCCCAGGATCGCGCTGTTTTCCCAGGCGACGGCACCGTTGACGCCGGTCTCCATCTTGCCGATCGCTGCGATCTCCACGGTGTAGTAATATTTGTCGGGCTGGGCTGCGTAGCGGGTCATCGATCCCTTAATGCCCAGAGCGGGAAATTCCACGGTTCCGTGAGCGATTTCAGTCTTGCGCTTTTCGTACGCCTGCTTACCGCCGGTGACCTGGACGTAGCGGTCCAGGATGGATTCGGCCGAAGGCAGGGGATCGGCTGCAAATCCGGCCCCAGCCGCTGCAAGTAGTGCAAGTAAAAGGATCGAAACTCGACGATTCATGGCTTCTTCTGGCTCCTGATCCAGCTCATCGCGGCATCCACTACTGCGTCGTGGCCTGCCAGCAGCGCTGGGCGTGTTAGCTCTACCACTAGGTCGGGAGTCACACCCAACCCCTCCAGTGGCTGTCCGCCTTCGGAAATGTAGTTGGCTACGGCGTACTGGAAGCCGTCGCCGTTCGGCAGACGCTCGAAGGCCGACGGCAGGGCCGCCGCGGCGGTTCTTGTGCCGAACACGCGGGCGCGTCCCAGATCCTTCAGTCCACCCGCGAAAATCTCCGACGTCGACGCAGAACAACCGTCCACCAGCACGGCGACGGGGCCAAAGAAAACGTTCGCGCGAGGATTGACCACGAATTTTAGCGTGCTGTCACGTAGGTACATGGTCCCCAGGCGCTGATTGGGTTTATCGACCAGGAAACCGGCCATTCCCATGGCCATGCCCCCGATGCCGCCCGGATTTCCGCGCAAGTCGATGATCAGCCCATCGCACGTCTTGCAGGACTCCACGGCCTGCTGGAAGCTGGCCATCACCCTGGGAAGATCCAGAAACAGGTTGAAGCGGATGTATTCTGTCTGCCCCATGCGCTGGCTCTCGAACCAGACATACTGAGCCGGCAGATTCCCGAAGGCCGAGAGCGTGCCGCGCGGCATCGTCAGGCCCAGAGTCACATTGACTGTCATTCCCGACGCATCCAGGAACGCTGCGTCCAGCGTTCCGCCGACCGGTCCGCTGAGGCGCGCCAGTACGGCACGGGTCAACTGTAGTTCGTGAATCGCCGGATTGGAACGGGCCTGCTTAATCAGAGGTTCCAGATCGATTCCATGTGTCCGCTCAATCTGCCATCCGGGACGGACGCCTTGCTTCTCGGCCGGGGAGCCCGGATCGACACTTGTCACTACCGCGTGTCCGTCAAGAACCCGCGCGTCGATGCCTGTCGTCCCGGGACCTTCGGCCTCGTCGTCCAGGACCGAGTAAACCGTAGCGGGAATAATCGCGAAATGGCTCTGCCCCAGGCGGCCGATCATCTCTTGGATAACGGCGCGCGCCTCGTCCCGGCTTGAAGCTTTTTCGACGCGCGGCCGATACTCATCGTGGATGGCTTGCCAGTCCAGCCCGCCCGGCTTGACCTGCCAATGCTTGTCGCGGACGGTGCTCCAGACTTTCTCGAAGGATTCCACATCGAGCTGAGTTCGCGCCTGGCCGAAGGCGGATAATGCTGCGGCGAATACGGTGATCAGGCGGCGCGCAAGCATCCTAAGACAACTCTATCGAACGACTGCCAGCGACTGCGGGAATCGCACGGGCAGGGATCGTTCCAGCAGTTTTTGCGCGACGGTAATCGCACTGGCGCCATCGCGATTGGCCAGGACCACAACGCCGGTGTGAAACTCGGGCGCCATGAGGATCGCGGCCGCATAACCCGGCGCCGTGCTGGTTTGCCGGATCAGGCGCACTCCGCGCGAGGCATCGGCGTCCAGCCCGTAGCCGCTATCGCTTGAAAGCTCCGCGATGACGGTCGGAGGAAGCACCTCCCGCTGATCCAATATGTCCCCCACTTTCCCATCATTCAGGAACACGGCCAGGAAACGGCCCATATCGTTGGAGGAAGTGAATAGGCCGCCGGCTTCCATGGGCCGGGTAATCTTGCCGTCGGCGCCGTGGCCCATGGCCAGCGGATAGGTCATGGCGAGATTTGGAGCGAAGGTGGTATGCGACATGCCAAGCGGCGTGAAGATCATCTCATCCAACACCGCCGAGGCCGGGCGCGCACGAATATTTTCGATCAGGCGAGCGGCCACGGCTTCCTCCCCCGCTTCCGAGGGCGGGCTCAGCAGCTTCTGAACCGACAGCCGCGACTGCTTGTCATCTAAGCCGAACAGGTAATCGCCCGCGGGTGTCCCCAGGTTCATACGTCCCTGGCTGGATAATTCGGAGATCGCCGCCGCCAGAAACAAGCGGGCCGATCCCAGCCGGAACAGCGTGTCCGATGTAACCGGAATCTTGGATTCGAGACTCGCCACGCCGAGTCCGCCCGTCCATATTACGCGGCTGTCTTTCACCACTACCGCGGCAAAGCCGGGAATCTTTTGGCGAGCGAGTTCCGAGCTTGCGATCTGGTCGAGAGCTCCAGGCAAGCCGGCTTGGGCGCTGGCGATGCCTGTGGCGACGCCTGTTAGAAGAGACAACAGAAATAAAGCGCGCATGCTTCCACCCTACAGCAATCGGCGGCGCTTGACAGTACTACGGGCTTTAGGGCTACGCGTTTTGGTTCGGGTGGCCAAACGGCGAGTCAGGCGTTGTTCGCGGCGGCGCAGCGCGGGAGAATCTTCGTTGTTCACATCCATATAGCTGAGCGCGGTACGCGTGGTCTCGAGCGCCCGCCCGAGATCTTTTTGCCGGTGCTCGTAATGCTTGGCCAGCTCTTCGAGCGCGGGGATGCGGAAGGCATTGCGGACCGCCGCCAGATCGTTCCAGATGGCCACGGCTGGCTCGTCAGCGCCCAGCTTACGCTCGATCGCAGCCAGGTCCCATAGCGTGCGGAACATCAGTTCGTCCGGCATGCTGGCGTCAACGGCGCGCCGGAAGAGCCTACGAGATTGTTCCAAGTCGCCCGCTTCCCGTAGCCAGCGCGCGATACCCGCGATTTCGGCCCCATGCTGGAAGGGCAGATTTTCTGGGTCCTTAAAGGCCAGCGGCACGATCGCTGTCAGGCACGCCAGTGTGAGGATGTCGGTCGCGTTGTGATGAAATACCGGGAGCAGCCGCGCGGCCCGGCCGGTGCGCAGATATTCGAAGTACAGATAGGGAATCAACGCACCGGGCACATCGCCATTGCGCTCGAAACCGAGGACCTGGTTTTCCAGATCGACCAGGCGGCAGGATTCGTAACGCAATTTCCACAGCCGGCGAGCGCCGTGCAGCAGATCCAGATGTTCCAGGCTCCCGAAGGGCGTGCGGCTGCGGTTCAGGCGATAACGGGTTTCCAGCAGCGGCTGATCGAAGCTCCGGCCATTGTAAGTGATCAGGACGCGGAAAGGAGCCAGATGCCGCGTCACGGCATCCAGCAGGCTGGCCTCTTCGCAATAGTCCCGCATGAAAAACTGGCGCACGCGAAAACCTTCCGGCGTGATTCTTCCGATGCCGACCAGAAACGCGCAGGTGCCCGAGCCACCGGCCAAGCCCGTGGTTTCGGTGTCGAGAAACGCCCAATCCGAAGGAGGCGTCAGTGGCGCCGAACCGCCGGAGATCGCAGTCAGCAAATCTTTAGGCAATTCCGCCAGCGATCCGATGTCGGCGCTGCCGTGCCGGCGATGGCGTTCGTACAGCTTCTCCGACTCAAAATGACGACCGTGCGCGGTCTCGATGGTCTCTCCTCCCAGCCACGCCTCCACTGCGTTCTGGGCGCGTTCCGCGGTCTGATGCTCCGCGATCTCGTGCTCTACGGGCTCTTCGTGCCAAGTGGGTTCGCTGCTTTGCGGCACGGCATTGCGTGCGAAAAACGGCACACCGGAAAGAGCATCGTATTTCGCATCGCATTGTTTAGCGACACGCGCGACGCGTGCGCGAAGATCGGCCAGTTGCTGCTGTAAGTCGCTCATTCGCCTTTTGTTTGCTGGCCCAAAGAAAGCATAACATGCCTCGCGCGGAAGCGCGCGCAGATTTTCCCCGCAGCTTCCCTGTATGCGCAAAAATGATGGAGGTTCAAAAAAAACGCGGAAAACCTGGGGTTTCTTGGCAGTTTTCCCTTTACACTGCGCGAACGATCCCGTATGATGCGAATGAGCGTCCACAAGGAAAGTCTAGTTTTGCGGGCGTTGTACACGGGAAATCAGAAAAAGTTAAAAGGAGAATTATGGCAAAGTTGACCCAATCGCAGTTCATGAAGGAGCTGGCGGTGGCGACGGAGGTACCCAATAAGACTGCGAAAGCCCTGGTTACGGCGTACGCAGAACTAGCGGTGAAGGAAACCAAGAAGAGCGGTATGTGCGTACTGCCGGGCATCGGCCGGCTGGTGCGCGTGGATCGCAAGGCTCGCATGGGACGCAACCCGGCGACCGGCGAAGCGATCAAGATTCCGGCTAAGAAAGTGGTGAAGTTCCGCGTCGCCAAGGCCGTGAAGGACGCGATCGTCCCAAAAAAAAAGTAACAGCGAGCTAGAAGACAAAGCAAAACCCCGGTCCGCTGCTGCGGGCCGGGGTTTGTTGTCTTAACGATTTATAAAACCGATTGAGGCCTCGCCTATACTGCTGGCGCACGCCAGGAAGCTTTACGCCTGCTTCTTATCGTCGGGGCGTGGTGCGGGCGGTTGGTCTTCGGGACCCTTCAAGGATTCCTTGAAGTTCCGAATCCCTTCGCCTAAACCCTTTGCTAGCTCCGGAATCTTCTTGCCGCCGAACAGGAGGAGGGCGACCAGGAGGATAACCAGCAACTCCATTGGGCCTATATTTCTCATATGGCCTCCTTGCAACCTGAGTGTACCATGAAGCGCAAGTCTGCCAGTTCTCTCAAAAAGGGCTTTGATCAGAAGAAGGATGTCCGTGCGATCGCCCGTGAACGGGTGGGTCCGGTCAAGGCTTCCCGTCCCATTCTGCCTCCCACGCTCCGTAAAAAGCCCAAGCATAAGCGACCCCCAGGCGAGGACGTGGACGCCTAGAGCGCAAAGGGCGCGGCACGCGCACTGCCAGGGGCTTGAAATTGATCGCGCCGCGCTCCGTTTTGCGCGCGAATAAATGGAAGAATAAGGTTTATGTCATTTGTGAAGGTAGGTTCGCTCTCCAAACTGCCTCCCGGATCGGTTATGGAGGCCCTGGTAGGAGATGCAACCTACGCTATTTGCAACGCCGGTGGCGAGATCTATGCTCTGGACGGGATCTGCCCCCATTCCGGCGGTCCCCTAGGACAGGGCGCCTTGCACGGCACTACGCTGGTCTGCCCGTGGCATGCATGGGAGTTCGATTGCCGGCCGAACGAAGTAGACGACGGGTTTCCGCTCGCGAAGTTCCCCGTGAAAATCGACGGCGACGACATTCTTGTCGATGTCCCCTAATGCCGGAACTGCCT
>Ga0105240_10009290_pt1 | contig 13940 bp, 16 predicted proteins | sample KBSC54metaG_FD_80426 | JGI IMG/M metagenome (GOLD analysis project Ga0105240, IMG submission 80426) | Corn rhizosphere microbial communities from Kellogg Biological Station, Michigan, USA - KBS C5-4 metaG | ecosystem: Host-associated > Plants > Roots > Rhizosphere > Soil | place: Michigan, USA... | reverse complement strand
TCATTCGATCAGGAAAAAGTTATGGAAAAGTTGAAAAATACTAACCCAACTGATCCAAATTATGCTATATTAGCACAGAAACAAAAGGACATAAAAGACAACTTAAAAACGGCAGAAGACAGCCTTTATGCCTTAAGTCGCCGGGTTCCGCAGATACAATCGACTGTAAACCAGGAGATATCAAGCATAAATAGTCACATTGATGAGTCGTTGGAAAATCTGAGCGACCGCCGCACGGCAGAAGCTTCCAGAAATCAACAATATGCCATGACATCAATGAACAACCTGGCACTGATGCTGAACGAAGCGCTTGATCAGTTGCAGAACTCGATGAAGAATGGTAAAAGCGGCAGCGGAAAAGGTAAACAGCCGTCGTTATCGCAGCTGAACAAGATGCAGCAGCAGTTGAACCAAAACATGCAGCAGATGCGCGATCAACTGCAAAAACAGGGCGGAAATATGTCACAAAGTCAGCGTGCGGGTATGAGCGAGCAACTGGCAAAGATGGCGCGGCAGCAGGGAATGATAAGGCAGGCGTTGCAGGAAATTAATAAAGACGAGAATAAAAATGGTTCCGGAGGAATAGGGAATTTGGATAAAATTTCAAAAGAAATGGAACAAACTGAGAACGATATCGTAAACAGGCGCATAACAGATGAAGTGTTAAAGAGGCAGCAACAGATCCAAACCCGCATGCTGGAAGCGGAAAAAGCTCAGCAGCAGAGGGATCAGGATCAGAAGCGTGAAAGTAATGTGGGAAAAGATATGCCTCCAGGATACATTAAGGCGTTGCAGGACTACCAAAAATCGAAAGAAAAACAGACCGAACAAATTAAGACTGTATCTCCGGCACTTAATTTGTACTATAAACAAAAAATAAAATCTTACTTTGATCAACTTAATGCCAAATAACATGCAAGAAGCGAATGTACAAACCAGCGAGCTTTATACTTTACAGCTCCCTTCCAAACCGGAAAGCATAACGCAGCTGGAGCTTTTAATAGAGCAAATAGCAGATAAGCACCAAGTTAGCGAAGATACCTTTGCTAATATGATGACTTGCCTGAACGAGATTGCTATAAACGCGATTGTACATGGCAATAAACTGGATGAGAATAAGAAGGTGATCATCAACGCTGAGGTTGACTCAAAACGTGTTATATGGACAGTAACTGACGAAGGTGAAGGTTTTGATTTCGATCACCTGCCTGATCCAACTGCCGAAGAAAACCTTGAAGCTTTAACCGGTCGTGGTGTTTTCATCGTGAAACAATTGGCAGATCAGTGCATATTCAATCAAAAAGGAAATGAAGTTGAACTTCATTTTAAAATATAATGCCTTCAATAAACTTTTTTGAAGAGGATATCAGCTTTAAACTAAAAAACAAAACAGCGGTAAAACAGTGGATAAAAACCACTATTGAAGCTGAGGGTTACAAGCTAAAAGAACTCAACTACATTTTTTGCTCAGACGAATACCTGCTCAAAATCAACCAGCAGTACTTGGATCATGACACGTACACCGATATTGTCACCTTTGATAATTCAGAAAAAGATAGAATTATTGAAGGTGATATTTTCATTTCAATCGACCGCATCCGAGAAAATGCCGTAAAATTCAACTCCGGAGAGGCAAATGAGCTTCACCGGGTGATCATTCATGGAGCACTACACTTACTTGGCTACCAGGACAAAACGGCAGAAAAAAAGAAGATAATGACAGGCAAAGAGGATCATTATCTCAGTCAGAGAAATTTTACATAATTCGGATACATATTTTCGGGTAATTGCGGTTTTATAGTGTAATTTTACCTATCACTTTAAAGCGAAACCAAAATTTAATTCGATGAAAATATTAGCAATCTTCCTAACACTTCTATTCGTTACTCCGGCCTCCGTTTATGATTTCAAGCTGAAAAATATTGACGGCGAGGCTTTCTCATTAGCCAAATACAAAGGCAAAAAAGTACTGATCGTTAACACGGCTTCAAAATGCGGTTTCACCCCGCAGTATGCCGAGCTGCAGAAACTGGCAGATCAGTATAAAGACAAAGTAGTGGTTGTGGGTTTCCCCGCAAACAACTTCGGTCAGCAGGAACCGGGAAATGCGTTAGAGATCAAATCTTTCTGCCAGAAAAACTATGGCGTTACCTTCCCTTTAAGCCAAAAAATAAGCGTTAAAGGTGATGATATCGACCCGCTGATCAAGTATCTGACAGAAGCACCAAATCCTGATTTTACCGGAGAGATCAAATGGAACTTCGAGAAATTCCTGATCGACGAAAATGGTAAACTAATCCACCGTTTCCGTTCACAAACTACCCCGCTTTCTCCGGAACTGACTAAGTATTTATAACAAATTCCACCGGGATATTCTACCAGGCTCCCCGATTATATCGGGGAGCCTTTTTTATTGGTTGGGCTGATCATCCTTTTTCTTTTGGTCGTCCTTCTTTTGCTGGTCATTTTGCTTTTGCAGATCCTGCGCTTTCTTAATTGAATCCTTTTTAGCTTGCTCCAGCTTTTTCTTCTTCTTAAAAAATCCTTTCAGCAGGAAATTTGATTGGGCCGCCTTAAGATCCTCGTTTAAAGTACCAGTGGTTTTATGCACATTTGCCATTGTTTTTTGTGCCTGTTTTACAGTACTTTCCATGTTTTTGGCCATTTGGTCGTTATTTATCAGCCGACCGATACTCCCTTTGCCATTATTTACCTTGTTCACTATTCCGGCAAGGCCTTCAACTAAATCGCCTGCATTATCCGCTATTTTGGTGAATTTGTTAATGATCTTGTCCACATCCAGCGGATTAACGCCTGCAAGCTGGTCGCCATTATTTACCTCCTGATTACTTGTGTTCCCGCCGGGAGCTATTACTACCAGCTTATCCCCCATTAATCCATCGCTGCCTATACTTAGCTTCGCATCTTTCTTTATAAACTTCCTTACGTCCTCATTCAGCGTTAGCACCACCTTTACGGTAGTATCATTTATTATCTGGATATCTTCTACCACACCAACATTAATGCCCGCAAAACGCGCGTTATTGCCAACCTGCAGCCCGTTAACATTCTTGAACAGGCCATGCACATTAAAAGTGCTTGAAAAAAGTCCCTTCTTATTCCCGATAAGGAATATGGCGATGATCAGCACTGCCAGTCCTGCCAGTGCGAATACGCCGATTTTTATTTTTTGTCCCGATGTCGTTTTCATAATAAAGGTTTAAAAAAATGATCTCACAAACTCGTCCTTTGATTTCTTAATTTCATCAAAAGGTCCTTCCGCCACATATTCACCATCTTTCATTACTACTACACGATCGGCTGTGATCTGTGCGCATTCCATATCGTGCGTAATGATAATTGAGGTGGTTTTATATTTCTTCTGCATTTTTAGTATTAGTTGGCTAATCTCCCGCGAGGTGATCGGATCTAAACCGGTAGTCGGTTCATCATAAAGCATGATCTCCGGCTTGACGATCAATGTCCTGGCCAGACCAACCCGCTTACGCATTCCTCCGGACAGATCTGAGGGCATTTTATCGATAGCATCCATTAATCCTACACCATCCAACACTTCTTCAACCCGCTGGTCTATTTCAGCCTGATCTCTTATTTTAAGTACTCTCGTAAGTGGAAATTCAAGGTTTTCCCTCACCGTCATCGAATCATACAAAGCGCCGCTCTGGAATAAGAAGCCTATTTTGGTACGCAGCTCTTTCAATTGCTTCTCATTCATAGCGGCCACCTCATCACCAAAAACGGTCAGTTCGCCTTCATCCGGAAGCAGCATTCCTACAATACATTGAATAGTAACCGATTTGCCGGTCCCTGATTTGCCCAGTATAACTACATTTTCTCCGCTATGTACATCAAGGTTGATGTTTTTCAATACTTCCTTGCCAACAAATGATTTCTTTAACCCTTTGATATGGATCACGACCTCGCCTTTCTTTTCAGGCGATTTGTTCAGTTTCGCCGTGCCTTTTACGTTTTCCATATTAGCTGTATAAGAAGATATTGCTGATCTGCACAACAATGGCATCGATAACGAATATCCAAAGTGATGCAGCCACTACAGCCGAATTAGCAGCAAGACCCACGCTCTCTGTTCCTTTATTTGAATTGTAGCCTTTGTAACACCCTATGAAGCCTATTACAAAGCCAAAAAAGATAGTCTTGATGAAAGCAGGCACAAAGTCTACAAAGTCAATCGATCCAACACATTTATGGAAATAAAGCAATGCGCTCACTTTCCCTGATATATTGATAGCCAGGAAGCCTCCTATCAGGCCCAAAACGTCACCCAGCAGGGTAAGCAGCGGAACCATAAAGGTAGTAGCCAATATGCGTGTTACCACCAGGTATTGCATGGGATTGGCACCTGATACATCCATGGCATCTATTTGCTCGGTCACCTTCATGCTACCGAGTTCGGCGCCTATTCCTGAGGCTATTTTCCCTGCACAAATAATTGCGGTGATCACCGGACCTATTTCCCTTATTATAGAAACGGCCAGTGTTCTCGGCAGCATACTCGCCGCCCCAAAATCAACAAGGGTTGGCCTTAGCTGTAATGCTAAAACCAACCCCATTATAAATGCCGTAGTGCCCACTAACGTGAACGACTTATAGCCTATTTCGTAGCACTGGCGTACCAGCTCCGACCACTCGAAGCCGCCGCGAAACACATTTCTAAAAAATCCTTTTAAAAATATAACCTGATCGCCGCTTCCTTCAAGCCACTTTTTCCATCCTGGTAATGCCTGTTCTGCCATAGGTAATTGGTTTATGCCGTCAACAATTGTATTTCAAATCGTTTCAGGCAGTTCAAAAACCTTTGGCCCGGGCAGGCCCGTTTACCTCATTGGGACTTCCATGATCAAAATGCGTGACTGTTTTAGGGTTTCAACGGCAAATGAACTTACATCTTCAACACCTAAAGCGTCTCTTTTGTTTAAAGTGGTGCCTTCCACGGCAATTTGACCCTCCATTACAAAGATATAAGCGCCGTTTCCGGGTATCTGGATATCGTATTTTATTTGTTGACCGGGCTCAAAATCGCCCATAGAAAATATCGCATCCTGGTTGATCCATAAGGCTTCACCACCTTTTACCGGCGATACCAATGCGGTAAACTGGTTAGGCTTTAAATCCTCAACAAAGCTTTTCTGATCATACCTAGGCTCGATATTCATTTCCTTTGGGAAAAGCCATATCTGCAGGGTATTCGCATCTTCCGTTTTTGAGTGATTGTATTCTGAATGCTGTATGCCAGTCCCTGCCGACATTACCTGTACTTCTCCTGCCGTGATCACACCAATATTGCCCATGCTATCACGATGCTCCAACGCACCGGAAATAGGGATGGTAATGATCTCCATGTTATCGTGCGGGTGCGTTCCAAAACCGGTGCCCCCTGCAATAATATCGTCATTTAACACACGCAATGCACCAAAATGCACTTTAGCTGGGTTATAGTAAGGCCCAAAGCTGAATGAGAAATTAGCTTTTAACCAACCGATGTCATTATGCCCGCGTTCGTTAGCAGGGTGAATTGTTTTTTTCATGATTTTGAATGTTCCTCCGAATTATATGTTTAAACATACAATATTTATTCCACAATTTCAGATTGCTTACTTTTGCATAAAATTATGAACTTATCATGTCAAATAAGGCAATCATAGTGGGTGCTAGCGGACTAATTGGCAGTAAATTGCTGAATATACTGCTACACGAGTCTTACTATGACGAGGTTCTGATCTTAGTCAGAAAGGAATTGCCCGTCAGTCATAAAAAACTGGTTCAATTGGTGATTGATTTTGATAAGCTGCAAGATCATGCCGCAGCAATAACTGGGCATGCTTTATTCTGCTGTTTAGGTTCGACTCAAAAAAAGACACCGGATCTGGCAGTTTATCGCAAGATCGATCATGATTATACGTTAAAACTGGCACAATTAGCCAGGCAAAACGGCGTTGATCAATACCATTTGGTATCGTCTATTGGAGCCAATAGTCAGTCATCTAACTTTTATACAAAGATGAAAGGCGAAACAGAAGCTGATATTGAAAAAATAGGCGTGAAATGCCTGCATATTTACCGGCCATCGTTTTTGGCGGGAGCTCGAAATGAGTCGAGACCCCGGGAGCGCTTCTTTTTAGGGTTGATGAAAATTATTAATCCCCTACTGGTTGGAAGCCTAAGAAATTATAGGAGCATTCCTGCCGAAACAGTGGCAAGGGCAATGTTCAATGAATCGATAAAGAAACAGGAAGGTGTGTTTATACATTATTCCGAAAAAATAAAGTTATTAGCGTGAGTACGTATCTATCTGCTGAAAATCTAGGTCATTCATTTCATGACCATTGGCTGTTTAAAAACCTGACCATCGGCATCAACCGTGGTCGCCGCGTTGCCTTGGTGGGCGTAAATGGCGCGGGCAAGTCTACCCTATTGAAGTTACTGGCCGGACAGTTTTTACCGGTTGAAGGTAAAGTGGTGCAGGCACGCGATCTGCGCATGGGTTACCTGGAGCAGGACCCGGCCTTTGACAAGACGCATACCATAAGCGATTATATCTTTCATTCAGATAATAAACAACAGCAACTCATAAGAGAATATGAGAACCTGCTGGAGAATGACCCAAATAATACTAAGGCTATAGATAAAGTCACCGAAGAGATCAGTAATCTGAATGCCTGGGAATATGAGTATAAGATCAAGACCATTTTAGGGCGATTGGATATTCATCATCTCGATCAAAAAATAGATACCTTATCGGGTGGTCAGCGTAAGCGACTTGCTTTAGCCCGTTTGCTGATTGAAGAGCCCGATGTGTACTTACTGGATGAGCCAACCAACCATTTGGATATTGATACCATTGAATGGCTGGAAAAATTACTGACTGAAGGTGCAAACACCATCGTGATGGTAACGCATGACAGGTATTTCCTGGATAATGTCTGCAATGAAATATTGGAACTGGACAACGGCAAGATCATCCCCTACAACGGCAACTATGCCCATTATTTAGAAAAGAAAGCAGAACGCGAAGCAGAATCAGAAGCTCAGTTTCAAAAGAATTCTAACTTACTCCGCAAGGAGTTGGAATGGATGCGCAGACAGCCGCAAGCGAGGGGCACTAAATCAAAAGCGCGCATAGATGCCTATTATGACCTGGAAGAAAAGACCAAGAACGCAGGCATCAAAGGAAAGGTTGAATTGAGCGTTAAAACATCCCGCCAGGGAAATAAAATATTAGAGCTGCATCATTTATATAAGGCATTCAACAACCATCCGCTTGTTGCTGATTTTAATTATGTGTTTAAAAAAGGTGACAGGATTGGATTAGCAGGCAAGAATGGTAGCGGCAAGTCTACACTGCTGAATATGATCACCGGGAATTTACAACCCGACAAAGGTGAGATTGTGCCTGGCGAAACGACTGTAATGGGCTACTTCCATCAATCGGGAATGAGCTTTAAAGAAGATGAGCGGGTAATTGATGTGGTAAAGAATGTGGCTGAGTTTATCACTATGGCTGACGGAAAGACTATTTCTGCTTCAGCATTATTAACGCTCTTCCTATTCCCACCCAAGAAACAACACGGCTTTATAGCTAATTTGAGTGGCGGCGAGAAAAAGCGTTTGCAGCTGCTCCAGATATTGATGAAGAATCCAAACTTCCTGATACTGGATGAGCCCACGAACGACCTGGATATTGACACCTTAAATGTGTTGGAGGAGTTTCTTACCAATTTTACAGGAGTGCTCATGTTAGTATCGCACGACCGTTATCTATTGGATAAACTCACCGAACAGCTATTCATAATGGAGGGCGATGGCCATGTCAAGGTATTTAACGGCAACTATTCATCCTATCGTTATGAGTTGGAAATTGCCAAGCAACAGGCAAAAAAGGCAATTATTGAAGAGAAGATCGAACCCAAACCTCAGCCTAAGAAGAATAAGCTAGCTTTTAAAGAGTTAAAAGAACTTGAGAATTTAGATAAAGAAATTGCTGAGATTGAAACCAAGATTAAAACCCTTACAGAGGAACTTAACTCAGGTTTATCGGACCATCAGCAGCTGAGTGAAATAGCACAAAAGATTGCGGCTCTGAATAGCCAACTTGACGACAAAAGCATTCGCTGGATAGAATTAACCGAACTAAACGAAGCATAATTATGAAGCTTTCAGACATCATAGCATCTATTGGCGTGATCATTTTGTTGATTGCTTTCCTGCTAAACTTGTATAAAAAACTTTCTGCGGACAGCAAGACATATAGTTTAATGAATTTCATCGGTGCTGGTATATGCTGTTTTGCATCGTGGATGGTGAGCTTCTACCCTTTTGTGATACTGGAAGGCGTATGGGGTTTTGTTGCATTGGTATCATTATTTAAAGTTCCACGTGGAACATCGGGTAATTGAATGTAATTTTGTGTGTTCCACGTGGAACATGGAGGTAAGATGTTTAAGAAATATGATGTAATAGTTGTGCGCGCCGGCCATGCCGGATGCGAGGCAGCTGCTGCGGCAGCTAACCTTGGCTCCTCTGTTTTATTGATCACCATGAATATGGGAACAATAGCTCAGATGAGTTGTAACCCCGCTATGGGCGGTGTAGCCAAAGGACAAATCGTGCGGGAGATAGATGCAATGGGCGGATACTCCGGTATCATAGCTGATAAAACAACAATACAATTCCGCATGCTGAATCTTTCAAAAGGTCCGGCTATGTGGAGTCCCCGTGCACAGAACGACCGCATGCGTTTTGCTGAGGAATGGCGTTTGGCTTTGGAAAGAACACCGAACGTCGACTTCTGGCAAGACATGGTATCTTCATTAATTGTCAAAGGCAATACTGTAAAAGGCGTTAAAACATCATTAGGTGTAGAGATAGAGTGCGATTCCGTAGTGCTAACAAATGGCACTTTTTTAAATGGCGTGATCCATATAGGTGAAAAGAAATTTGGCGGCGGTCGTACAGGCGAAAAAGCAGCAACCGGATTAACCGAACAGTTAGTTGAGTTAGGCTTCGAAGCAGGGCGAATGAAAACTGGTACCCCGCCCAGGGTAGATGGCCGCACCTTAAATTACAGTGTGATGGAAGAACAATGGGGCGATGAAAATGCCGGACGTTTTTCCTTTACTGATGTGGAGCGTCCAACCGAGCAACGCTGCTGCTGGATCACCTATACCAATACCAATGTACATGAGACACTAAAAGAAGGATTTGAAAAGTCCCCTATGTTCACCGGCCGAATCAAAGGTTTAGGTCCGCGATACTGCCCTTCTATTGAAGATAAGATCAACCGTTTTGCCGAACGCGATCGCCACCAGATATTTGTTGAACCGGAAGGATTCAACACTGTAGAGATTTATGTAAACGGCTTCTCAACTTCGCTTCCTGAAGACGTGCAATACAAAGCACTCACCCAAATACCAGGTTTTGAAAATGCAAAAATGTTCAGGCCAGGTTATGCCATCGAGTACGACTACTTCCCGCCTACTCAATTAGGCTTAACATTGGAAACCAAACTGGTGAAGAATCTCTTCTTCGCCGGCCAGATAAATGGAACTACTGGCTATGAAGAAGCAGCATCGCAAGGGTTCATTGCCGGTATTAATGCACACCAAAAAGTGAGAGACAAACATGAATTAATCATTAAGCGTTCTGAATCCTACATCGGTGTGCTGATCGACGACCTGGTAACCAAAGGTACCGAAGAGCCTTATCGTATGTTTACTTCCCGTGCTGAGCATCGCTTACTACTACGCCAGGATAATGCCGACATCAGGCTTACCCCCATCGGCTACGAATTGGGTCTGATCAGTGACGAGCGAATGAATAAGGTAAACAATAAAGTAAAGGACTCCGACGATATTGTAGCTTACACCAAAAATGTGTCGGTCGAAGCAACATCAATCAATCCTTTATTGGAAGAATTAGGCACAGCGCCTCTTTCACAAAATGTGAGATTCTTTAATTTGCTGAGTCGACCACAAGTTTCATTTGATGATCTGAGAAAAGCCAACGAATCGATTGACGAGTTACTTTCAAAATACGATAAAGAAACTATCGAGCAGGCTGAAATAAAAATCAAATATGAGAGTTATTTTGAGAAAGAATTAGACATTGTAGAAAAGATGCGAAAGATGGAAGATAAAGAAATCAATCCTGAATTCAACTATCATGGTCTTGTCTCCCTGTCGAAAGAAGCCCGTGAAAAGCTGATGAAAATAAAACCGCGCACTTTGGGACAGGCATCACGAATTTCGGGGGTATCACCGTCAGATATCTCGGTTTTAATGATACACATTGCCAAATAAATATAAATTATTGATTATCAACTAATTATAAATATTCGTTTAAAGCGACTTTTTTTAATTCTGAATGATAATCTTCATTAAACAATAAAAATCGTTTATAAGGCTTAAAAATGAGGCTAAATAAAAAGAGTGCTTTTTCACCCTTGAAACTACTGGTTTTTATCACCGCATTGTTAATAATAGGCTGCGCCAGCATGCAAAAGCCCCAGGGAGGTCCAAAAGACCGCACCCCGCCAAAATTATTAAAGGCGACTCCGCCAAACATGACTCGCAATTTTTCGGCAAAGCAAATCCAGCTGGAGTTTGACGAATATTTCAAGCTGACCAATCAAGCCCAGGAAATCACCATAAGTCCGGCACTCGACAGAACACCGAATATTAAAGTAAGTCAAAAATCCATCATCATCGATTTCAAAAAAGACACCCTTTTAAAAAACACAACCTATGTCTTCAATTTCGGAAAATCGATTGCTGACCTGAACGAAGGAAACGTACTCGACAACTTTACTTACGTTTTTTCTACTGGTCCCCACATTGATTCTTTAAGTGTTGCGGGTAATGTGCAAAACCTGATGACCCAGGAAAAAGAAAAGCAAGTAACCGTGATGTTATTTCCGTTGAACAAGGACACGCTCTGGGCCAAGAAAAAACCAAGCATTTTTACGGTTACCGATACGTCCGGTAACTTCACCCTAAATAACCTGCACGATGGCGACTACCGTATCTACGCGCTAAAGGAAAAAGCTCCAAACAGGATATATGACAAAGATGACGAATTAGTTGCATTCCTGACCGCCCCTATTCACCTGACTAAAGATACTGCTAATATCCACCTGAATTTATTTAAACAGGACGGAGACAAATTCCGGTTGACAGACCGTCGTTTCGATGCAGATGGCAAGATGTTCTTCGTATTTAATAAGCCTGTAGAAAACCCATCGGCAAGAATTCTGTATCCTCCAGCACTTGATAAAGAAAAAATAGTTGACTTTAACAAGACACGGGACACGGCCTATGTCTTCATGAAAAATATGGACTTCGATTCCATCCGCGTTGAGTTCTCGCAAAATAAGATGCCTATTGATACCATCGCTCTCCGTAAAAGCCGTAAAGAAGCCTTCGATCACAATATCGTCTTGCAATACAATACAACCTCAGACAACAAGATCAAGGCCGGCACGACCCTCGTTGTAACAACTGGTTCGCCAATTCAGACTATCGATAATTCACTGGTAACGTTAAATGAAGATTCCACCAATGTTGCCAACTACACCATAACGAAAGATACTGCCACTATGCGGCGATTGACATTTAACTATAAATGGAAGCCAAACAGCCATTATGATTTGATATTTAATGAAGGCGCGTTGACCAGCATTTATGGTGATAAGAACAAGAAATTCCTGAAACAAATTCAGCTAGACAAGCCAGATAACTACGGTCCGCTGACGCTAAAGGTGACAGTGCCAGATACTTCAAAAGGCTATGTGGTAGAGTTAATGGACAATCAAAAAAACGTTGTGCACAGGGATCCTATAACCAAAAGCGGCAATGTTATTTATAAGAATTATCCTATAGGTAAGTATTATGTGAGAGTTATCTACGACGACAACAAAAACGGCAAATGGGATAGCGGCAACATAAAGAAACGTATCCAGCCTGAAAACGTATGGATTTACTCAAAGCAAATAACCTTACGGTCAAACTGGGAAGCTGAGGAGCCTATAGATATCCCTAAAGAGCCGTCGACTCATTAAACCAGCCTGAATACATGATATAGTTATGCGGCAATTGTCGCAACATATCCTTTTGTTCCTGTGTAATGGGTTTAATCTTTTTTGCCGGTGTACCTGCATATAAATAGCCCGATTCACAAATAGTCTTCTCTAACACCACTGATCCGGCCCCTATGATCACAAATTCCTCTACTATAGCATGATCCATTACGATAGCGCCCATACCTACTAATACGTGATCTTTAAGCGTGCAACCATGCACTAAGGCATTATGCCCTATTGATACATTATTACCTATTTCGGTATATGCTTTCAGGTAAGTAGCATGTATAACAGCTCCATCCTGTATATTGGTGTTGTTACCTATTTTGATATAATGGACATCTCCCCTGACCACAGCATTAAACCAAACAGAACAGTTATCGCCCATAGTTACATCTCCAACAATAGTAGCATTTTCGGCAATAAAACAGTTGTTTCCCCAGGTTGGGTTTTTATCTTTTACAGGTAGTATAACCGGCATGTTTTTTAATTAGTGAATGAGCGATTGAGTGAATTAGTGATTTTTAATAAAGTATATTTTTTCTATGTTTGATACAAAATTAGCGGAAATAGCTCAGTCGGTAGAGCATCAGTTTCCCAAACTGAAGGCCGCGGGTTCGAATCCCGTTTTCCGCTCTTTTTAATCAATACCCTTATCCTTTCTTATTCTATTTAAAGCCAGCTTTGCCCCGGCAGGATAGTCGTTATACATTTTGACAATATCAACCATCTCTGAATCTGAGCACGCATTAAACTTATTGTAATAAAATTCTATTTCTTTAGCTAAAGCCTCTTTTTGTTCTTTATCGGACCCTTTAGTTAAAAGCTGATAAAGATCTATCATAGCCGAATAATTAAATGCCAGAAATAATATTAAAATAAGAAATGTTATAGGGCTGATCAACGATGTAGACTTAGCTCCATTATGAGTAACTGATGTATCGCCGTCAGTAATAGTAAAATAATAACTCAACGGACTAAATAACAATATCAATAAAGCGACGAAAATCAAATACTGCCCTACTCTAATCCTGTATAGCTTTAACGGGATACTTAAACAAAACAAAAGCATCGCTATATTTTCATTAAAGAATATAAATTCATCCTTCAATTGTGAGTTGATTGATAAGGCTAATAAAAAACTGAATACAATAAAAAATAGCCAGTTACTAATCAAATACCTACGTTGCATGATCTTTATATTAGCACAATAAATTTACAACCACCATCCAATCTCCAAATGCACTTTCTTCCGGTCTTTATAGAAAAGGTTTAAGGAAATCTTAATTGCCTTTACCTTCCACTCCAAAGCAATATCTCCATGCTTCACATCTTCTTCCTGTTTTGCATCGCCAAAAATTCCTGTAAGATGCTCTTTGGTCTTTTCAAAAATGGCTTCTGCATCAGTATCTTCCGATAAGAAATCTATTGACTCAAATGACTTGGTATCCCCGTTTTGCTTGTGATTCCAGCAAATGGTTTTAAAATATAAGTTTAAACCATTTAATATGGATTGCTCACCCCAGTGATATATCACCCTATCCGAGCGGTACTCCTTCTTGATATACTTCTTATCAAACTCAATATCCGAACCCCATTTTATAAAAAATGCGTCTTCAAATAATACGCCGTCGGCAATACTCTTAACACTATCAGTTGGCGTAGCTTCCAGTTCAGGCTTCTTTTTAAAACGTGAAAAAAATGTCATTAATTATTTTTAGTTCCGATGTAAGACGCAATTATAAGGCCAGGCGTGAACAACTTAATTCATTTATTCCATTAAAATACCGTGTCATGAACCGATTCAGCATGAACCTTGTAATCT
>Ga0105240_10009289_pt1 | contig 13942 bp, 8 predicted proteins | sample KBSC54metaG_FD_80426 | JGI IMG/M metagenome (GOLD analysis project Ga0105240, IMG submission 80426) | Corn rhizosphere microbial communities from Kellogg Biological Station, Michigan, USA - KBS C5-4 metaG | ecosystem: Host-associated > Plants > Roots > Rhizosphere > Soil | place: Michigan, USA... | reverse complement strand
GATGAGCCCCACCAGCAGCAGACACGCCATCAAGTACATCGTCACCGAATACGCGTCCGCCCTGGCGACGCCGTGGTTGATCTGATACTCGCGGATGTAGTTCACGAGCATGGGCCCGAAAATGCCCGCCGCCGACCACGCGGTGAGCAGCCGCCCGTGGATGGCGCCCACCTGCATCGTCCCGAAGAGATCCTTGAGATACGCCGGCACCGTCGAGAAGCCGCCGCCGTACATCGAGAGGATGATCACGAACGCGATCACGAACAGCGCCACGCTGTGCAGCTGGCCGGTGTGCGGCACGAACGCGTAGAGCGCCATGCCTAACACAAAGAACGTCGTGTACGTTGCCTTGCGGCCGATCACGTCCGACAGCGATGCCCATCCGAAGCGGCCCGTCATGTTGGCCAGACTCAGGAGCGACACGAAACCCGCCGCCGCGATGGGCCGGTTGCCGCCGAAAAAGATCTCCTGAATCATCGGCGACGCCTGACCGAGCACGCCGATGCCGGCGGTGACGTTCAGGCACAGCACCCACCACAGGAGCCAGAACTGCGGCGTCCGCATCGCTTCGTTCACTTCGACGTTGGCGGTGGTCACGAGCTTGGGCGGCGTCGCCGGCGGCGTCCACCCGGCCGGCGTCCACCCGTCGCGCGGGAGGCGTACGCTGAACACGCCGAACATCATGAAGATGAAGTACAGCACCGCGAGCGAGACGAACGTCGCCGCCACGCCTTGCGATGTGGCCGTGCGGAAGTGGTTCATGAGCCCAACCGAGAGCGGCGACGCGATCATCGCGCCCCCGCCGAAGCCCATGATCGCCATGCCCGTCGCCATCCCCGGGCGGTCGGGAAACCACTTGATGAGCGTCGACACCGGCGAGATGTACCCGATGCCGAGCCCGAAGCCGCCTAACACACCGTAGCCGAGCAGCAGGATCGGAAAGCTGTGCATCTCGATGCCTAACGCACCGACGAGAAACCCGCCGCTGAAGCAGCACGCGGCGGCGAACATCGCGCGGCGCGGCCCCACACGCTCCAGCCACCGTCCGAACAGCGCCGCCGATACGCCGAGGAACACGATCGCGATGCTGAACACCCAGCCGATGGTGCTGAGCTTCCAACCCTCCTGCTTGGACAACGGCAGGTTGAACACGCTGAACGCATACGCCTGGCCGATCGCGAGGTGGATCGACAGCGCCGCGGTGGGAATGCGCCACCGGTTGTAGCCCGGGTGCGCGATGCTCCGTTCTCGATCCAGGAAGGAGAACATCGCCATGAACGAACCTCCACGATGACGGCGAGCAAGCTGCCAAGCCATGGAGCGACATGGGGCCGGCCGATACCGTCCCCGTGTGCGAAACACTACAGTCCGCACTCGACCGACGCCACTACCACAGACCCCGGCGGCCGGTTATGCTATGCTCACGTCCGGCACCTCGGTGCCAACGGGTCGCGTAGCTCAGCTGGTTAGAGCGCTGGTCTCACATACCAGAGGTCGCAGGTTCGAGTCCTGCCGCGACCATTCCCACCACATCGACACATCGCGCTCCCGCCTAACGCAGCGACCCGCGCTCCTGCCCGGCCGGACAGCGCTCGCGGCGAGGGCCGCGTACACATGGCAGTGCGCTCATCGAGGAACCCCGCCATGTTCGTATCGCTCGTCGCCCGTCCGTTCCGCGCGTTTGCGCCGCGGCGCGTCGTCGCCGTGCTCGGCGCGCTCGCGCCGATCGCGCTGGGAACCAACCGCGCTGCAGCCCAACGGCCGGTGATCATCCGCGGCGGCTGGATCTTCACCGCCGCGAGCGACACCGTCGAGAAGAACCGCGGCATTTTCGTCCGCAGCGGGCGCATTCTCGTGACCGACGGCGATCTGTCGGAGGAGGACACCACCGGCGCCCGCGTCATCATGCTCTCCGACGATGAGTACATCCTGCCCGGCATCTTCGACATGCACGCCCACTATAACATGACCTTGGGCGAGGGCGGCATCCGGCAGGACGAGTACACCTACAACCCGTACATCTTCCTGGCGAACGGCGTCACGTCGACCTTCCCTGCCGGCGAGTACGATCCGGTGGGCATGGAGGAGACCCGCAAGCGCATCGACAGCGGGCAGCAGATCGGGCCGCGCATTTACAACACGGGTCCGTATTTCGGCACCGCGCGGCGAGGCTGGGATTCGCACATCACGGCCGACTCCATCGACAAGGAGGTCGACTACTGGGCCGCGCAGGGCGTCCGAGGGTTCAAGGCGAAGGGCGCCGCCCCGTATCAACTCGAGGCGCTCATCGAGCGGGCGCACATGCACGGCCTAACGGTGACCGGCCACCTCGAGTCCGGGTTCCGCAACACGACCAACGCCAAGGCCGCGATCCTGATGGGCATCGATCGCGTCGAGCACATTCTGGGCGGTGACGAGCTCGACTCCACGAAGGGGGCCTACGAGTCCTGGATTCACGTCGACACGGCCTCGCGCGAGTTCAAGGACATCGTCCAGCTGTTCATCAGCCACCACGTTGTGTTCGACCCCACCATTACGGCGCCAGTGTACTTCACGACGACCGCCGACAAACCGGGATTCGATTACTGGATCGACGAACGCAAGTTTTTCACCCCGTACGTGCAGGAGTGGGTCAAGCGACAACCGCCGTCCAGGGCGCTGCCGATCGGCGACTCGCTCTACTACGCCATGCGACGCACGACGAAAGCGTTCTACGACGCCGGTGGCATCCTCACGTTAGGCACGGATAACCCGAGCCGCGGCGAATACCTGGCGGGCTTCTCCTCGCACCGCGAGCTGCAGATGCTCGTGTCGATCGGCATTCCTCCGGCTGCGGCGCTCAAGATCGCAACGATCAACGGCGCGCGCGCCCTCGGCGTCGGATCCCTGCTCGGCACGGTCGAACCCGGGAAGCTCGCGGACCTGTTCGTCATCAAAGGCAATCCTCTCACGGACATCACCAACACCAGGCACGCGCACCTCGTGATGAAAGGCGGCTTCGTGTATGATCCGCGTGCTTTACTCGACAAGGCCATCGGAAAGATCGGGCCCACGAGCGGACACGTCAGGACAAAGCCGGACAAAGCCGGACAGAGGGGCGCGCACCGCTAGGCATCACGCGATCGCAGTAGTGCTGCGACGGCATCGAGCGCCCGGGATTCCGCGATGTCGGCCGCCGTCCGGCCGTTCGCGTCGCGCGCCGCAGCATCGGCTCCGTACTCGAGCAGGAGGCGCGCCGCCTCGAGCGCCTGATCGGCGTCGTCGGGCAGCCACATGAGCGGTGTCTCGCCCGACCCGTTCACGACCCGCGCCAGCGCCGGCTCTTCGCCTAACACAAGGCGCAGCCGGTCGACGCACCCCGTGTACGTCAGCTCCCACACGTCGCGACTGGCCGCGCCCAGCAGCGCAACCATCCGGGGATGCTGCGCCCACGACGCTATGCCTAACGGGACGGCGTGGTAGCGTTCCTCGCGCGCATCCACGTCCGCACCGTGCGCGAGCAGCGCGGCAGCCGACCGCTCCGACCCGCGAAATGCCGCGGCGTGCAGCGGGTGCGCGCGTCCGCCGGACGGACTCTCGGTTTCCGGCGACACACCGAGATCGAGCAGCATCTCGACGACGTCGGCGCGATCCAGCTCGATCGCGGCATACAGGGGACGCGGCTCGCGCACGTACTCGGGATGCGACGAGAACATTGCCGCGACCGCGGCGCGATCCATTCGCATCGCGGCGTCGACCAGCGCATCGACATCATTCACCGGCCCGCGCGGCGGTACCGCGCCATACCGCAGCAGCAGGCCTGCCATGTCCACTTGGCCGCGTGCGATCGCCTCCTCGTACGCGGTCGCGCGCGCGCCTGCTCTCGGATTCGTTCCCCACGGTGTATCCGGCCCTGCTCCGTGCGCCAACACCCACTCGGCGAGGCCGTGGAGGTGGCGGTCCACCGCGGCGTCGAGCATCAGGCGTGCGCCATGATAGACGTGCGCGCCGTCGCCCAACGACGGCGCGCCGCGCATCGCGAACATCGGCCAGGTGGGGTCGGACCAATCGGCGGCATGCCCGCGTCGCAGTGAATACGTGTGCATCATCTCGAGCAGCCACACGATGTCGTCGCCTAACTTGGGCCGCGACCCGTGGTCGGCGAAGACGTTGTACACCACCTGACCATCGTACGGATCGGCGCCGCGCTCGAGGAGCAGGCGGGTCAATTGCCGGGCGGCCGGATGCAACGCGGCCTGCTCCTCGCCGCAGCCCAGCACGCACGTGAGCGCTGTGTAGTGGATGTCCGCGTTGCCACCCAAATAGAACGCGTTGGCATCGGCACCGCGATCGAGGAGCATGCGCGCAATGTCCACCGCGCGCTCGGCCGCCCACGGCGCGGGAAGCCGTGCGTCGCACACATAGAGCAACAGCGGCCAACTACGCGGGCCACCTATGGCGACGGCGAGAGCGGCATCCGCATCGAGCATCGCAGCAACCGAGTCGACGTCGCCGCACACGGCCGCGGTGAAAATATTCGCGTTCGCGATGTCCGGATGCGCAGACAACATACGCCCCGCCTCGTGCATGGCCCGCGTGCGCGCCAAGCCGCCGGTGCGCCAATCGAGACACGCCTTCTCGAGGAAGGTAGCGACGAGGTCCGGCACGGCCACCGCCTGCCTGCTCGCATGCACCGTCTCCCGCGCCAGCGAGGCCGCGAGGTCGGACTGTCCGCGCAGCGCCGCGACTTCGCCTAACGAACGATCCTGCCGGTCGCGAACGTCGAGGCTGGCGCCGCGGTCGCGCAGTGCGCGCGCCGCTGCCGCTTTCCCGTTCGCAACGGCGAACATGAGCGGCGTCCACCCGACATCCACCCAATCGTGCCCTTTCGCATCGCCGGTCACGTATCGGCCGAACGGCCTCTCCAGCGCGCCCGGATCTCTCGCCAGAATCTCGCCGAGGCGCTCGAGGCGATCGAACGTCATCGCATCGAAGATGTCGATCGGCCCCTCGAGAATCAGATCGCGCGCCTCCGTATGCCTGGCGTAGTTCGCCCAGCCGGCGGGCGTGCCCCACCACTTGTCCTCGCGCGCGGAAACGTTCGCGCCGTGTCGCAACAACTCGCGGACCGCGCCGAGATTGCCCGCGAATGCCGCGGCGTGGAGCGGCGTGTACCCGTGGGTGTTGTCCACAGCGGTGCGCGCGTGATCGCGGGCGTGCACGGACGCCCCGTTCTCGAGCAACGTCGCCACGACCGCCGCCGACGACGTCTCCGCCGCGCGCAGAATGAGCCGCCCCCAGCGCGCGCCGGGCCGCAGCGCGTCCGGGTCCTGAGCCAGCAGCCGTTCGACGTCGTGCGGCCGATCCAGCGCTGCCGCCGCCGGCAATCGCAGCCGCGCCCCTGCATCGAGGAGCTGGCGCGCCATCTCGGCCGAGCCGCTCAAAGCGGCCTGGTCCAACGCAGTAAGGCCTGCATCGTCTTCGGCTTCGGTGTCGGCGCCCAAGGCGAGCAGTGCGCCTAACGACTCGGGCTGCCGGTGTACCACAGCCAGGTGCAGCGGCCGGCGGCGGCGATTCGCGCTGTCCATCACGCGCTCGCGCTCGCCCGACGAAATCCCGACGATCCGGCGAATGGCGTCGGTCGCACCCATTGCCACCGCCGAGAAGATGGTGTGCGCCGCGCCGTGGGCGAGCAGATACTCGGCGACCGTGAAATTGGACGCATCGCCGAAGCACGTCGCCCAACCGATCACCCCGAGCTCGTGATAGTCCCCGGCGCCAATGGGGTCCGCGCCGTGCTCGATCAGCCGCCTCACGATCCCGAGGTTCCGCTTCTCGGCTGCGAAGTGAATCGGCATCGCGTTGTCGCCATCATCGCGAATGTTGGGATTCGCGCCGTGCGATAGAAGCTCGTTTACGACGTCCTCGCTCTCGCTGTTCATCGCGAAGTGCAGTGCCGTGCGCTTGCCGGTGTGACCCGGCAGCGCGGCGCGTTCGTTCAGGATGCCCGGGTGCGCGTCGAGAACATCGCGAACGCGAGCGGCATCGCCGCGGGCCGCCGCATCGAGCAGCGACTGCACCGCCGTCTCCCGCGATGCCGGCTCGTGGTGAGTGCGCGCGGCCAGCTCGGCCTTGAGCGCCGCCCAGCCCGCGAAACCGTACTCGCGGGCCAGCGCGACCTGCACGTCGCGCAGCGTTGCGTTAGGCGGAGCCGACGGGTGGGAGCGCGCGAGCCGCGCGCGCGCGTCGGAGTCGTTCCGGCGAAGCGCGGCCAACCACCGCTTCGCTTCCCTCTTGAGCGACTCGAGGGAGCTCTGGGGCGTGAGTATCCTGTCCATCGAAGCCTTCCTCCGCGTGCGCGCCCGAAGTCCGCTGAGTACAGGCCTGGAAGAAGGTTCGCTGCGTCGAGCCGAACCAAGATGGGTGGGAGCCGGGCTCCCTTGCCGCGGACAGGAGGCGCCCCAGTGCGCGCTACCGCGAAGGTTGTCGGGGATCAGTGCGCGCTGTCAAGCCGCGCGCCGGGGCAACGCTTTGCGGCGTCGCCCCGTCCGCTACATGCGGATGAGGCCGCGTACGGCGCGAAAGACGCGCGGCACTTCGATGGGCACGCAGTGCGTGGTCCCAGGCACGTGGTAGCGGAAGACGCGGCGCTCGACGCGCGGCGCCTCATCCAGGCTCCGTGAGACTTCGACCGTCCGCTGCATGGGGTCGACTACCCAATACTCCTGGACGCCGAGCGTGAGGTACGCCCGGCGCTTGTAGTCCCGGTCGTAGACGGCGGACGACGGGCTCACGATTTCGACGGCCAGCAGCCACTCAGTAATGTCCTTCCACGGCGCACCAAGCGCGAACTTCACTGGATACACCAACACGTCGGGCACCAGGCTCGTGAACGGCTCGAGGCGAAGCTCGCCGGGCGACGCCACGTACGCGTGCTCTTCAGGGATGCCGCCCATGAGCATCGAGATGATGCGCGACGTGATCACGGCGTGCACGCTCGCTGGCGCCGGACTCACGAGGAGGAGTCCGTCGAGAAGCTCGTAGCGAATGCCCGGATATTCGGGCAGCCCGTCGACCTGGTCGACGGTGTAGCGCGGCAGCAAAGCGGGCATAGCCATACTCTAACTCCTTCCAGGCAGACCGGGCAACTCGGCATGGCGCACGATGCGATCGCGCTGCACTTCAGCCGCTATCGAAACATCCACAGGCGGTTCATTTCTACGCGGTGCCGACGCCGTCGCCTCTGAACGCCGCGCGTGCCGCGCCCGCTTCGCCGTCGCGCCTGTCACCTCGCCTAACGGCTGAGGCGCCATCGCCACGGGCTTGATCCGGTGCACGCGCCCACCCAAGTTCAGAGATCCCCACGATCGAGAGGCGCAATGCAGTTGTCCGTTGTCAGAGCGTGTACAATGGTTGCGGCGGCCGTCGTTGTCGCCGCATGCAGCAGCGGCGCGACCCAACCCGGCGGATGTTCGCCTGAGGCGCTGCGTCCGGCGATCGTCGTCCAAGTAACAGCGGCGTCGGGCCCCGCGATCAGGGACACGTTGTCCAAGGGCGCCGTCCGAGACGGAGACTACGTCGATTCGCTCAGGCCGGTGCAGGGTGCCGTCGGCGGTATCGTGTCGTTAGGCGCGGCCTTGAATCGACCCGGCACCTACGATGTCACAGTCGAGCATCCGGGCTATCTGCCGTTCGAGAAAGACAGCGTCGTGGTCGCGGGCGACTCGTGCGGCATCAAGCAGCCGGTGAATCTCGTCGCGGCCCTCGTGCCGGAGCCGTGAGTCCCTCTCTGCCTAACGCGGGGCGGGACCGTCAGCCGGCGCGCCGCACGCCGCCGGCGTCGGCTGCGTAGCGCTTCCCGCACGCGGCGCAGGTCGCCCGAGCGCCCGCGTCGGGCTTTGCCGGCAGATCCAACCGCTCCCCGCACTCGCACATCCACCCCACGACGCGCGCCGGCACCCCGGTCACCAGCGCATGCGGCGGCACCTCGCGCGTCACCACGGCGCCCGCGCCCACGAACGCGTACTCGCCGATGTCGTGGCCGCACACGATGGTCGCGTTGGCGCCGATCGACGCCCCGCGCTTCACCAGCGTCTCGCGATACTCGGTCTTCCGCGACACGTGGCTGCGCGGATTGAGCACGTTGGTGAACACCATCGATGGGCCGAGGAACACGTCGTCCTCGCACCGGACGCCCTCGTACAGGCTCACGTTGTTCTGGATCTTGACGTTCCTGCCTAACGTGACGCGCGGCATCACCACGACGTTCTGTCCCAGGCTGCACTGCTCGCCGATCACCGCGCCCGCCATCACGTGACAGAAGTGCCAGATGCGGGTGCCCTGCCCGATGTGCGCCCCGTCATCCACGTAGCTGGATTCGTGCACCAGCGCGCTGCCGCCGCCCGCAGCCGGCACCTCGCGCATCTCGCTCACGCGCGACGGCTCCCGCCTCCCGATTCGGTCTCCGGCGGAAACGCGCGCAAGGGCAGCGCGATCTCGCGCTCGGCACGCGCGGACTCGTAGATGCCGAGGATGAGCTCGAGCGACTTGCGGCCCTCGCGGCCGTCCGTTTCCGGCGCCGCCTCACCGCGCAATACGCGCACGACATTCTCGTAATACGGTTTGTGGCCCGAACCGTACACCGACAGCGGGTTGGGCGCGCCGCGCAACATCTCCGCCTCGCGGTCGATGTCGTGATACTCGGCGAATTCCCACGTCTCGATGCGGTTGAGCGCCGTGCCGCCCACCTTCACGCTGCCCTTCTCGCCCAGGATCGTCACCGAGCCCTCGAGGTTTCGCGGATACGCGAGCATCGTCACCTCGATTGTGCCTAACGCGCCGTTCCGGAAGCGGAGTACCGCGACGCCCGAGTCCTCGCTCTCGATGCGGCGCGCGAGCGTCGCCGTCTTCGCCGACACCGATTCCACCGGACCCACCAGCCACTGGATCATGTCCACGTAATGGCTCGCCTGGTTCATGAACGCGCCACCGTCGAACTCCCACGTGCCGCGCCACGGCGCCATGTCGTAGTACGACTGCGGCCGCTGCCAGCGCACGGTCGTGTTCGCCAGATAGATGCGCCCGAACCGGCCCAGGTCGATCGACCGCTTGAGCAGCTGGATCGCCGGGTTGAGCCGGTTCTGCTTGACCACGAACAGGTAGACGCCCGCTTCGTCGCACGCGTGCACGAGCGCGTCGGCTTCCTCGAGTCGCGTCGCGATTGGCTTCTCGCAGATCACGTGCGCGCCTTTTTCCGCCGCCATGATGCCGTGCTTGGGGTGCAGGCCGCTCGGCGTACAGATCGCCGCGACATCGCACGGCCGTTCCTCGAGCAGCTGCGCGAAGCTCGTGTAGAACGGCACGCTCATTTTCTCGCCGGCTTGTCGTGCGCGCTCGGCGACGTCGTCGCACACCGCCACGAGCTGCAAGGCCGGCGTCCGCGCGATCGCGTCGAAATGCCGTTCGCTGATGCGGCCGCACCCGACGAGCGCGATGCGGAACCGCTTGGTTGTCTGCTCGATGCTCATGGGATGGCGCGTCAGCTCGCCGCGCCGGCGGGCTCCGGCTGCCGCGCCGCGGCGCGCGCCAGCGCATTGCGCGAATCGATCACGATCGTGGCCAGGCGCTTCACCCGCTCGTAGTCGATGGCCGAATGATCGGTGACGATCATGACGGCGTCCGCTCCACGCAGCGTGTCATCGTTGAGCGGTACCGAGCGGCCCACCGCGCCCTCCGGCGTGTGACCGTCGTCCACGATTTCCGGAACGAACGGGTCGTGGTACCGCGCTTCCGCGCCCTTCTTGCTCAACAGGTCGAGAATGTCGAGCGCGGGCGACTCGCGCAGATCATCGATGTCCTTCTTGTAGGCGACGCCTAACACAAGAATCCGTGCGCCGCGCATCGGTTTGCCCGCGTCGTTGAGTGCGTCCGCCACCTTGCCGACCCAGAACGCCGGCATCTCGGTGTTGATCTCGCCGGCGAGCTCGATCATGCGCGTCTTGTAGTGCAGCGTGCGCATCTTCCACGCGAGATAGTGCGGATCGAGCGGGATGCAGTGCCCGCCCAGCCCCGGTCCCGGCGAGAACTTCATGAACCCGAATGGCTTCGTGGCCGCGGCGTCGATCACTTCCCACACGCTCACGCCCAACTTGTCGCAGATCACGGCCATCTCGTTGACGAGGCCGATGTTGATCATGCGGAACGTGTTCTCGAGCAGCTTGGTGAGCTCGGCTGCCTCGGGAGAGCTCACCGGCACGACCTCGTCGATGAACAGCTCGTACACCTGCTCGCCTAACTTCGTGCAGCGCTCGGTGATGCCGCCCAGCACCTTGGGCGTATTCCTGGTGTGCCAGCGCCCGTTGCCGGGGTCCACGCGCTCGGGCGAGAAACAGAGGAAGAAGTCTTCGCCCACCTGCAGCTCGCGCTTCTCGAACGTCGGGAGCAGCACCTCGCGCGTCGTGCCGGGATAGGTGGTCGACTCGAGCACGACCAGCTGGCCCGGGCGCAGCGATTCGGCCACCGACTCCGTGGCCGTCACGACGAACGACATGTCCGGATCCTTCGTCTTGCCTAACGGTGTCGGCACGCAGATCGAGATCACGTCGCATTCGGCGAGGCGCGACATGTCCAACGTCGCCTCGAGCTTGCCGCTCGCGCGCAGCGCCGCGACATCTTTGGCGGCGACATCCTTGATGTGGCTGCCGCCGCCGTTCACCAGGTCCACCACCCGCGCGGACTTCTCGAACCCGATCACACGCAGTCCGGCTTTGCCCATCTCGACAGCCAGTGGCAGCCCAACGTACCCCATCCCGACGACGCCGCATGTCACCCGGCGTTGGCCAATCTTGTCCGACAGCGCGTCGAAAGTGCTCATGACCTGATCGTTGGGTTCGAGGACCGGACCGGTTCCCTTAAGTCGCGCGCCGCGCGGTGATCGTATCTCCGCGCGGCGCGCCACGTTGCGTGTGCGTCTCCCCTCGGACGCCGGGGGCTTCGGCGCGGTAACCCGCGGGGTAGCCTGACAGTCCTTTCGTTGCGACCGCGGCGTCTAAGTCAAACTAGTCGCATTCCAGCGTCAAGTTGACTCAATCGCTCGAACATAACCGCAGCACAGTGACCGTTCAAGCGAAAAGCTATCCCCTTCCGCTCGCGCCGGCCTCGGTTGGCGCCCTCGTTCCGTGCGCCCATGGCACGGGGTGTCCGCTCGGCGTCGACGTCCCCGCGCTCACCGCCGCGCTCGCGCGCGATGATCGCGACACCGCGTGGCGGATCGTGCGCGCCGTGAATCCGTTTGCCAGCACGTGCGGACACGGATGTCACGCGCCGTGCGAGCGTGCGTGCCGGCGGCGTCATTTCGGTGCACCCGTCGCGATCGCGACGCTCGAGGCACAGGCCGCCGGACTCGAGCCGCCGCGTCTCGTCACGCCGAGCGGTCCGTGCACCAGCCCGCACGACGCGCGCTCTGTTGCCGGTCTCGTTGGCCTCACGCCCGACATGGCGCTCCGTGCGGCGCGCAACGACACGCGCGTCGCGGTGATCGGCGCCGGTGCGACGGGACTCGCATGCGCGCACGACCTTCTGCTGCTCGGGTATCGCGTGATGTTGTTCGACACCGCCGACGAGCCCGGCGGTCTGCTCACGACTGCCCTCCCCGCGTTTCGGTTTCCCGTCGCCAGCGCGCGCGCCGAGTGCGCCGCGGTGCTGGCGATGGGCGGGCTCGAGCTGCAGACGCGCTACCGCATCGAGGGCAGCGCGGATTTGCGCGCGCTGCTCACCGGCGAGTTCGACGCGGTCTTCCTCGCGATCGGCGCCTCGGCGCCGCGCTATCCGATGTTCGGCGCCCAACCCGATCACCCGCAGGTGATGGATGCCCTTACTGTGTTAGGCACAGACGTGCCGCTCGACGGCACGATCGTCGTCGTCGGCGATGGCGACCTGGCGCTCGATGCGGCGCGCGTCATCGTGCGACGCGCCGCCCGGGACGAGCGCGCGCTGCCGCGTGTGCAGCTTGTGCTCGAGCGGCCGATCGAAGAGTCCGATGTGCCGCCGTCCTGGATTGCGGCTGCCGTGGGCGAAGGCATCGTGGTGCACGGCGGCTGGGTTGCCGGTCATTGGTTGGCCGACGACAGCGGCATGCTGAGCGGCATCGAGATCGTTCGCCCAACGGACCGTGCCGCGAAAGTGCTCGCGTGTGACACGATCGTGACTGCCGCCCCGCGCGCCCCCGATGCCGCGCGCTTCGCGCCGGATGTCGCGCTCGACGGCGATGGCCTCATCGTCGTCGACCCGGTCTCGCTCGAGACGTCGATGTTCGGCGTGTGGGCCGGCGGCGCGTGCGCCTTCGGTCACCGGTCCGTCGCGCACGCCACGGCCGATGGCAAGCGCGCCGCGTGGAATATTCATGGCGCGCTCGCTGGGCGTTCCGTGCGCGTGTCGGTCACTTCCGCATGGGTCGAGGCCGACGACTGGGACGAGACGCGCGCGGACACAGCGCTCTCCACGCCACCATTGGACGTTGTCGGTCATGCGCCGCCGGCCGCCGATCCGTTCTCCGCATCCGCGGCGCGCCCCGACGCCGAGATCCGCCGCGAGGCGTTGCGCTGCTTCGACTGCACGGTCGTGCCGGTGGTGGATGAGCAGTGCACGTCGTGTGGCCGCTGCGTGAGCGCGTGTCCGGAAGGCGCGTTTCAGATGCAGGCCGGGCCGCCCAAGCAGCTGCGGCTGGATCCCGACCTGTGCACGCGGTGCGGGATCTGCGTGGAAAAGTGTCCCGAGGGTGCGATTGCGCTCTTGCGCGCCGTGTGGGAGCAGCGCCTAACGGACGCGCCGGTCGCCGCCCCGGCCCCGGCGGTCGAGCCGTGGGCCGAGCCGCCAGAGCCCACGGTGCACCGGCCGACGCCCGTCGGATAGCCTTCGGTTAGGCCGCCGAAACCGTAGCGCCTAGTCGGGCGAGGCGGCCTGCGGTTGCGGCGTCGACGCGCGCCGTGATTACCCACTCGTCGCCTACCGCTCGCTGCTCGATCACCTCGCCGTGCCGGTGCAGCTCCGCCAACAACTTGCCGTCCGACAGCGGCAGCCGCACGCAGCTCAGCGGCCGTTCCTTGCGCTCGGCAGCGAGCAACGCACGGCGCAGCGGCTCCAATCCATCCTCGACCGTGGCCGACACGAACACTGCGTTAGGCAATAGCGGCCGCACGCGGTCCTGCAGGGCGGCCAAGTCGGGCGGCGACAGCCGGTCGATCTTGTTGAACACGTAGAGCATTGGCCGATCCTGCACGCCCAGCTCGGCGAGCACGCCGTCCACTACCTGGCGCTGGTCCTCCCAGTTCGGGTGGCTCGCGTCCACCACATGCAGGAGGAGCTCGGTGTCGCGGACCTCTTCGAGCGTCGCGCGGAACGAAGCCACGAGATGGTGCGGCAGCTTCCGGATGAATCCGACCGTGTCGCTCACGAGCACCTGTCGGCCGTCGCCTAAATCGACGGCACGGGTGAGGGGATCGAGCGTCGCGAACAACCGGTTCTCGACGAAAATGCCGGGGTCCGCCGAGAGCGCGCGCAGAATCGATGACTTGCCGACGTTTGTGTAGCCCACGAGCGCGGTGCGGAAGGCATCGCGGCGTCCATGCCGTTGCACGACGCGCGACTTCTGTACGTGGGCCAGCCGGTCGCGGAGCACGCGAATGCGATTGCCAATGAGGCGGCGGTCCGTCTCGAGCTGGGTTTCGCCCGGGCCCCGCATGCCGATGCCGCCGCGGAACTTCTCGAGGTGCGTCCACATCCGCGTTAGGCGCGGAAGCATGTACTCGAGCTGGGCCAGCTCTACCTGCATGCGCGCCTCGCTGCTGCTCGCGCGCGTCGCGAAGATGTCGAGGATCAGCTCCGCACGGTCGACGACACGCGTGCCGACGGCGTCTTCCACGTTCTTGCCCTGCGATGGCGAGAGCTCGTCGTCGAAGATGATGAG
>Ga0105240_10009287_pt1 | contig 13943 bp, 10 predicted proteins | sample KBSC54metaG_FD_80426 | JGI IMG/M metagenome (GOLD analysis project Ga0105240, IMG submission 80426) | Corn rhizosphere microbial communities from Kellogg Biological Station, Michigan, USA - KBS C5-4 metaG | ecosystem: Host-associated > Plants > Roots > Rhizosphere > Soil | place: Michigan, USA... | reverse complement strand
TGTCCAGGAACGTCACCAGGGGCGCGCGGGCATTGGCCAGGCCGAGGTTGCGCGCCGCACAGGCGCCGGCATGGGCCTGGCGCAGGTAGCGGATGCGGGCGTCGATGAGGAACGGGCGGACCACCGCCTCCGTCTCATCCTCGCTGCCGTCGTCCACAACGATCAGCTCCCAATCCGCCCACCGCTGGCTGATCACGCTCGCGATGGCGTCGGGGACGAAGCGGGATCGATTGAAGGTGGGCAGGACGACCGAGATGGCGGGCGAGCCTTCTTCGTCCGGCTGGACGGCAGGCTCGTCCAGCGCGCCCCGGCCAGGCATCGACACGGTCTCGGCAAGCGGCGCGAGAAGCGCCTCGGCTTCGCGCATCCGGGCCCTCAGAATCGCGTCGGGCCGGCCGGCGAGGTACTGGCTGACGATGCGGCGTCCTTCGGTGAAGCGGCGACAGATATCTTCGTCGTCGGCGACCGCCGGCATTCGACCGGCCCCGCCGCCCAGCGGGGGCGTCGCGTCACGATCGAGGCGTCCGAGCTCCATGAGCCTCCTGGAAGGCGACTCGGCCAATCACCTCTACCTTCGGGCGAAGCATGCTAGGCGTTCGACGGCAGGGCAAGACCTGGACCGCCATTGTGCGGACGGGCCGCGTTGTGGCATCGACCATCGCCGACCACCCGCTGCGGGGCCTCAGCCGAGTGTATTTCAAGCGCACCATCGCCGCCTTCATCCTGCTGTCGCTGACCGTGGCCGGGCTCAGCGTGTTCTTCCTCGTCACGCACCTAACGTCCCTCGCCCAGGCGCGTGCCTGGGTCGTCCACACCCGTGATGTGATCGAGGGGACCCAGACTCTGTTCTCGGCGGTGCAGGACGTCGAGGCGGGCGAGCGCAGCTATCTGATCAGTCAGGACGAGCGCGATCTTGGGCCTTACGTCGAGGCTCGCGCCGCCATCCCGCCCCTCGAGCGGCGGCTGGCCGGCCTGGTGTCCGACAACCCGCCCCAGGTTGCGAGGGTCCGCACGCTCAGCGCTCGGATCGACAGCCGGCTCAGGGCTGCCGACCGGGTCGTGGCGACCGCGCGCCAGGGTGACTTCGCCGGCGCTCGCGCCAGGCTGCTGGGTGGAGAAGGCGTGGAGTCGCTTGGCGGCATTCGCAGCGACATCAATGCGATCCAGGCGGTGGAGCGCGACAACCTGGCCCGGCGCAGCTCCACCGCCAACAGCCAGCTGCAGCTGACCCTGGCTATAGGCCTTGCGGTGGCCCTGCTGGCCTTGGCGGGACTGACCGCCGGTTCGCTGATCATCGCCCGGGCGAACCGGCGGCTGCTGGCGGCCGTGCGCGCGGTGCGCACCGCCCAGACGGCGCTGGACGCGAGCAATGCGCTCTCAAGGGCGATCTTCGACAACAGCCCTGACTATCTGATGGTGCTGACCATCGAGGGCGCCGACAGCTTCGTGCTGGCCGAGATCAATCCGGCGCTGGCGGTCGCCTTGCGGGTGCCGGCCGACCGGGTTCGGGGCCAGAGGATCGACGACCTGCTGCCGCGTGACATGGCCGAACGGTTCAACGACCGCTACCGCGCGGTGCGCGACGCCGGCCGGCCGGTGACGTCCCGCGACGAGGTCTCGCGGCTGACCGGCGGTCATCGCATCTGGGAATCGGTGCTGGCGCCGGTCCGCAACGCCGAGGGGCGGGTGGACCGGATCATCGGCTCGATCCGCGACATCACCGACCGCGTGAAGGCCGAGGAGAGGCTGCGCGACGCCCAGCGCATGGAGTCGGTGGGCCAGCTGACCGGCGGGGTGGCCCACGACTTCAACAACCTGCTGCAGGTGATCCGCGGCAATCTCGAGCTGCTCGAACGGGCCGTGGCGGACGACCCGCGCGCCAGCCAGCGGGTGAAGAACGCTCTGCACGGCGCCGAGCGGGCGGCGCAGCTGACCCGCCAGCTGCTGGCCTTCGCCCGCCGCCAGCCGCTGGCGCCGCAGGTGATCAACCTGTCGCGCCTGGTGCGGGACATGGCCGACCTGCTGCGGCGCACGCTGGGCGATGGGATCGAGGTGGAAACGGTGGTCGCAGGTGGTCTGTGGAACACCGTGGCCGACCCGGCGCAGGTGGAGAGCGCGCTGCTGAACCTGGCGCTGAACGCCCGCGACGCGATGCCCGAAGGGGGCGGGCGCCTGACGGTGGAGATCGCCAACGCATCGCTGGACGAGGAGTACGCCCGCCGCGCCGGGGACGTGACGCCCGGCCAGTACGTGATGCTGGCGGTGTCCGACAGCGGCGCGGGGATGGACGAGGCGACCAAGGCCCGGGTGTTCGAGCCCTTCTTCACCACCAAGGCCGAGGGCAAGGGGACGGGCCTCGGCCTCTCCATGGTCTATGGCTTCGTCAAGCAGTCCAACGGTCACATCCAGATCTACAGCGAGCCCGGCCACGGCACGACGGTGAGGATCTACCTGCCGCGCTCGCGCGATGCGGAGAGCCGGCCGGAAGCCACGACCGAGCCGGCCCCCGCCGCCGCCGGAAGCCGGGTGGTGCTGGTGGTGGAAGACGAGCCCGCCGTGCGCGCCGCCGCGGTCGCCACGCTGGAGGAAATGGGCTTTGCCTGTCTGCAGGCGGGCGAGGCCGAGAGCGCGCTGCGGCTGGTCGACAGCGACGCCCAGATCGACCTGGTGTTCACCGATGTGGTGATGCCCGGCCCCCTCAAGACCCGGGACTTCGCCGCCAGGGTGCGCGACCTGCGCCCGCAACTGCCGATCCTGTTCACCTCCGGCTACACCGAGAACGCCATCGTCCACCATGGCCGGCTCGACGACGGCGTGAGCCTGATTTCCAAACCCTATGCGAAGGACGAGCTGGGGCGCAGGATCGCCGGCATGATGGTCCAGGGGGGGACCACAGCTCGTGGCCCTGCCCCCCTCGCGGAAGAAGGTGGCGTCTAAGCGACACCTCTCCCGCCCGCGAGGGGACACGGGACCGAGGGGGCCCGCGCCCTACCGCTTCAGCGCAGGGCAGCTCTCCGCCACGGCGGCGGCCAGTTCGTCCTGGGTGAAGGGCTTGGCGATCCGGCGCAGGCTGGTGTCGGCGTCGGCCGGGAACTCGGCATAGCCGGTGGCCACCAGCACAGGCAGCTCGGGCCGCGTCGCGTGGATTGCGTCACGCAGCTGCAGGCCGTTGATCTGCGGCATGGCGTAGTCGGTGATCACCAGGTCGAGGTCGGGATGATGCCTCAGCGCATCCAGGGCCTCTCGCCCAGAGGCGGCCGAGATCACCTGATGCCCGAGGTCGTCCAGCAAGGCGGCGGTGTTGACGAGGACCAGGCTGTCGTCGTCCACCGCCAGGATGCGCAGCCCGCGTCGGCCGCGGCCGGCCGGAGGCTTGCCACCTTCCCCATCCTGTTCCGCGCGGCCGTCGGCGACCGGCAGCCAAAGCGAGATGGCGGTCCCCTCGCCGGGCCGGCTGGCCAGGGCCAGATGTCCGCCCGACTGTCCGGCGAGCCCATGCACCATGGAGAGGCCAAGACCGGTGCCCTTGCCGACGCCCTTGGTGGTGAAAAAGGGTTCGGTGGCGCGGGCCAGCTGCGTGTCGTCCATGCCCTCGCCGGTGTCGGCCACGACGAGGCGCACGAAGTCGCCGGCACTTGCGGCTATCGAGCCTGCCGGCACGAACGGCTCACGCCGGGCCGAGATGGTGATCACGCCGCCGTCCGGCATGGCGTCGCGGGCATTGACCGCGAGGTTCAGCAGGGCGGTCTCCAGCTGGTTGGCGTCGGTGCGCACCGGCGGCAGGTCCGCCGGGAAGTCCACGTCGATGCGGATGGACGGGCCGATCGACCGCTGCAGGAAGCCGCGGATATCCCCCACCAGCGTCGCCAGATCCACGGCCTCCAGCTTCAGCTCCTGTTTGCGGGCGAAGGCCAGCATCCGCTGGGTGAGCACCGCGCCGCGCTGCGCGCCCTCGATCGCGTTGTCCACCAGCGGGGTGATCCGGATATCGGCCGGCAGGCGCTTCTTCACCAACTCGAGGCTGCCGAGGATGGCCATCAGCAGGTTGTTGAAGTCGTGGGCGACCCCGCCGGTGAACTGGCCGATGGCGTCCATCTTCTGCGATTGCAGCAGCCGCTCCCGAGCCTCCTCCAGAGCCTGTTGCGCCTCGCGTCGCTCGGTGACGTCGCGGGTTATCTTGGCGAAGCCCAGCAGCCTCCCCCGCTCGTCGTGGATGGCGTCGATGATCACGTGAGCCCAGAACCGGGTGCCGTCCTTGCGGACCCGCTGGCCCTCTCTTTCCCAACGGCCCTCGCGCGTCGCGGTGGCGAGGCCCAGTTGCGGCAGGGCGGCGGCCTGGTCCTCGGGCGTATAGAAGCGCGAGAAGTGCTGGCCGATGATCTCGTCCGGTCGGTAGCCCTTGATCCGTTCGGCCCCCGCGTTCCAGCTCGACACTCGGCCCTCGGGGTCAAGCATGTAAATGGCGTAGTCGGTGACACCCTGCACCAGCAGACGGAACTGCTCTTCGCTTTGCCGCAGCGCCTGTTCGGCGGCGCGGCGCTCGGTCAGATCGCGGGTGACCTTGGCGTATCCGATCAGGGCCCCGGACGTGAGTGAGCGGATCGGGTCGATCACCACCTGGGCCCAGAAGCGTGTGCCATCCTTGCGCACGCGCCAGCCCTCGCTCTCGAACCGGCCCTCCTCGCGGGCGATGCGCAGTGCGCTGGCGGGCATACCGGCGGCGCGGTCCTCGTCGGTGTAGAAGCGGCTGAAGTGCTGGCCGACGATCTCCCGGGCGGTGTAGCCCTTGAAACGCTGTGCGCCCGGATTCCAGCTGACGATCAGGCCATTCGGGTCGAGCATGTAGATCGCATAGTCGGTGATCGCTTCGATCAGCAGGCGGTGAGAATCCTGGGCGGCCTGGGCAGTTTCGAGGCGGCCGGCGCCGTCCATCTGGTCTCCTTCACACGTCGGGCGGGCCTTCACGCAACTCTAAGCGCATAAGACCGCCCGGAGTTTCCCAGCATTCACCGCGATCCTGAAGAAACTACCAGGAATTAATTGTGATCGTTGGCCGTTTACAAACCACAGGCCGTCTAGTGACGCTTGGGTGAGGTTTTGAATGATCGAAATCCTGTTCGGCTTCGGCGGCCGGGTCACCCGACTGCAATTCCTGCTCAGCTGTATCGCTGTCGCGGCGGCTGGACTGCTGGCCGGCGAACTGGCGTTCGGCGGCCTCGGCCCCGCTGACGGGCGCGACTCCGGCGCGCCGCACTTCATTCTCAGCATCGCGCCCCTGCTGCTGCTGTTCCTGTGCGCGGCGTCGCTGCAGGCGCGGCGGTTCCGCGACATGGGCTGGGACCCGCTGTATGTGATCCCGGGCTGGATCGCCATCAACGCGATCGACCGGCTGGTGGCGCTCCAGCACCCCAACCTGGCCATGAGCGGCGGCTTCCATCAGACGCTGCTGGGCCTGATCGCCAACGGCCTGCTCTGGGCGGCGCTGTTGCTCTGGCCGAGCCAGCGGGAGACACCGGGCCTCGAGCCGGCGATCGGCGCGAAGCAGACGATCTGACCGGCTCAGGCTCGGCCCAAGTCCAGGCCGCCGCCTTCAGGCGCGCTGCTGTCGCCGCCATTCAGGGCGCGCTGCATCCAGACGATGTCGACCCAGCGGCCATGCTTGTGGCCGAAGGCTCGGCCCACGCCGCAGGGCTGGAACCCGAGGGCCCGATGCAGGCCGATGGAGCCGGCGTTGTCGGAGTCGCCGATCACCGCCACCATCTGGCGAAAGCCCAGCGCCTCGCATTCGGCGATCACCCGCGCGACCAGGGCCTTGCCGACGCCGCGACCCTGGTGATCGGGGTGGATGTAGACGCTGTCCTCGATCGTGTAGCGGTAGGAGGCGCGGGTCCGGTAGGGCGAGGCGTAGGCGAAGCCGATCACGGCGCCTTCCGCTTCCGCCACCAGGTACGGCAGCGCGAGGTCCAGCACCGCGGCGATACGGCCGGCGATCTCGGCCTCGTCGGGCGGGACCTCCTCGAAGGTGCCGTAGCCGTGCAGTACATGGTGGCCATAGATGGCGGCGATGGCCCGCGCGTCCGCGGCCGTGGCCGGGCGCAGGATCACGCCCGTCCCTCCCCTTCGATCGCCCAGATCGCGAAGGCGTAGTCGAGGGCGATCTCCTTCAGGAAATCGAACCGCCCCGACGCGCCGCCGTGGCCGGCCTCCATGTTGATCTTGAGCAGCAGCGGGCGGCCGCCGGTGGAATGGTCGCGCAGGCGGGCGATCCACTTTTCGGGCTCCCACCAGGTCACGCGCGGATCGGAGAGTCCGCCGGTGGCCAGGATCGGCGGGTAGGGCTTGGCGCCGACGTTGTCGTAGGGGCTGTAGCTGCCGATGTAGTCGTAGGCCTCGGCGTCCTCGAGCGGATTGCCCCACTCGGGCCATTCCGGCGGGGTGAGCGGCAGGGAGGTGTCGCTCATGGTGTTGAGCACGTCGACGAACGGCACCGCGGCGATCACCGCGCCCCAGAGGTCCGGGCGCATGTTGGCGATCGCGCCCATCAGCATGCCGCCGGCCGATCCGCCGTACGCGGCGATCCGACCGGCCGTCCCGTACCCCTGGGCCGCCAGGTGCTCCGCGCAGGCGATGAAGTCGGTGAAGCTGTTCTTCTTCTTCCCCTTGCGCCCGTCCAGGAACCAGCCCCAGCCTTTGTCGGACCCGCCGCGGATGTGGGCCAGGGCCCAGATCCAGCCGCGGTCCACCAGGCTCAGCGAGCGGATCGAAAACCCCGGCTCCTGCGGGTGGCCGTAGGCGCCGTAGCCGTACAACAGCAGCGGGGCGGCGCCGTCGAGCGGCGTTCCCTTCAGCATCAACACGGTGATCGGCACCTCGGCCCCGTCCTCGGCCCGGGCGTAGAGACGGCGGGTCTCGTAGCGGGCGGGGTCGTGGCCGGAGGGGATCTCCTGGGTCTTGCGCAGGGTGCGCGCCCGGCTGGCCATGTCGTAGTCGAACCACTGCCGGGGCGTGGTGGGCGACTGGTAGACGAAGCGGGTGACCTGGGTGTCGTACTCCAGGCCGCGCTCGAGGGAGAGGGCGTAGGCTGCTTCGTCGAAGTCGATCACGTGCTCGGCGCCCGTTCCGTCGCGGACCACCAGCCGGTCGCAGGCGTTCTCGCGCTCCAGCCGCACCAGGTGGTCCTGGTAGGCGGCGACGCCGGCCACCAGGCGGCCCGGCCGGTAGCCGATCCAGTCGCGCCAGCTCCCCCGGGCCGGCGTGGCGGCGTCGGAGGTCATCAGCTTGAAGTCCACCGCGCCGTCGTCGTTGGTGCGGATGATCCAGCGGCCCTGCCAGCGTTCCAGGCCGTAGCGCACGCCTTCGCGCCGCGCCTCGGCGACGACCGGGGTGGCGGTGGGGTCGGCGGCGGGAATCAGCCAGCTCTCGCTGGTCTCCTGGTTCTGCGCCCCGATCACGATGTGGCTGTCGTCGGCGGTGGTCCAGACGCCTAGGAACATGCCCTCGTCCGGCTCCTCGTAGACCAGCACGTCCTCGCCGCCCCGCGCGGGCCGGCGGAAGACCTTCGAGGGCCGGGCGTTCTCGTCGCGCCAGATCCAGAACAGCCACCGGGAGTCCGGCGAGAAGGCGAAGTCGCCATTGGCGCTCTCGATCGCGCCGGGCAGGTCCTCTCCGGCCGCCAGGTCGCGCAGCCGGATGCGGTAGAACTCCGAGCCCTGGATGTCTTCGGCCCAGGCGTAGAGGGCATGGTCGGGCGAATGGGCGGCGCCGCCGACGTGGTAGTAGGCATGGTCCTTGGAGCGCGCCTCCTCGTCCAGGAGCACCTCTTCGGGCCCGTCCTGGCCGCGCGGCCGCCGGACGTGCCGTGGGTGCTGGGCGCCGACCTCGTAGCGGCTGACGTAGTCCCAAGGCCCGTCCGGGCTGGGGACGCTGGCGTCGTCCTCCTTGATCCGCCCCTTCATCTCCGCGAACAGCGTCGCCTGCAGCTCTTCCGTGCCCGCCAGGATCGCGGCGGTGTAGGCGTTCTCGGCTTCCAGGTGTTCGCGCACCTCGGCCTTCACCTTCGCGGGATCGCGCAGGACCGCCTGCCAGTCGTCGTCCTTCATCCAGGCGTACTCGTCGATCCGTACGCGGCCAAGCTGCTCGATGCGCTTGGGGTCCTTGTGCGGGCAGGGCGGAACGGGGCGGTCGGTCATGGCGAAGACATGGATCGGCGCGGCGCGGCGGGCAAGCGGGCTTCCTTCTCCCCTCGCGGGAGAAGGAAGGCTACGGCGCGGCCGTCACCCGCCAGATCACGTTGCCCACATCGTCGGCCACCAGCAGCGCGCCCGTGCTGTCCACCGCCACGCCGACCGGGCGGCCCTGGGCCCGGCCGTCGGGGTCCAGGAAGCCGGTCAGCACGTCCTGGGGTGGGCCGGTCGGGTGGCCCTGGGCGAAGGGGACGAAGATCACCTTGTAGCCGGCGAACCGGGTGCGGTTCCACGAGCCATGCTGGCCGACGAAGGCGCCGCCGCGATAGAGGGCCGGCAGCGCCGTCCCCCGGTAGAACACCAGGCCGAGCGAGGCGGTGTGGGCGCCCAGGGCGTAGTCGGGCTTCAGCGCGGAGGCGACAAGGTCGGGCCTGGGCGGTTGGACGCGTGTGTCGACGTTCTGGCCCCAGTAGCTGTAGGGCCAGCCGTAGAAGCCGCCGTCGCGGACCGAGGTCATGTAGTCGGGGACCAGGTTGTCGCCGAGTTCGTCGCGCTCGTTGACGGCGGTCCAGAGCACGCCGGTCGCGGGCTCGAAGTCGAGGCCGTTCGGGTTGCGCAGGCCGGAGGCGAAGATGCGGCTCCTGCCGGTGGCCGGGTCGATCTCGAGGATGCCGGCGCGGTTCGCCTCGGCCGGGATGCCGTTCTCGCCCACGTTGCTATTGGAGCCGACGGTCACATAGAGGCGCTTGCCATCCGGGCTGGCGAGGACGTTCTTGGTCCAGTGGTGGTCGATCGGACCGCCGGGGAGGTCGGCGACCTTGACCGGCGCGGCGGTGATCGCGGTGTCGCCGGGCTTGTAGGGGAAGCGCAGCAGGGCGTCGGTGTCGGCCACGTAGAGCGCATCGCCCACGAGCGCCATGCCGAACGGCGAGTTCAGCCCCTGCAGGAAGACGCTGCGGCTCTGCGCCGAGCCGTCGGGCTTCAGGCCCCGCAGCAGGATGATCCGATTGGGGCTGGCGACATCGGCGCCCGCCATCCCCATGACGGCCTTCGCGGCGATGCCGCGCAGGTCATGCGGCGGCGGCGCCGGCGGCGCGTTGGACTCGGCCACCAGCACGTCGCCGTTCGGCAGGACGTAGATCCAGCGCGGATGGTCCAGCCCCGTGGCCAGGGCCTGCACCCTGAGCCCGGGCGCAGCGATCGGTGTCTTGCCGGCCGGCCAGCCCACCCCCTTGGCCATCTTCACGGTCGGCAGCAGCCCATGCTGCGGCGCCGGCAACACGGGATCTGGCCCGAACCCGACGGGAAACGGCGACTGCGCGGCGTTCGAGGCCGCGTTGGCCGCGCCGCCGCCGGACCCGGCCGGGCCGCAGCCGGCGAGCGCCAGCCCGGCGGCTAGGGCGGCGGCGCTCCAGATCGAACCGGCGGGGCGCGGGGTCAAACGGGGCGCCCTCCAGGCGGCGGAGCTGGCGCGGCCGTGGGTGAGGCGCGGGCGCCCAGGCGCTCGATCAGGTGGTCCCCCACCCGCATGGCGTTGGCGACGGTGGTCAGGGTCGGGTTCACCGCGGCCGACGCCACGAAGAAGGAGGTGTCCACCACATAGAGATTGTCGAGTTCATGCGCCTTGCACCAGGGGTCGAGCGCCGAAGTCTTGGGATCGGTTCCGAATCTGACCGTACCGCACTGATGCGCCGTGCCGTAGAGCGGCAGCAGGGAGTCGAACTGGAAGTGGTGCTGGGAGATCGGGTGGGCGTGGTCGACGAACCCGTCCAGCGACTGGCGCAGGGTGTTCACCAGCCGCTCGTGCCCCGCCAGGTTGTTGTGCTGGTAGTCAACCTGGATATGTCCGTCGGGGGTCAGCCGCACCCGATTGTCCGCTTGCGGCAGGTCCTCCGAGATCACCAGCATCGAGAGCAGACGCTCGGCCATCGCGCCCGCCAGGCCGTCGGGCACCAGCGCGGGCGGCAGCCAGTCGGAGACCTCGCCCTCCAGGGTCTGGCCGGACATGTACTCGAGCAGCTGGATGTGCCCCATCGGCAGGTCGAAGCCGCCGCGCGGGTCCTTCCAGTAGAAGTCGTTCACCGCCAGCGTCTTGGGGAAGGTGACGTCGACGCGCTCGGCGGTGAGCGAGACCATCGCGGTCAGGGTGTGGAACATGTAGTTGCGCCCGACCTGGTCGGAGCCGTTGGCGAGGCCGCCGGGATGCGCGGGCCCCGCCGAGGCCAGCAGCAGCGCCGCGGTATTGGCCGCGCCGGCCGCGACCACGACGATGTCGCCGCTCCAGCGCTCCTCACCGTGCTCGGTCTGGCAGACCACCTCGGTGACGGTCCTGCCCGGGCCGTCGGTCTCCAGCCGGATCGCCTTGCGGCCGGTGAGCAGGGTCACGTTCGGCAGGCCCAGCAGCGGCTCGATCGCCACGGTGCGGGCGTCGGCCTTGGCCTTCACCAGGCAGGGAAAACCGCCGCAGGTCTTGCAGCGGATACACTCGGAGGTCACCGGTTGGGCCTGGTCCAGGCGGATGCCGAGCGGCAGGGAGAACGGGCGCCAGCCTTGCGCCTCCCAGTGTCCCTTCAGGAGCTCGATGCCGGGATCGTGCCGGATCGCGGGGTAGGCGTAGGGCGGCTCGTCACCGGCCTCGGTGGGGTCCTGGCCGCGCTGACCGTGCACGCTCCATAGCCGCTCGGCCTCGGCGTAGTAGGGCGCGAGGTCGGCGAGGCGGATCGGCCAAGCAGGCGAGACCCCGCCGGGGTGCTTCGTTTCCTCGAAGTCGCCGGCGCGCAGCCGCATCAGCGCCGCGCCGTAGAAGGTGGTGTTGCCGCCCACCCAGTAGTGGGTGTTCGGCGTGAACGGCCGGCCGGCGTGGTCGCGCCACTGCTCCTTGGTCCGGTAGCGGTGCTGGATGAAGACCGACTTCGGGCTCCAGTTCTCGGCCTCGCGCGGCACGTGCTCGCCGCGCTCCAGGATCAGGATCGACTTGCCGGTGGGCGCGAGTCGCTGGGCCAGCGTGCCGCCGCCGGCCCCCGAGCCGATCACGATCACGTCGAAGTGCGAGCTCATCGGCCAGACCCTCCAGCTCCGATCGGCGCGTTCATGATCCAGCCGAATGTTGCAGCCCGATAACGCAACCTCCGCGCTTCAGGCCTCCAGGTGGTACTTGGCCGAGCCCGCGCCGATGATGGCGCGAACCAGCGGCTCGGGCAGGGTCCGCATCAGGACCGCGGCGACCTTGTTGTACCAGCCGGGCACCACCACCACCCGGCCGCGCTCGTTGGCGCGAATCGCCGTCTCCACCACTGCCTCCGCGGTCTGTGAGAAGAGGCGCGGCCCCCGATCCATGATCTCCTGGATGCCGGCGGTCTCGGCGAACTCGGTCCGCGTGGAGCCGGGGCAGACGGCGGTCACCTTCAGGCCCTTCGCCCGGTATTCGGCGTCGAGCGACTGGCTGAACTTCACCGCCAGGTTCTTTGCCCCCGGGTAGAGGGAATTGCCGGCCACGCCCGGCGAGAAGGCGGCCAGCGAGGCGACATTGATGATCGAACCGGCGCCGCGGGCCGCCATGCCCGGGATCACCCCGTGGGCGAGCCCACAGGCGTTGACCACCATGATCATCAGGAAGTCCCGCTGGCGGGTCCAGGGGACGGCGGCGAAGCTCTGCGGGATGCCGAAACCGGCGTTGTTGACCAGCACCTCCACCACCCGTCCGCGCGCCGCGACCGCCTCCAGCACCGCCGCATGCGCCTCCCACGCCGCCAGGTCGGCGGGAATCACCAGCGCGTCGATCCGGTGGGCGGCGCGGAGGTCTGCGGCCAGGGCCTCCAACCGGTCGGCGCGGCGGGCGACCAGGGCCACGTCCAGGCCGCGGGCGGCATAGGCGCGGGCGAAGGCGGCGCCCAGTCCGGCCGAGGCGCCCGTTACCAGCGCCAGCCTGCGCGGAAACTCAGCCATAAGGCGAGGCGTGTGGGTGCGGCATGATCGCAGCTTGCGGGGCCGCCCGAATTTGGTCAAATCCGCGACGCGACATCGAAAAAAGTGTATGGCTTAGCTTCGGTTGGGGGCGTCGGGTGACCGTCGATCTATCCGTCGATCTGATTCAGGCGACCGTCCAGGTCGAGCAACCCCTGGGCGATGGGACGCGGACGGTCGGCACCGGCTTCTTGATCAACGACCCCACGCCCGACGGCAAGCCGCGCACGGTGCTCGTCACCGCCGCCCACGTGTTCACCAAGATGCCCGGGCCGATCGCCACCATCGGCTTTCGGGTCGAGAACGCCGACGGATCCTGGCGCTACACGCCCGCCCAGCTGACGATCCGCGACGCTCACGGGCATGACCTGTGGACCCGCAATCCGAACCGCGACGTGGCGGTGATCGCCATCACGGCGCCGCCGGAATTCGCCCGCGCCGCGATCCCCGAGACCTGGCTGGCCACCGACGACACCTTCAAGCAATACGCCCTGGGCCCCGGCGACGAGATGCTGGCGCTGGGTTTCCCGGAGGGGCTGTCGGCGAACGAGGCGGGCTTTCCGATCCTGCGCTCCGGGCGGGTGGCGTCGTTCCCGCTGCAGCCGTCCAGCGCCTTCCCGACATTCCTGATGGACTTCAACGTGTTCCCGGGGAACTCGGGCGGTCCGGTCTACATGTCCGAAGGCGCGCGCCGCCGACCGGGCGCCGACGGCGTCGAGGACGCCCAGTTCATCGCCGGCATGCTGACCCGCCAGGTGGAGATGAACAGCCAGAACCTCTCCATCGGCATCGTCATCCACGCCAAGTTCATCCGCGAGACCTTGACGCTGCTGGACAATCCCTCGGCGCCCACCATCAGCGACACCGCCTCGGCCGAGCCGGTGGTGATCCCCGGCCTGATCTCGGCCGAAGCGGCGGCGGTGGCGCGGTAGGGGCGCCTACGCCCCGTAGAACACCAGGATGGTCTCGGCGATGCAGGCCGGGCGGTCCTCGCCTTCGATCTCGATGGTGCACAGGTTCTTAAGTTGCAGGCCGCCGGCCTTTTCCTCGACGCTGAGCAGCTTCTGGCGCAGGCGCACGCGCTTGCCGACCTTGACCATGTTGGTGAAGCGCACCTTGTCGGAGCCGTAGTTGAGCGCCCGGGTGACGCCCTCCAGCGGCAGCAGGCCGGCGCCCAGGTGCGGGATCAGCGAGACGGTCAGGTAGCCGTGCACGATCGTGCCGCCCATCTCGCGGGTGGCGCGCTCGACGTCGACGTGGATCCACTGGAAGTCGCCGGTGGCCTCGGCGAACTTGTTGACCCGATCCTGATCGATCAGCAGCCAGTCGGACGCGGCCTCGTGGCCGACGTGGTTGGGCAGGTCCTTGAACTGGATCGCGGCCATGGGGGTCTCCGTCAAAAGGTGTTATCGGCACCGTTCGCAGGCTTGGGGCCGCGAAGGCAAGCCCCAACCCTGCGGCGGCGTAGACGGGACTTGAGCCGCCAAGCGCGCCACGGCGCGCTCCGCGCGCAGCAATCCAGGCCGCCATCGCCGGACGTTTGGCGCCCCGCGACGCGGGGCCTTGGCGTCCTTGGCGCACTTGGCTGTCAAACCTCTCTCCTATCCTGCATCCGCCCGGGCCGGGACGCGGCCCAGGATCAGGTCGGCGACCTTCTCCGCGATCATGATCGTCGGCGCGTTGGTGTTGCCGGAGACCAGGCGCGGCATCACCGAGGCGTCGACCACCCGCAGGCTCTCGACGCCCCGCACCCGCAGCTGCGGGTCAACCACGGCGGCCTCGTCGTGGCCCATCCGG
>Ga0105240_10009283_pt1 | contig 13947 bp, 18 predicted proteins | sample KBSC54metaG_FD_80426 | JGI IMG/M metagenome (GOLD analysis project Ga0105240, IMG submission 80426) | Corn rhizosphere microbial communities from Kellogg Biological Station, Michigan, USA - KBS C5-4 metaG | ecosystem: Host-associated > Plants > Roots > Rhizosphere > Soil | place: Michigan, USA... | reverse complement strand
GCATGGGCGGCTTCCGTTTTCATCCGCCCCATCACCAACTCGGGGCGATGGTCTATGGCCAAAGCTTGCAGGTACGGCAGATCGTAATGCAGGGAAACGAACTGAATCTCACCCGTGTGCGGCAGCGGCGACTGGGCGGGCCGATTCATCAAAACGTTCAATTGGGATTCCGTGTCGGAGATTTGTCGCAGCAGATCGTAGCGCGACTCTTCGAGCTTGCTCGCGTCTGTTTCGGCGGCCAGAACGTCCGATTGTGTCCCGGTCCCGGCTTCGTATTTCTTGCGGCTGATTCGGGAGAACTGTTTTAGAAGTTCGAGGTTAGCATCCACAATGCGGAGCTGTTCGCCGGCGTTAGCCAAGCGATAAAACGCGGTCCGGGCTTTAGCGGTCAGGTCCAACTCGCGCCGGTGCAATTCCGCAAAAGCAGCTACTGCCTCAGCTTCGGCAGCTTCGCCTCGCAGCCGATTCTTTCCAGCCAGGGGCACCGCTTGCTCGACCATCAGTCGCTGGTCCGTAAACGAGTTGGGAGGAATGGAAACGAAACGGCCGACGACGGTGTCGAATTCGCTCTTGAGGTCCTCCCAGGCGCGGGCCTGCGGCACGCGCTGTTTCATGGCTTCCCAGTTGGCACGCGCCGACTTGAGGGAGGGGTTGTTCACCAGGACATCCCGCAGCACCTGTTGCAGCGATAGCACGTCGTTGGTGCTGATCTCCGAGGTATTGGCGGTCACTCCGCTAAATTGCGGCGGCACATCTGCACCTGAACTGATACTGACAAAGCCGGCGCAAAGACTGGCGCAAGTCACAAACTGCCTGACTGAAATCTGCATACGATTCATCTGGAAAAAGGGTTCGCACGGACACACGGAGTCCCTGGTGGATCCCATCAGGGCACACTACGGGCGTGAGAAGCCGAAGCTCAGATGAGGAAGGAGCAGTCCCGCTGAAAAATGGCGATCGATCGAAACGGCAGGAGGGAGACCGAGGGCGTGCGCGGCTCGTTCGGAATGGTGCGTGGGATTATCCAGGAGGCCGACAGGGCGACAGCAAGTCCCTGCAATTCGCTCGAACCGGACGAAGAGCGAGAAGGGGGTGCTTGGGGGCAATGCTGCCGAGCGGGAGTAGCGCAGCAAGAGGGCGTCAGGCAGTTGGCAGGATCAGAATCGCAGCACTTGCAGGTTGGCACCGAGCCTGAGCCTGCTGAAGCGGTAGCTTGCGACGCAGGAAATGGACCTGGAGCCGCCGCTGCTACGCCCAACATCAAGGTGAGCAGCATCGCCACAAATCTTTGGACCAAAGCTTTCATCCGAATGCCCGTCAGACCCAACCTGCACGGGCTAGTCTCGGGCGAACTATCGTCCGACTCGATTCCGCTGTCATCTTGTTTCTTAAGCCGGGGAAGCCGATGCGGGATTCAACTGAAAAGCGGTCACCTCAGTTCTTCAGGGTTCCGCAATCCAGCATGGACTTGCCGTAATAGGGGTTTCTGACTTCTTTTTCGGTCTGCAGCCAACTGGCCTTGGCCATCGGGCAATAGGCCTCGTGATAGACTCCTTTGCCCGCTTTGGTATCGGCCAGGTATTTCACCAGGGAAGCGCTGAGGGGCTTGAACGCCTCCCTAGCGGTCTTCAAATCTGGGGCTTTTGCAAGAGTTTCCGCCTGTTTGGCCACGTTGAGCGGCAACATTTTCGTGTCGTCACCTCGAACCGCTTTGGCGATGGAACTGGCATTTTCCTCAACTCCTTTCAGCGAATCCTTCGCCAGTCCCTTCTGGATCGCCAAATAATGGTCATATACCGACTTCACCGGTTCCATGAGTGCCGCATCGGCCATCTTTTGTTCTGCGGCAAAGCCGGCCGCCGGAGCTGCGATCGCCGCCAAGGCAACCAAGAAAGACACGATAGTATTGCGCAATTTCATAGTAATTGTTTCTTTTTTGTTCCATCGACACACCTATTACGCCACAGGGGGCCAAATCCCTCAAAAAAGTTTTGCCCCGAAGCTATGCTAACGATGGGAATAGCCGGCCGGCCCTATTTACGCAACTGTTTGGCGATTAAAATTGCCAGCAGCACGACCAGCAACAGCCCCGCTAACGTCCACAGCCACATTCCCGCCATCATAAACCCATCCTTCCTCTTCCAAAGATAACACTAAAGCCCGCGTCAGACTACTTCGTCGGGTGCCTGACGGCATGATTGACTTCCATTGCCCCGTTTGATTTTGAAGGGCCACGTGGTGAATCTGAAACCGGTCGCTGAACGACTGCGAAGAAGCCTATGGCGTGAAACTCAAAAGTGGCTCGAATCAGCGGAGTCGCCGAAATAGGAAGTCGGTGTGGAGGTTGACCGGCTTGCCATTTATTTCCATCACAGGATAGGCCAGAAGATTGATGGGACCCGAGGCCGGCTGGGGCTCGACGACCAGGTCCCGGCCTTTGCTTAGCTCAAACCGGTTCGCCGGGTGATGGCCGAAGTAGTAATCAGCCAGGCTCGAGTTCTTGTTGGCCTCGCTGATGTCTACCGGAACCCATTTGCCGTCAGCGAAGAACTCCGCCCAACAGTGGTATCCGTCAATTCCCCCATCGTTCCGCTCTGAGGGAATGGCGGCCCCGATCGCAAAACGAGCCGGAATGCCGATCTCTCGAGCCAACGCGATGAAATAGGCGTGAAAATCCGAGCAATTGCCACTTCGGGCATCGCAGGCGTACACCGCATCGCCGCGGCCCCAACCGGCGCCGTACTTGGCGTAGCGGAGCTTTTCAATCACGTGGTCGTAAAGCGCGCGAGCGCGTGCCAGGTCAGTCGTCTTATCTTTGGTGATTTGCTCGGAAATCGAGCGGAAGGTTTCATTGGTCGGAACCAGGTTCTCGGGCTCAAGATATTTTCCCGCCATTGGCTCCCGAACCGCGTAGGCCGCCTTTTCGAAGCGCTTGACGTGGTAGCTGATTTCAATTGATTTCCCGGTATCAGCCGGACCTAGGCTCAGAAACAGCACTTTGTTCAGGTGCCTATGATCTTCCAGTTCGCGCCACTTCTCCGGCGCGGTGATAGCCTTGATTTCCACGTGCTGGAACATGTTCGAGGCTGCCAGTGGCGCCCAAAGACGCGCCTCGCCGGTGATTTCGGGGAGTTTGGCCCGGTAAACGAACTCAAACTCATCGGTGCCATTGATGACGCCAAGCAAGCGCCGCGAGGCTCTTTTGACTCGGACCTTCCGCCAGGTGCCGTCCTGCTTTTGTTCCCACGCGTAAAGGGGCTTGCCATTAATCTTATGCACGCTGGTCTCTGTCACCGCCATAGAACCCGGTGTTCCCTTCATGAAGAAGTCCACATCGTAAACCGGACCATCAGTCCCCACCAAATCCACGCATGCGAAACTGACCCCGCCACCGAGGGCGGCAAGATATTCCAAATGGACCCGGACGAGCTGAAGACTCAATTCCTTCTGGTTGTACTGAAGCTTGAAATAACCACCGCTCGTATTCGATTGCTCGGCAATGTGCTTTTCGATTCCGGCTGCAATATCATCTATGGTCACTTGGGGTCCGTTAGTCGTCTCGACGGCCAACGAGGCGCAAAGTGACCCCAGCAGGACAGAACTGGCCAGCCACGCCAAAGCGCGTACGGGAAGCATTGTTTTGCCCTTTTTAGAAGGCGTCGGGTTTATGGAATCCCGGTCGCCCGAAGCTAACCTTGCCTGTGCATTTACTTGGCGTTCTGGGGAGGTGCGTTAGTCGTCGGATGCTCAGGGTGCTCAGACTGTTTTGGATGCTCGTCGGTACTCTTGCACGCCGAGAACCCAAATGCTGCAACGAACGCAATCACCAGCACCCACGGAGCCTTGAAGCGGACTTGATTTTTCATGCGATTTCTTTGTTAACGGATTCGCCAACCAACTGCTTACGCACGAAGTGCGATTGATTATCGGTTGGTGCGTCTCCGATAATGAAAGGCTACGATGGAGGTTTACTCCAGCCCTTTTTACATGAAACGGCTCAGTCGAGAGCGACTGCCACAGTTTTTCCGAATGTAGAATATGCATGCTAGCCCGGAGGCGTCGGATGCCCGTGTCGGTGATGAATATCCGGGTAATGCGGGTGCGCGTGGACCAGCGGCTCATGCCGGTGCGCATGTGAGTGCGGTTCTCCAACCGGGTCATCGGGGCCATGCGCATGCTGGTGGTGTTCGTCGTGCGAGTGAACATGCTCGTGTTCGATCGGCTCGTGCCGATGTTCGTGCTCGTGCAGTTCGCCCAGGTGCAGCCAGACGCCCGCCCCCATGAGCACCGCCGCAATCCCGAACCCCACCGTGATGCTCTCCCCCAAAAACAGGATCGAAAGGGCCGCGCCTGCAAACGGCGCAGTGGAAAAGTAAGCGCCCGTGCGGGCCGTGCCCAGGTGACGGAGCGCGACGACAAAAAGGGTCAAACTCAGCCCGTAGCCACATAACCCGATAACTCCCACCGCGGCCAAAACCTGGGCTTCAGGCAGGTTCGCGCCCAGCGCCAGCCCGAAGCCGCTGGTAACACTTCCAGCCACCAACCCCTTGAGCATCGCGATTTGCACCGGATCGCCCGCCGACACCTTGCGCGTGAGATTGTTGTCCACCGCCCAACCGAAACACGCGCCCGCAATGGCCAGCGCTCCCCAGGGCACCCCCGGTTCAGGCCGCCCCATCCACGTCAGGCAAATACCCCCCGCCGCAATCAACCCCATGCCGAGCGCAATGCGCGTGTCGAAGTTCTCCCTGAAAACAAACCAAGCCAGCAGCGCCGTCAGCACCCCTTCCAGATTCAGCAGCAGCGACGCGGTCGAGGCAGGCGTCTGCGCCAATCCCCACATGAGCAACACCGGCCCCACCACGCCGCCAGACAGAATTGCTCCCGCCAGCCACGGAACATCTTGCCCGGTCAGAGCCGCCTCTCGCACTACAACGCCCTTGCGCCGGGCGCGCACCCACGCATACGCACCCAGCCCCAGGCCGGACCCCAGGTAAAGCAACCCGGCCATGAGCACCGGATCGACTCGCGGCGAAACCATTTTCGCCAGCGGTGTGCTCATCCCGAACAGCAACGCGGCCAACAGCGCGGCCAGAATGCCGCGCCGGCCGCTCGTTTGCCCAAACCATTTCATCATGCAGGCATCCGGGAGCGACAAAACCGAATCCCGTAGTGCCATGGCGGCAAATCAATCACCGGCCCCTCGACGTCCAGCAACCCCGTCTCCTTCGCCCACCCGACAATCTGCTCCGGCGTGGGTCGAATCTCCAGGTTCGGCCCCCGCGGAGTCGCCGGGTCATGACGCCAGTGAATCACCAACACTGTGCCCCCTGGGCGTACCACCCGCACTGCCTCAGCCAGCAACCGCATCGGCTCCTCGCAATGCAGGATGTTGAACAGCAAACAGGCATCCTTGCTCCCCGACTCTCTGCCAAACCCCTCCGCAAAAACATCGCGCACGACATACAGCACATTGTATGCCCCCGCTGCAGCCGCCCGCTGCCGCGTGCGCTCGACCATCCCCTCATCAATATCGAACGTGGTCAACGTGCCTGCAATCCGCTTCGCTACCGGAATCGTGAACGTCCCGTAGCCGCAGCCGATCTCAACCACATTCTTTAGCCGGCTGTCAATTCCCAGACGATCGAGAATGAGTCCCACATCGAACAGCGTTTCCCAGTACGCCTCCTCCGGCATTCCGCTTTCGCGCAATTTCATGACGCCTTAGAACAGCAGCGTTAGCACCGTGCCCCAGCGCCTTCCCTCCGCAAGCACGCGCACTTGATAGATTTCCCCTGTGTGCTAAGTAAAACCTCAATGGCACCCTCGACCTCGGAGGCTGGAGAAGATTGCACCAGCGTTCCGGTCGCCTCCTTCCACGGCGAGAGGATGCTCCCGAAGGCGCTCAAGTTCATGCCATTCATAGCGGCCTGGCCTCATTCGAGATTAACTTCCTGCCAAAACGAAACGGAAATAACTGAACTTTTGCTTGGTGTTCCATGGTGTTGTGTGCGTCTCCTCTACCTGCTCGACCAGTTGAAAATCCTCGCCGAGTTCGGCGCAGATTGAGGCCGCGTCGTAGCGCACGACTTCCAGACCGCTGCACTTAGTCGGCCCATCGATGGCAAACGAGGCGATGATAACGTGGCCACGGGGAAATACGGTGAGTGTTCTCTCGGGTTCACGCGCTGGCTTCCCTGCTTTCACTTGTATCTCTGTTCTTCACCGGGTGAACCTCCGAGGGCCCTTCCCGCGACACCGGACGGCTTGTCCAGGACCCCGCCACAGCTTCAATTAACCGCAGCGACTCCACACTCCCGTCCGCTTCACCTTTTTCGAAATCGCCTTCGTCAACCCCCATACGGTTGGTGATGTGCGCGAAGCAAACGACCGGCTTCTGCTTTGCCTGCGCAAACGCATAAAGCGATGCCGCCTCCATCTCGACGGCCAGGATGCCCTCTTTCTGGCTGTAATTTATCGCCTCCACGGTTTCCCGATAAGGGGCGTCGGTCGTCCATGCCGCGCCATGTTCAATCGAGGGCACAAACGGCTTCAGGGCCGTGGTCAGCAGCGTGCTGAGGTCGTGAGAAAGGTGAGCGTACCTTTCCGGCGGAAGGTAATGGTGACTAGTCCCTTCATCGCGCAGGGCCTTTTCGATTAGCAGAAAGTAAGGCGGCTTTCGGACAGGAAGAATTTGACCGGCTGAGGTGACGCTGACCAAAAGTTGGCAGCCTGATTCGAAAAGCTGCTCCGCCAGCAGTACTGCAAACGAACCACCGACCGCGCAACCAATAATGCCACAGACCATGCCGCCAATTTCAAATTGATAGAGCTCAGTGTGGTAGCAAGCCCAATATAGATTCCGTTCTGCGAGCTTCTCTAGAAGCAAGTGGGCCACGATGTCGCCATCGGGGTCGAGCACGCAAACTCCCGGCACGTCTCCAGTTGGCAAGGATTTCTGTCGACGAGCTTCTCGAAGCAAATTCGCTGGGCTGAAGACCGGTGCACTTTGGTAATGTTTGTTTTGAAGTAACGGACTTTCACGTGACATCAAAGCGCCCTCCCTTTAAGTGGTTGCTGCTCGAATTGCCTTTCCGGGCCGACGGGCTGACTCGCTTGATTGGCGTTGCAAACAAGCCGAAAAGGGTGTGGTCCTTCGGGCTATCGAACTCATCCAAGCCTAGCCGGAGCGCGCGCTCATCGTCACGCAAACGGAAGGTGTGGAAAATCCGATCCCAAAAAGAAAATAACGATGAATAGTTCGAGTCCGTCTCCGGCTGCCACCGGGAGTGATGCACTTTGTGCATAAATGGCGTGACAATGAGCGCTCGCAGCGCGTGGTCGAGCCTGCCTGGCAAAGCGATGTTGGCATGGTGCAACTGAACGACCGCGAACATGGCCAGTTCATAGAGAGCCAGCTCCCCAAGCTGCATCCCGAGTAACGCAATCAGCGGCACCCGCAGCATCGAGGAGAGTGCGATTTCGCCGATGTGAAACCGATTCGCCGTAGTTACGTCCATCCGGGAATCGGAATGGTGTGTGCGATGGAAACGCCAGAGAAATGGGACGCGATGGTTCAGGAGATGCCACCAGTACATCCAGACGTCGAACAACAGGAAGACTGCAGCCAAACGCGCCCAACCCGGCATTGCGACCTGGTTCAACACTCCAAAATCGTGCGCTTGTGCCCATTGCGCCGTCCCCCACCAAAGAGCTGCGAATCCCAGCCCGGTTAACAGTGCGTTGAAAGCGCCCAACACCAGGTTTTTGACTCCGTGACGAACCCGTTCGCCTGTGCTCCCGACGAAATAAGCGAAGAAAGGAGCGAGGCTCTCCCACACGAGCAACAGCACCAACAACGCGAAAGCGCTTAGCACTCGCCAGTGACTCAGCTCGTGCAGACTTCTTTCCATAACTATTGATTAAGCGCCGGCTGGCTTTGAAGCATGCTGAAGTCGCCGACCAGTGCTCAGCGGTCGGCTAAATCTCTGCCTCCTCTGAGGTCGCTTCTCAGCCGTTGCCACCGGTAACCCGTTCGCTCGCCAATCGCACGTCCGCTCAACTTCGGCACGTAGCCTTTTTCTAGCCCGGTGCAATCGAACAGTCAGATTGTTCGCGCTGATCCCCAGTTGAGAAGCCGCTTCCTTGGGCGACACACCCTCTAAATCGACCTTCTTAAGTAGTTCGCGATATGGGGCCGGCAGATCGGGCAGGAGCTTTTCGAAACAGCGGCAAAGTGCCGTCTCAGCACTGGCATCTGGTTCTTGGGGGAGCTCGGCCTGTATCTTTTCAAGAAAACGCTTTTGGGCCCCTCGACGGCGGTAAAGGTCGATAATCGAGTGACGTAAAATCCGGTAAAACCAGGCAACTACGTCTTCAGCTTCGGAGGGCCGTCTGTCCGCCTTTAAGGCCTTTACAAGGCTCTCCTGAACGAGGTCTTCGGCCAGATCTGGATCGCCTACACGTTTCCTGGCGAAAGCGACGAACGCTTCCAGGTCGCTTACCAGGAATTCAGCAGGGCTGTGCATCGGTCTAGTTTAGACGGTAGAAGGGAACTAGCAACTCGGGGCCAACTTGGGGCCAAAACGAGTGTAATGTTTTGAGAGGTGCTGCGTTAGCGAAATTGAGTGCTGCCTCAGGCATGGAGCTTCCGGGCGGGCTCGAAACAAATTTTATGAAGACGGATCCGGTGTGCGGAATGGATGTGGATGAGACCAGGGCCCTGTCCGCCCAAAAGGATGGGGAGACGTTTTTCTTTTGCAGTGAGCACTGTCGAGAAAAGTTTTTGGAGCCACGGAATTTGAAGCCGGACGAACCCGCCGGTCACGCTGGGCCAGAAGCGGCAAGTTCCTGTTGCGGTGAAAACGAACACCACCACCACAATCACCAAGGGCATTCCCATCACCAGCCAACAAAGGTAAAAGCGCCATTGGGAGCGAAATATTTCTGCCCGATGGACCCTGAGGTTGCATCTGACCGTCCCGGCAATTGCCCGAAGTGCGGCATGGCTTTGGAACGCAACCCGGCCTGGGCGCCTGCAGAAAAGGTTACTTACACTTGTCCGATGCATCCGGAGGTAGAGCAGGACGGGCCAGGCAACTGCCCGATTTGTGGAATGGCGCTGGAACCGAAGACAGTTACGGCTGAAACGGAAGAGGAAAGCTCTGAGGCGAAGGACATGACCCGTCGGTTTTGGATCGGTGCGGCCTTGAGCGCTCCAATCTTGATTCTGGCTATGGGCCACTTGGTGCCAGGTTTTCACATCGACCATTGGATTGCTCCTCGGGTGAACCAGTGGATTCAGTTCATACTGGCAACTCCGGTTGTGCTGTGGTGCGGTTGGCCTTTTCTTGTCCGTGGCCTCAACTCGCTCCGCACACGGCATTTGAACATGTTCACGCTCATTGCCCTCGGAGTTGGTGCTGCCTATTTGTTCAGTCTCGCCGCCTTCGCGTTCCCTTCGGCTTTTCCTGCGGGATTTCGGGTGAACCACGTGGTTCCGCTTTATTTTGAAGCCGCGGCTCTGATCACGACTCTGGTTCTGCTGGGCCAGATGCTCGAAGCGAGGGCTCGCAGCAGAACGGGAGCAGCGATCAAAGCTTTGCTAAACCAGGCGGCCAAGATCGCACGCGTGCTGCGGAATGGGATTGAAGTCGAAGTCCCTGTGTCGGACGTCCACAAAGGTGACCGAATCCGGGTCAGACCGGGAGAGAAGATCCCTGTGGATGGGGCCATTATCGAGGGCCAAAGCAGCGTGGATGAGTCGATGATTAGCGGGGAATCAATCCCGGTTGAGAAACGGGCCAAGGACCGGGTAACCGGTGCAACACTCAACCAGACCGGTTCATTCCTGATGGAGGCAGAGCATGTTGGCAGAGAAACTATGCTCGCCCGAATCGTGGAAATGGTCGCTGAAGCCCAACGCAGCCGTGCTCAGATACAGCGCCTCGCCGATAAGGTTTCCGGCTATTTTGTGCCTGCGGTAGTTGTCGTGGCTCTCCTGACCTTTGCTGGGTGGGCGATATTCGGTCCCGAACCCAGATTCGCCCATGCACTGGTGAATGCCGTTGCTGTGCTGATCATTGCCTGTCCTTGTGCTCTGGGATTGGCTACGCCGATGTCGATTATGGTCGGTGTCGGCCGGGGCGCGAGAGAAGGCGTCCTGGTCAAGAATGCAGAGGCTCTCGAGATTCTCGAAAAGGTCGACACCATTGTGATCGACAAGACCGGCACTCTCACTGAGGGAAAGCCAAAACTGACCAGGGTGGTGGTAAACGGCAGCTTGCCAGAGAACGACCTTTTGCGCTTGGTGGCCTCTGTGGAAAACCATAGCGAACATCCCTTGGCAGCCGCCATTGTCCGTGGTGCCAAGGAGCGCGATCTGGTTCTAACTGAACCGGAGGGATTCGACTCCATCACAGGTGGAGGGGTGATCGGACGGGTTGAGAACAAGGAACTGCTTGTTGGGAATTACCGGCTTTTGCAGTCGAAGGGTATCTCGGGTCTGGATTCTCTCAAGGAACAAGCTGAAAAACTGCAAGCTGAAGGCAACACCGTTGTGCACACGGCCATCGATGGGAAAGCGGCTGGAATTCTTGCTATCGCAGATCCTATTAAAGCGACCACACCGGAAGCCATTTCGGAGATCCATCGCCTGGGCCTGCGCGCCGTGATGCTCACCGGTGACAACCAACGAACTGCAACCGCCGTGGGCAAGAGGCTCGGGTTAGACGAGGTGCATGCGGAAGTTCTTCCGCAGGACAAACAGCAAGTGATTCTGAAGCTTCGAAACAGCGGACGCGTGGTGGCAATGGCGGGAGACGGTATGAACGACGCCCCCGCTTTGGCTGCAGCGGATGCGGGCATCGCGATGGGAACTGGTACAGACGTGGCGATTGAGAGTGCAGGGATAACACTGGTCAAAGGTGATTTGCGCGCTTTGGTGAAGGCAATCCACCTGAGCCGGCAGGTAATGAAGAACATCCGTCAAAATCTGTTCTTCGCTTTTGTCTATAACGTGGTGGGCGTGCCGATCGCGGCTGGCGTGCTTTACCCATTCTTCGGGATCCTGCTCAGCCCTATCATCGCAAGCGCGGCGATGAGCTTCAGCTCGGTTTCAGTCGTCGCGAACGCCTTGCGCCTGCGCAATGCCAGGTTGTGACACATCCAGGCGCCAAAGGTCGGACAATTAACGAAGCGTTTGCAATAAAGCTCGGAATTCGTGCCGCCAGCCGTACCAAGGTCCATCATGTTACCCATCACGGAATTGGTCATGAAGAAGCCGTGCTGGCTGCCGTTGGTCATGGCTGCCCAGCCGACCATGTCGCCATGCATATCAATCATCCAGGCGGCGCTGTTGCTGCCTCCCAGCGTGCCGATATCCATCATCATCGGATTTGACGAGGCGTTGGTGCACAAAAACGCGTGCATGTCGGTCATCGGCATTTGGGCCGCCCCTACCATCCAGCCCATGTCGTTGATCCCATAGGCCCAACTGTTGCTCCCCCATCGTGCCGAGGTCCATCATCCTGCCGCCATCAAACATGAAGGCGATAATTTCCAAACCCCGTCTGGGCGGTCCCGACGATCTGCTCTTGGTCATTGATGCCGTAAGCCATACCGTTGGTGCCACCTAACGTCCCTAAGTCCGTAACCGCATATGGTTGGGCGGTCGTTGCGCGGGCAAAGGTCAAACACGCCGCCAGGCCGAGGCGAACGCACCATATCGCAAAGTTCGTCTGAATTTGGCTTTCGATTTGTTGCATGCAATTTCGAATTTATGTGAACATCGTATTGCCCGCTGATTAGCCGCATTAAGCCTGATCAAATCGGATTGCACCCCACATACTTTGCTAAAACCTTAGCAACCATTGCTCAGATCGTGGAAGGGATTGGAACGCTCAACCGGACTAACGATTTGGAATGGGTTTCTCCAAGAAAAACGAGGGTTGCATGCACTCTACAAACCCAATTCGGAGAGCCCATCCTCCGTTAATGCAAAATGTTTTGCCGTTCCTAAGGCAAAAGATGTTTTAGGAAACCAGATTTTGTGGCCAACGCGCCGTTAGTCAGTCGGCGGAAAAGCTCGTTTATCTCTTCCGGCGACAGTCTCGAGTGGGAGTCCAGCCACCAGAAAACCAGTTCTGCAAACGCCCCTGAAACATATCGAACCGTTGCTTCGACCCATTCAGCGCGTTGGTTGCCGGCGATCCGAGCGACGTCTTCTCGCACGATATCGATGAGCTCCTCTTTGAAGTGCTTACGGAGGGCCTCCCCTCCTTTGTTTCCGATCAGCGCGCGCCAGAGGCGTCGTTGGGTGTTGGCGTGCTCGAGGAAGGGGCGGCTGAACGCAAAGGGTTCTCGATTCTTTGCTGTGGCCATGAACCGTCGCAGTCCTTGTCCATCCCCGTGGCTAAACATCAGTTCCTCAAGATCGCCAAAATGAACATAAAACGTCGAGCGCCCGACTCCGGCGCGCTTGACGACATCGCGAATGGTGACGGCGTGGTAACCTCGCTCCAGAATCAAAGAGATGAAGGCATGCCGAAGGAGTTGATGTGTCCGCTGCACTCTTCGGTCCTTAAAATTTGAGGTCTTGGTGGTCATGGCTTGGGCGGATACTGGAAAGTTGCGCACTTAAGTCCAGCATCCGAGCAACTTCACTTGCAGCTCTGGCGCGCTTGGTGTTTATGGACACCGTGTCCAATAACACAACGAATGTCAAAAAGCATATGAGTGGTCCAAATCGTCCTTCCGGGGCAAACGCGCCAGGCTGGGTAAAGTTGCTCGGCATGACGGCGCTTCTGCTAATTTTGCTCATGGGACTCCTCCATCTTAAGCATCTTAAACATCTGGTCGGTTTTGGTCACGAATCAGCTGCCCACATACCAGCCGAATGAAACCCGCCATTCGCAAGCTTGCGCTGATCACGCACATCACTGCTTCCGTTGGCTGGTTTGGAGCAGTGGCTGCTTTCGAGGCTCTAGCCGTGGCCGGCTTGAGCTGTTCGGATGTGCTCATGGTTCGGGCCGCATATTTATCAATGCGCTGGACGATTTGGGCGATCATCATTCCATTCGCGCTTTCCTCGCTCTTAACTGGACTTGTCCTGGCATTGGGAACCAAGTGGGGCTTGTTCAAGCATTACTGGGTCTTCGTGAAATTCCTGATAAATACTCTGGGCACTGTCCTCCTGCTATTCCACACGCGTTTGATTGGTCTGGTCGCGAAGAGAGCGGCGGAAGGACCTTTATTGTTCGCAGACTTGCGCGGTTTGAGAATCCAACTTGTGGTCATTGGCGGAGCTGCGCTCGCCGCATTGCTCGCTGCAACGATATTGGCGGTTTTCAAGCCGCGCGGCCTGATGCCTTTTGCGGTGTTAGGTAACGGCCGCATGCCTTTGGCTGACACCTGATGTTACCGTCGGGCATTGCGGAGGCTAAAATGGCAAAAGGACACTCGGGATTGGTGGCGACTATCACGGCGGTAATTGCTTTCGCGATGGCAGAGCAAGCCCCCAACGCGGGACGGTCTTTAGCCGAGCCGAGCGGGTTGACAAAAATGACCTGTTCGCACCTGGAACACCGCAGGCTGGTGAAGAGTTCACGGTGAACAAGATCTCGGTCGGATATATCTACGACTTCCCGCGGTGGAAACACGTGAAATTTGGGGTCGGAGTCCTGGGCAGCATTCATTTCTTACCAGGAGATCCCACCGCGACTTACGGGGAGATGCCCCTTTCCTTTATGCTTTTCGCCCGTTTGAAACTTTAGGGCTGCGCTAGGTGAAACAAATTAATTGGATGTAGATTAGAATTGTCAAAACTTTCGATAAGGCCATGCTGGTCGGATTCTCGAACCTTTTGATTCTGGGACGCTCAAATCCATCCATACCTGTAACATTCGCAGTGGCTTTCAACGGCATTGACGTTTTTAATTCTCCTTTATG
>Ga0105240_10009281_pt1 | contig 13948 bp, 6 predicted proteins | sample KBSC54metaG_FD_80426 | JGI IMG/M metagenome (GOLD analysis project Ga0105240, IMG submission 80426) | Corn rhizosphere microbial communities from Kellogg Biological Station, Michigan, USA - KBS C5-4 metaG | ecosystem: Host-associated > Plants > Roots > Rhizosphere > Soil | place: Michigan, USA... | reverse complement strand
GGCCGCACAGCTTCCCGCAAGCGCCCTGGAGCTCGAGCTCACCGAGACCGTGCTGCAGACCGGGACCGCGACCATCGATGCCCTGAGGCGCCTGCGCGAGCTCGGCGTCTCCATCGCGCTCGATGATTTCGGCATCGGCTACTCCTCGCTGACCTCGCTCGAGCAGCTGCCGATCAATCGCGTCAAGCTCGACCGGATGCTGATCGAGGGAATCGATTCCAACCCGCGGTCCGCCACCATCGTCCGCTCCATCGTCACCCTCTGCCACGGCCTTGGCCTGCAGGTCGTCGCCGAGGGTGTCGAGCGACCCACGCAGCTCGAGTTCCTGACCCACTGCGGCCCGATGGCCGTGCAGGGCTATCTCCTCGCCCACCCCGTGGAAGCCGCGGACGCACCCGCCGAAGCGAAGGCCGCCGCTGCCCGCGCACGAACGTTGCTGGCCGCCGCCGCGTCGACCCCGCCTCTCGCCCTGGTGAGCTCCCGCAAACGCCCTCAGCCCGCCTGACAGGACTAACAGGACTCCCCCGGTGAATCCCAGGGAGAGAGGAGCGCAGCGCAAAGGATCACTGCCCGGAAGCTGATCCCCGAGATCCTGTTATAAATGCATCCCGCGCGCGCACCCCGGCATCCGGCTGATCGGCGAAGAAGCCGTCTATTCCAACCGCCAGGAATTCGCGCAGCTCTCCCTGAAGATCCAGCCCCGCAGGCAAAAACTCGCTCTCCGCCCGAAACGTCCACGGGTGCACCTGCAGCCCCCTGGCGTGGCAATCGGCGACCAACGGCGTCGGCCGTGTCAGCTTTCCGGCCGCGTCACGTGGAATGACCAGCGACTTGGCGGGGCCGACGGCCGCGGCATAACGGGCGATCCCCTCCAGCCCCTTCGGGGTCACGAGGTCAGCATAGGTGCGCGAGTCGCCGCTGCGGACGAGATCGTACGGCGCACCGGCCGCCTCGATGAGCTGCACCAGCGGCAGCCGTGTCAGTTGGCTCAGTGCCTGGAGATTGCCGGTCTCGAACGACTGCAGGAACGCGCGCCCATCACGACCACGGTAGCCATGGCGCTCGAGCGTCTCCACCAGCCGCTCCTCCATCGTCAATCCGAGACTAGCGAAATAACTCGGGTGTTTTGTTTCCGGGTAGACCCCGACAGGAAGCGGCAGCGGTAACCCCAATTCCAGCGTCCGCAGCCGGCGTTGTTCTTCGACGCCGCGCACCAGGGCTAGAATCTCCTCCAGTGTTGGAATCTCGAGCCCGCCATCGAGACGTGTGTTGGCGGGACGTGACTGCGGGATCCGCTCCCGCGCCCGCAGCGTCTTCAGCTCCTCGAGCAGGAAATCCTCGGTAAACCAACCCTCGATCCGCACGCCATCGATGACCTTCTGCGTCCGTCTGCCTGCAAAATCCGGGCGCGCGGCAACATCCGTCGTGCCGCCGATCTCGTTCTCGTGTCGCGCAACGAGTACACCATCACGGGTCATCACGAGATCCGGCTCGATGTAATCCGCGCCCTGCTGCATGGCGATGAAGTACGAAACCAGAGTATGCTCCGGTGCATACCCGCTTGCGCCGCGGTGCGCTATGACAATTGGCTGCGGCATTCGGGAATGGTAATTGCTAAACTCGCCAAGTGCTGCTCACCGATCACGATATCTATCTCTTTCGCGAAGGCACGCACGTGCGCGCCTACGAGAAGCTCGGGGCCCATCCGCAGCCACGCCGCGCCGATCGGGAGCAGGGCACGGATTTCGCCGTCTGGGCGCCCAACGCCGCGAGCGTGTCGGTGGTGGGTGATTTCAACGGTTGGAATCCCACCGCGCATCCTCTGACTCCGCGCTCCGACTCCTCGGGAATCTGGGAGGCCTTCGTCCCCGGAGTACGGGCCGGCAGCCTCTACAAGTATCACATAGTCTCGCGTCAGGCGGGCTACACCGTCGACAAGAGCGACCCGTTTGCCTTCCATTGCGAGACGCCGCCGCGCACCGCCTCGGTGGTGTGGGACCTGTCATACGAGTGGGGCGATGCGGAATGGATGGGGACGCGCGGCCGCGCCAACTCCCACGACGCTCCCTGGTCCATATACGAGCTGCACCTGGGCTCATGGCGGCGCGTCCCGGAGGAGCACAACCGCTGGCTCACCTACCGGGAGCTCGCGCACGCCGTGGGCGACTACGTGGTCGAGATGGGCTTCACGCACGTGGAGCTGCTGCCGGTCATGGAGCATCCGTTCTTCGGGTCGTGGGGCTATCAGATCACCGGCTATTTCGCGCCGACGTCCCGCTACGGCACCCCGCAGGATTTCATGTACCTCATCGATCACCTGCACCGCCGCGGCATCGGTGTGATCCTCGACTGGGTGCCGTCGCATTTCCCGACCGACGAGCACGGGCTCTCGTACTTCGACGGCTCGCACCTTTACGAGCACGCCGATCCGCGCCAGGGCTTCCACCCGGAGTGGAAGAGCTCGATCTTCAACTACGGCCGCGCCGAGGTGCGCAACTTCCTCGCGAGCAACGCCCTCTTCTGGCTCGACACCTACCATGTCGATGCGCTGCGCGTCGATGCGGTCGCCTCCATGCTCTATCTCGATTACGGACGGCGCAGCGGCGAGTGGATTCCGAACCGCTTCGGCGGCAACGAGAATCTCGATGCGGTCGAATTCCTCAAACAGATGAATCTCGCCGTCTATCGCGATCACCCCGACTCGCAGACGATCGCCGAGGAATCCACTGCCTGGCCGATGGTCTCGCGCCCGACCTATCTCGGCGGCCTCGGCTTCGGCCTGAAATGGAACATGGGCTGGATGCACGACACGCTGAAGTACCTGCAGACCAACCCGGTATTCCGCAAGTACCAGCAGAACCAGCTCACGTTCAGCATCTGGTACGCCTTCAGCGAGAACTTCGTGCTGCCGCTCTCGCATGATGAGGTGGTGCATGGCAAGGGCTCGCTCATCGGCAAGATGCCCGGCGATGAGTGGCAGCAGTTCGCATCGCTGCGCCTCCTCTACGGCTACATGTGGACCCATCCCGGCAAGAAGCTCCTCTTCATGGGCGGGGAGCTCGGCCAGCGGCGCGAGTGGCAGCACGATGAGAGCCTGGAGTGGCACGTGCTCGCCTTTCCGCTGCACGAAGGCATCCGGCGCTGGGTGCGGGACATCAACCGCGTCTATCGTGCGACTCCGGCCCTGTACCAGCGCGATTTCACGCCGGATGGCTTCCAATGGATCGACTGCAACAACGCCGATCAGAGCGTGATCGTGTACCTGCGCAAGGGACAGCGGCCCGAGGATGTAGCCCTGATCGCATGCAACTTCACGCCCGTACCGCGAGACAACTATCGCATCGGCGTGCCTCGCGGTGGCTGGTGGCGCGAGCGCCTGAACAGCGACGCGGCGGAGTATGGCGGCGGCGGGATCGGCAACTTCGGGCGCGTGGAAGCCTCGCCCCTCTCATCGCATGGAATGACGCACTCGCTGGTGCTGAGCCTACCGCCGCTTGCCGCCCTGGTTCTGACGCCGGACTGACACTGCGGTAGGGAGGCGGATGACCAAGGCTCGCGTCGTCATCGAAGGTTTGACTCCGCAGGTGGACTGCGGCCGGTTTCCTGCGCGGCGTGTGTTGGGTGACACTGTCGTCGTGGAAGCGGACGTGTTCACTGACGGCCACGATGCAGTTGCCGCATCGCTGTTGTATCGGCACGAAGGCGAAAAGCAGTGGCACGGCATGCCGATGAGCCTCCTCGGCAACGACCGCTGGCAGGGCCAATTCACCGTCCAGGCGCTCGGCCGCTACTTCTTCACGGTCGAAGCCTGGGTCGATCACCTCGAGAGCTGGCGACGCGGGCTCGCTAAGAAACACCAGGCGGGGCAGGACATCGAGGTCGAGCTGCAACAGGGCGCGGCGCTGGCCCTCGCGCACGCCGGGCGCATGAAGGCGCCGCTAGCGCGCCAGCTGCGGGAATGGGCCAAGGCGCTGGCCGACCCGGTCCGGGAGCGCGAGGAGCGGGCGCTGCTGGCGCTAGGCGATGCGCTGCACGAGCTCGCGCGGCGCAGTCCCGACCCGCAGCTCATCGAGCGGTGGGATCCGCCGCTCACCATCGAGGTCGATCGTGAGCGGGCCCGCTTCTCGAGCTGGTACGAGATGTTCCCGCGCTCGGCCACCACCCGCCCGGGGGAGCACGGCACGCTCGCGGACGTCGAGGCACTCCTGCCCTATGTCGCCTCGATGGGATTCGACGTCCTCTATCTGCCGCCCATCCATCCGATCGGCGAGATCGAGCGCAAAGGGCCCAATAACCGCACCGGCGCCTCGCCCGGTGACCCGGGCAGCCCCTGGGCGATCGGCAGCCGCGAAGGCGGGCACAAGGCGGTGCATCCGCGCCTGGGGACGCTCGAGGATTTCCACCGGCTGCTCGCGAGCGCCGGCAGTCTCGGCATCGAGATCGCGCTCGATATCGCCTTCCAGTGCGCGCCCGACCATCCCTACGTGCGCGAGCACCCGGAATGGTTCCTGAAGCGCCCCGACGGCTCGGTGCAGTACGCGGAGAACCCGCCGAAGAAGTACCAGGACATCTACCCCTTCTGGTTCGAATGCGACGACTGGAAGGGGCTCTGGGCGGAGCTCAAGAGCGTGTTCGAGTTCTGGATCGCTCAGGGCGTGCGCATCTTCCGCGTCGACAATCCGCATACCAAGCCGTTCGCGTTCTGGGAATGGGTGATCGGCGAAATCCACCGCGCCCACCCGGAGGTCATCTTCCTCTCCGAGGCGTTCACGCGCCCGAAGGTGATGTACCGCCTCGCCAAGCTCGGCTTCACCCAGTCCTACAACTACTTCCCCTGGCGCAACAGCAAGCGCGAGATAATCGACTACTTCACCGAGCTCAGCTCGCGCCCTGTGCGGGAGTTCTTCCGTCCGAGCCTCTGGCCCAATACCCCGGACATCCTCACCGAGTATCTGCAGTTCGGCGGCCGGCCCGCCTTCGTCACCCGGCTCATCCTCGCGGCGACGCTCGGGGCGAGCTATGGCATCTATGGACCGGCGTTCGAGCTCATGGACAATCGCCCACGCGAGAGCGGCTCGGAAGAGTACTTGGACTCGGAGAAATACCAGGTGCGCTCCTGGAATCGGGATGAGCCGGCGAGTCTCAGAGACCTCGTCACGCGCCTCAACCGCATCCGCCGCGACAATCCGGCGCTGCAGAGCGATGCCGCCCCGAGGTTTCATCCCCTCGACAACGAGGCGCTGCTCGCCTTCAGCAAGACGAGCGGCGAGGACTCCGTGCTGGTGGTGGTCAACGTCGATCCCCACCACCTGCAGACCGGCTGGGTGGAGCTCGACCTGGCGGCGCTCGGACTGCCGACGGATGGGCCGTATCAGATGGACGATCTGCTCTCGGGGGCCCGCTTCCTGTGGCGCGGCCCCCGCAATTACGTGGCTCTCGACCCCGCGGGCACGGCGGCGCATCTGTTCCGGATCCGCCGCAAGGTGCGCACCGAGCGGGATTTCGATTATTTTCTCTAAATGAACGCCTCGGCCGAGCCGCCGCCTTTCACCGGCGATCCTCTCTGGTACAAGGATGCGGTCATCTACGAAGTGCACGTCCGCGCCTTCTTCGACAGCAACGAGGACGGCATCGGCGACTTCGCGGGCATCACCCGCAAGCTCGACTACATCCAGGAGCTGGGTGTCAACACCATCTGGCTGCTGCCGTTCTATCCGTCGCCCGGGCGCGACGATGGCTACGACATCGCCGACTATCACAACATCCATCCCCAGTACGGCACGCGCCGGGAGTTCCGCACCTTCGTGCGCGAGGCGCACCGCCGGGGGTTGCGCGTCATCACGGAGCTCGTGATCAATCACACCTCCGACGCGCACCCCTGGTTCCAGGCCGCCAGGCGCGCACCGGCCGACTCGGCCAAGCGCGATTTCTATGTTTGGAGCGAGAACTCCGAGCGCTACGACGGCACGCGCATCATCTTCCGTGATACGGAGAGCTCCAACTGGACCTGGGACCCGCTCGCCAAGGCTTATTACTGGCACCGCTTCTTCGGCCATCAGCCCGACCTCAATTTCGACAACCCGCACGTGGTGCGGGCGGTGATCCGGATCATGGAGTTCTGGCTGGCCCACGGCGTCGACGGGTTCCGTCTGGATGCCATTCCCTACCTCGTCGAGCGTGAGGGCACGAACAACGAGAACCTGCGCGAGACGCACGAGATCATCAAGAGCATCCGCAAAGTGATCTCGGCCCGCCACCCGCAGGGGATGCTCCTCGCCGAGGCCAACCAGTGGCCCGAGGACGTGCGCGATTACTTCGGCGACGGTGATGAGTGCCACATGGCCTATCACTTCCCGCTCATGCCGCGCATGTACATGGCGATCGCGCAGGAGGACCGCCATCCGATCGTCGAGATCATGGATCAGACCCCTGACATCCCCGACACCTGCCAGTGGGCGGTCTTCCTGCGCAATCATGACGAGCTGACGCTCGAGATGGTGACCAGCCGCGAGCGCGATTACATGTATCAGGCGTATGCAGCCGATACGCGGGCGAGGCTCAACCTCGGCATCCGCCGGCGCCTGGCCCCGCTCATGGAGAACGATCCGGAGCGGATCAAGCTCATGAACAGCCTGCTGCTCTCCATGCCGGGCTCGCCGATCATCTACTACGGTGACGAGATCGGCATGGGAGACAATTTCTATCTGGGCGACCGCAACGGCGTACGCACCCCGATGCAGTGGAGCCCGGACCGCAACGCCGGCTTCTCGCGCGCCGATCCGCAGCAGCTCTATCTGCCGCCCATCATGGACCCGATCTACGGGTACGAGGCCGTCAACGTCGAGGCGCAGACCCGCGACCGCTCATCGCTCCTCAACTGGATGCGCCGCATGCTCGCCGTGCGCAAGACCTCCCAGGCCTTCGGCCGCGGCACCCTGCGCTTCATCCGCCCCGGCAACCGCAAGGTGCTCGTCTACCTGCGCCAGTACGCCGAGGACACGATCCTCTGCGTGGTGAATCTCTCGCGCTCGGCGCAGCCGGTGGAGATCGATCTCTCCGAGCACAAGGGTTCGATTCCCATCGAGCTGTTGGGGCGAACCCCGTTCCCGCCGGTGGGAGAGCTGCCGTATCTGCTCACCCTGCCGGCCTACGGATTCTACTGGTTTCGCCTCAGCCGCGAGGCGGCCCCGCCGCCCTGGCATGATGAGCGGCTGCAGCGCGAGGACCTGCCGGTGCTCGTGCTGGTGGAGGGTTGGAACAGCTTCTTCCCGGACAAGGTCGCCGCCTGGCGCGCGGGGCTCGCGAAACGGCTGCGCGTCCAGCTGGAGGAGCGCATCGTGCCGCAATACGTCGCGGCGCAACGCTGGTTTGCGAACAAGGGTGCCCCGATCACGAGCGCTCGCCTTCTCGATCACACCGATCGCCAGGATCCGCTGCCTCGCTGGTTTGCCGGCATCTACAGCGTCGAGACCGAAGGTGTGAGCGAGCGATATTTCGTCCCGCTCGCCATTGCATTCGAGGACACCGAAGAGGCGCGTTGGCGCAGGCTTCAGCCGGCTGCCCTGGCACGCGTACGCCAACAAGCAACCGTCGGCGTGCTCGCGGACGCGTGCTCCGACGACGGGTTCGCGCGCGCAATCATCGATGCCATTGGGGCTTCGGCCGAGCTGCCTACTCAACACGGTCGCGTGAGATTCACGCCAACTGCGCTCTACCCGGAAATGCGCGGTGATGCGGCCGCCGAGCTGTCAGTCACACCGACCGGCGCACAGAGCAGCAACACCACGCTGCGGGTCGGCGATGCACTCTTCCTCAAGATCTACCGCAAGCTGCAGCCCGGTTTGAATCCGGAGCTGGAGATCGGCCGCTACCTCACCGAGGTCGCCCGGTTTCCCAACATCGTGCCGGTCATCGGAGCCGCGGAGTATACCGACGACGAGTCGGCCACCTACACCATGGCCCTGCTCCAGGCGTTCGTCACCAATCAGGGTGACGGCTGGACCTATACTCTCGACTACCTGGCACGTTTCCTCGAAGACCGGCGCAGCGGTGTCCCGATGCTCGACGATGCGCACGGCCTATACCTCTCGCAGGTCAGGACGCTCGCCATCCGCACGGCGGAACTGCACCGCGCGCTCGCCCATCGGACGGACGATCCAGCGTTCGCGCCAGAACCGATTACCGCTGCAGACGGGGCAGCATGGGGCGCAGCCACGCGCGCCGCAGCGGACGCGACCCTGACACTGCTCTCCGCTCGATTGCCGCAGCTACCACCGGCGGTGGCGGTGGATGCAGAGTCGCTGGTCGCGCGCCGCGGAGCTTTGTTACGGCGTATCGAGCGTTGTACGTCGGCTGCGCCCCAAGGTCTGAAGACGCGCCGCCACGGCGACTACCACTTGGGTCAGGTGCTCCTGAAGCGCAACGATTTCATCATCGTCGACTTCGAAGGCGAGCCCGGACGCACGCTCGCGGAACGCCGTCTCAAGCACTCCCCCCTGACAGACGTCGCAGGTATGCTGCGCTCCTTCGCGTATGCCCGCCACGCCGCGCTCGACCGTTACTCGGTGCAGGGAGGCGATGAGTCCGGCCGCTGGGAGCAGCAACTTCACGCCTGGGAGCAGGAGACGCGCCGCACCTTCATCACCGCCTACGACGAGGTGGCGAGCGTCACGGGCCTCTATGAGTCGCTGCAACGGGCCCAGCCGCTCCTCACCCTCTTCGAGATCGACAAGGCCCTCTACGAGGTTCGCTACGAGCTCGGGAACCGTCCCGACTGGACCCGCATTCCTCTCCATAGCCTTCTCGCCATCACCGAGTAGGGACATCGGAGGCGCTCCTTGGATCAGACATCGTCCCGCCGACGCACGGCCGCCCAGACGGACCGGGAAGGAGTGCAGCCGATCGGCGCCGTCTGGCCGGGTCAGCCCTATCCCCGCGGCGCCACCTGGGACGGCGAAGGTGTCAATTTCTCGCTCTTTTCCGCCGGCGCCGAGAAGGTCGAGCTGTGCCTGTTCGACCCTGCGGGCCGGCACGAGCTGCAGCGCATCCCCCTGCGGGAGCGCACGGATGAGGTCTGGCACTGCTATCTTCCCGAGGCGCGTCCCGGACTCCTCTATGGCTATCGGGTCCATGGACCCTACCGCCCGGAGCAGGGGCTGCGCTTCAATCCCAACAAGCTCCTCATCGAGCCCTACGCCAAGCGGCTCGAAGGTCCGCTCGTCTGGAGCGATGCGCATTTTGGCTACCGCCTGGGCCATTCGAAAGGCGATCTCTCCTTCGACAAGCGCGACAGCGCGGCAGGCACGCCCAAGAGCCGGGTAACCGACTCCGCATTCACCTGGGGCGATGACCGCGCGCCACGAGTCCCCTGGCACGACACGGTGATTTACGAGGCCCACGTGCGCGGACTGACCATGCGCCATCCCGAGGTGCCGGGACCGCTGCGCGGCACCTACGCGGGGCTGGCGACCGCGCCGATCATCGAGCATTTCCTGCGCCTCGGCATCACGACCGTGGAGCTGATGCCGGTGCATGCCTTCGTAGATGACCGGACGCTCCTCGACAAGGGCCTGCGCAACTACTGGGGCTACAACACGATCGGCTTCTTCGCACCGGAGCGCCGCTACTCGGCCTCCGGGCAGATCAGCGAATTCAAGACGATGGTGAAGACGCTGCATTCGGCCGGGATCGAGGTGATCCTCGATGTGGTCTACAACCACACGGCCGAGGGCAACGAGCTCGGGCCGACGCTCTCGATGCGCGGCATCGACAACGCCGCATACTATCGGCTGAGCCCGGAGAACCCGCGCTACTACATGGACTTCACCGGCACCGGCAACACTCTCAACCTGCAGAACCCGCGAGTGCTGCAGCTCATCATGGACAGCCTGCGCTACTGGGTGCTGGAGATGCACGTCGATGGCTTCCGCTTCGATCTCGCCTCCGCACTCGCACGCGAGCTCTACGACGTCGACCGGCTGGGCTCCTTCTTCGACACCATCGGCCAGGACCCGGTGCTCTCCCAGGTGAAGCTCATCGCCGAGCCCTGGGACATCGGCAGCGGTGGCTATCAGGTCGGCAACTTCCCTCCCGGATGGAACGAATGGAACGACAAGTACCGTGACAGCATGCGCGCCTACTGGAAGGGGGACGGCGGTCTGATCGGCGAGTTCGCGCGCCGCTTCACCGGCTCCGCGGACCTCTACGAGGCGAGCGGCAGGAAGCCGCATGCCAGCATCAATTTCATCACGGCCCATGACGGCTTCACGCTCGAAGACCTGGTGAGCTATAACGGGAAGCACAACGAGGCGAACGGCGAGGACAACCGCGACGGCGCGAACGAGAACCGCTCCTGGAACTGCGGGGCGGAAGGACCCACGGAGGATCAGGCGGTTCGCACGTTGCGAGCACGGCAGAAGCGCAATCTGATCGCGACGCTGCTCCTCTCCCAAGGCGTGCCCATGGTGCTCGGAGGCGACGAGCTCGGCCACACTCAGCTCGGCAACAACAACGCCTACTGCCAGGACAACGAGCTCTCCTGGATCGATTGGGAGCTCGATGCCGACCATCAGGCGTTCCTCGAGTTCGCCTGCCGGCTGATCGCGCTGCGCCGCCGCCATCCCGTGTTCAGCCGGCGGCGCTTCCTCCAGGGCAATACGGTCGCCGCAGACGGCTCGCGCGAGATCATCTGGCTGAGCCCCGACGGACGCGAGATGACCGACGCCGAGTGGGCTGTGCCGTTCGCGCGCTGTCTCGGTCTTTATCTCGCAGGCGCCGCCATCGAGCGACGCGACCGGCGCGGACGACTGGTGACGGACAATAACTTCGTCCTGCTCTGCAACGCGCATCACGAGCCGATCCCATTCCAGCTTCCCGAGCTGCTGGCGGAGAAAGTCTGGTGGACCGTCCTCGACACCGCCGCCAGTGAGCCCTTCGCGCAGCAGCGCCTCGAAGCGGGAACCCACTACCCGCTGCAGGGGCGGTCGCTCGCGCTCCTGCGCGAGACCGCATACCAATGACGCGGCGGCGTCACGAGATGCCCTTCGGGGCCAGCGTTCTGCCGGATGGCCGGGTCTGCTTCCGCTTGTGGGCACCCGCGGCCAAGCGCGTGGAGCTCGTTTTGCAATCGCCTTCAGGGCCGGCGCAGGTGTTGCCGCTCGCGACCTGCGCCGGCGGCTGGACCGAGCTCGTTACCGGCCAGGCGCATGCCGGCAGCCGCTATCGCTTTTCGCTCGACGGCGAGACGCTGGTGCCCGATCCCGCATCGCGCCGCAACCCACAGGGTGTCCACGGCCCGAGCGAGGTCGTGGACCCCGAAATTTTCGACTGGACGGACGACGAGTGGCGTGCTCCGCCCTGGCCGAATTCCGTGATCTACGAGCTGCACGTGGGCACCTTCACGCCGGAGGGCACCTTCGCCGGCGTCGCCGGCAAGCTGGAGCATCTGCAGCGGCTGGGGGTGACGGCGATCGAGCTCATGCCGATCGCCGAGTTTCCCGGCTCGCGCGGCTGGGGCTACGACGGTGTGCTGCCGTATGCGCCGGCATCGGCATACGGATCCCCGGATGACCTGAAGTCGCTCGTTTGCGCGGCGCACGCGCACGGCATCGCGGTGATGCTCGATGTGGTCTACAACCACTTCGGTCCGGAAGGCAACTTCCTCCATCTTTATGCGCCGCAGTTCTTCACCAGCCGTCACTCGACCCCCTGGGGAGCGGCCATCGACTTCGAAGGGCGAGCCGGTGCCTCTCAGCTAGGACACTTAACGTGTCCTCACTCCGGCGAGCGCCCGCGCATGGATGCGCGGGCCGGCGGGCCTGCCGCCACGGACGGCCAGTGGCACGGCTCCACCAGCGCGGTGCGCGACTTCTTCATCCACAATGCGCTCTACTGGCTCGAGGAATATCATCTCGACGGGCTCAGATTCGATGCGGTGCACGCGATCTTCGATGGCGGCGAGCCGCACATCCTCACCGAGATCGCGCGCGCCGCGCGCGCTGGACCGGGACGCGAGCGGCCGGTGTATCTCGTGCTGGAGAACCTCGACAACGAGGCGCGCCGTCTCGGCCCTGCCGCCGCCCAAGGCACTTTCGACGCGCAGTGGAATGACGACACCCATCACTCCCTGCATGTCCTGCTGACGGGTGAATCCGACAGCTACTACCAGGACTACCAGGAGCGTCCGCACCGGCTCCTCTGCCGCGCCCTCGCGGAAGGGTTCGCATACCAGGGCGAGAGCTCCAGCCACCTCGGCCGCCCGCGCGGGGAGCGCAGCAGTCACCTGCCGCCGTCGGCGTTCGTCAACTTCCTGCAGAACCACGACCAGGTGGGGAACCGTGCCCGCGGCGAGCGGTTGACGCAGCTCGCGGCTCCCGAAGCCCTGCGCGCTGCGGCAGCGGTGCTGCTGCTCGCCCCCTCCCCGCCGATGCTCTTCATGGGTGAGGAGTGGGCCGCCACTGAGGCCTTTCCCTACTTCTGTGACTTCGAGGCGCAGCTCGCCGAGAAGGTGCGTGCGGGACGGCAGCGCGAGTTCGCGCACTTCGAGGGCTCGATAACCGACCCTTGCGAAGCGGCAACGTACGCGTCGGCACATCTTCAGTGGGCCCGCGTGACGGCACCCCAGCACGCCAAGATGTTCGATCACTATCGTCGCCTCATCGCGATCCGGCGGCGCGACATCGTGCCGCTCCTGCCGCGAATTCTCGAAGGCGCCTGTGTCGCGTTCGATCCGAGCGGCGCCTTCGCGGTGGACTGGAAGCTGCGCGAGGGCGGTGTACTGCACCTCCTCGCCAACCTGAAGAGCACCACGGCGCCGGTCGTCGGTCAGCCGGCCGGCCGCATGATCTTCGCAACGCATCCCGGCATCCGTGCCGCCCTGACCCGTAATGAGCTGGCAGCCTGGAGCGTGACGTGGCTCCTGGAGCGCAGCCGTGTCCGCTAGTTTGAAGCGCTGGATCCGGGCTCCTGCCCGGCCCAGCGCGCTCCGGGCAAAAAGCGTGGTTTTTGCCCGGAGCTCCGCCACCTGCGGCGGCGGGGCACATCCCTGTGCCTAGCAACAACAGCCGCAGCGCGCCGGCAGTCGGGCGGATCCCGCGGGCTACCTATCGCGTGCAGCTCAACGCCCGTTTCACCTTCAATGACCTGACGGCGATCGTCCCGTACCTCGCCAGGCTTGGGATCAGCCATGTCTACTGCTCGCCCTACTTCCGGGCGCGCGCCGGCAGCGCTCACGGCTATGACGTCGTCGATCACAACTCGTTCAACCCGGAGATCGGAAGCCGCGAAGAGTTCGACCGCCTCGTGGCGACACTCCGTGCGCACCACATGGGTCACATCCTGGACATCGTTCCGAATCACGTCGGCGTCATGGGATCCGACAACGCGTGGTGGATGGACGTGCTCGAGAACGGGCAGGCCTCCATCTACGCGGATTATTTCGACATCGACTGGAATCCCGCGAACGCAGCGCTGGCCGACAAGGTTCTGGTGCCGGTGCTCGCCGACGCCTACGGGGTAGTCCTCGAGCGCGGCGATCTCAAGTTGGAATTCGAGGGTGAGTCCGGCTCCTTCGCCATCCACTACCACGAGCATCGCTTGCCGCTCGATCCGCGCACCTACCCGCGCATCCTGGATGCGGTGCTGGCGATCGAGCGCAGCGCCGAGCTCGAGAGCCTGCGGCGCCTCTTCGGCTCATTGCCCGACCGGCGCGGAACGACGTCGGAGCAGATTGCAGAGCGCAACCGCGACAAAGAAGCTCATAAGCAGGCGTTGGCCGCGCTGGTCGCAAACGACGCCGGCATCCGCGCGGCGCTGGAGCAGGCGCTGGCCCGCCTGGGCGGCAGTCCCGGCGACCCGGCGAGCTTCGATTCCCTGCACGAGCTGTTGGAGTCGCAGGCTTTCCGACTGGCTTACTGGCGAGTCGCGTCCGATGATATCAACTACCGCCGCT
>Ga0105240_10009270_pt1 | contig 13960 bp, 9 predicted proteins | sample KBSC54metaG_FD_80426 | JGI IMG/M metagenome (GOLD analysis project Ga0105240, IMG submission 80426) | Corn rhizosphere microbial communities from Kellogg Biological Station, Michigan, USA - KBS C5-4 metaG | ecosystem: Host-associated > Plants > Roots > Rhizosphere > Soil | place: Michigan, USA... | reverse complement strand
AGCGCGGCCGGCAGCGTGCCGCCCATCACCCAGCCGAAGAACCGGCCGGAGGCGATCGTCATCAGGCCGTCCTGGCCGACCTCGTTGAGCAGCTCGACCACCGCCGCCGGATCGCTCGGGCCGTCCGGGACGAACTCGCCGAACGCCTTGGCCAGCTCGTCGGCGGTGCGCCGCGGCGGCACCGGCCGGTTCGGCACCGAGACCAGCCACTGACGGGCGGCCTCGGCCGCCGCCGCCAGCGCCGCGGTGTACTGCTCTTCCCGTGCGGTCATGCTGCCGTTCCCCTTCCAGCGGTCCCGACGAGCCGGACGCTACGGCAAGCCGCCGATCGGCCGCCAGGCAGATTTCGGCCAGCGAATCAGCGTTTCCGGCCACCCAGCCGGAACGACCGGCGGACCCGGCAGCGGCCGTCGAGCACCTCGACCACGGTCAGCTCATCCGCGACGGTGCGCACCGGCAGCAGGGCTTCGATCGCGGCACGGAACTCGGCTGCCTGCTCGGTGTTCGCGCCGACGGCAACGGTCAGGTGCGGCACCACCTCGTAGAAGGCGCCCTCATACGGCGGGTACTCGGGCCAGACCGTGCAGAGGTCTTGAGTCAGCGCCACGAAGGGATCGGCCGGTTCCGGCGCCAAATAATGCACGTCGGGATCGTCGAACGTCCGGAATCCGGCGAAGCACACCTCGAACGGTTGCCAATCCTTGGCCAGCTGGCCGACTGCGTCCAGGTCGGCCTCGGTGAGATCGCCCGGCGGTATCCAGGGGAACAACGCCGTCACGTGGGCGGGCGTATCGGCGAACTGGGTGTCGTACCGGGTCCGCCATTCGCCGACCACGGGTTCCAGATCCGGCAGCGACACGATCAGGCCGCTGTAGTCGGTCACTTGCGAGCCGCCTCCGGCGACTCTGGGCTTATTTTCGAGCCGCCTCCGGCGACTCGGCGGTGGACAGCGCGGCGATGAAGGCCTCCTGCGGCACCTCGACCCGGCCGACCATCTTCATCCGCTTCTTGCCCTCCTTCTGCTTCTCCAGCAGCTTCCGCTTCCGGGTGATGTCACCGCCGTAGCACTTGGCCAGCACGTCCTTGCGGATCGCCCGGATGGATTCCCGGGCAATCACCCGGGAGCCGATCGCGGCCTGGATCGGCACCTCGAACTGCTGGCGCGGGATCAGCTCGCGCAGCTTGGTGGTCATCATCACGCCGTAGGCATAGGCCTTGTCCTTGTGCACGATCGCCGAGAACGCGTCCACCGCTTCGCCCTGCAGCAGGATATCGACCTTGACCAGGTCGGACAGCTGTTCGCCGGCGTCCTCGTAATCGAGGCTGGCGTAGCCACGGGTGCGGGACTTCAGCGCGTCGAAGAAGTCGAAGATGATCTCGGCCAGCGGCAGCGTGTAGCGCAGCTCCACCCGGGTCTCGGACAGGTAGTCCATGCCGAGCAGGCTGCCCCGGCGGGCCTGGCAGAGTTCCATGATCGCGCCGATGTACTCGCTCGGGGCGATGATCATCGACTTCACGATCGGCTCGTGGATCTCGGCGATCTTCTGCCCGGACGGCCAGTCGGACGGGTTGGTGACCACGAACTCGCGGCCGTCCTCCAGGATCACCCGGTTCACCACGTTCGGGGCGGTGGAGATGAGATCCAGGCCGAACTCGCGTTCCAGCCGGTCCCGGGTGATCTCCAGGTGCAGCAGCCCCAGGAAGCCGCACCGGAAACCGAAGCCGAGCGCGGCGCTCGACTCGGGTTCGTAGACCAGCGCGGCGTCGTTGAGCCGCAGCTTGTCCAGCGCGTCGCGCAGCAGCGGGAAGTCCGAACCGTCGATCGGATACAGCCCCGAGTACACCATCGGCTTGGGATCCCGGTAGCCGCCGAGCGGTTTCGCGGCCGGCTTCGCCGCGTCGGTCACCGTGTCACCGACCCGGGACTGCCGGACGTCCTTCACCCCGGTGATCAGGTAGCCGACCTCGCCGACGCCGAGCCCCTGGCTGGCCACCGGCTCGGGCGAGATGACACCCACCTCGAGCAGTTCGTGGGTGGCGCCGGTGGACATCATCTTGATCCGCTGCCGCGGGCTGATGTGCCCGTCCACCACCCGGATGTAGGTGATCACGCCGCGGTAGATGTCGTACACCGAATCGAAGATCATCGCCCGGACCGCGCTGTCGGCCTGGCCGACCGGCGGCGGCACGTCGCGGCAGATCACGTCCAGCAACTGGTCGACGCCCTGGCCGGTCTTGGCGCTCACCCGCAGCACGTCGTCGGGCTGGCAGCCGATGATGTGCGCGATCTCGGCGGCGTACCGGTCCGGCTGGGCGGCCGGCAGGTCGATCTTGTTCAGCACCGGAATGATCTGCAGGTCGTTCTCCAGCGCCAGGTACAGGTTCGCCAGCGTCTGCGCTTCGATGCCCTGGGCCGCGTCGACCAGCAGCACCGCGCCCTCGCAGGCGGCCAGGCTGCGGGACACCTCGTAGGTGAAGTCCACGTGCCCGGGGGTGTCGATCATATGCAGCGTGTAGCCGGCGCCGGTGCTCTCGACCGTCCAGGGCATCCGGACGTTCTGCGCCTTGATGGTGATGCCGCGTTCCCGCTCGATGTCCATCCGGTCCAGGTACTGGGCGCGGGCCTGCCGCGGGTCGACCACCCCGGTCAGCTGCAGCATCCGGTCGGCAAGGGTCGACTTGCCGTGATCGATGTGCGCAATGATCGAGAAGTTGCGGATGCGCTCCGGCGGCGTGCTGCCGGCGGGACTGTCGGGAACGGGCACGGGTTGCTTTCTGCTCGGCTGCTTTTCTCGCCACGGTAGGCGGTGTTCATTCTCCCATGACCGGACTGCCGGGCTGGCCGATCCGGCTGGGCTGGCCGTGCTGGGCTGGCTGTGCCTGGTCGTGGTTGGTCGTGATTGCTGTGCTTGCTCGACCCGGCCGGGCCTACCCGCAGCGCGCTCCGGTGAATGCGAGGATGGCGACATGACAGCCACCTCTGGACTATCGGGTGATCGGCGAGCGGTGACCGAATACCGGATCCCGGCCACCAAGCTGCGGGCGGGTGATCTGATCAACACCTCGCCGGGCACCGACGAGGACTGGCAGTTGGTGCTGTCGGTGCACACCCAGGAGGACCCGGCGGCCGGCGCCAACCCGGACGCCGCCGCGCTGGTGCACCAGGTGGGCGACCGGTACGTGGTCGTCCGGATGACCGACGTGGCGCCGGTGGACTCACCGGTCTATTTCGCCGGCGGAGCAGCCATGGTGTACGGCATGGAGGGCGCCGAGGACGTCCCGGTGACCGACGCGCTGGCAGCCGCCGATTCGGAACGGACCTTCCTCTACACCCGGTACGAGCTGGTCACCGTACGGGCCGAGTAGGCGCGCTGCGGTACTGCAAGAACCGCTGCGGCCCACGGCTGGGCCCCACGAGGTCAATTGCGGCTGGCGGCCTGGCCGATCGGAGGTGTGGTGGGTCGGTTCGACTCGCCACACCCGGCTCCGGCCGCCCGGATTTGGGGCGGTTACGGTTGCGCTGGTAGCCTGGCGAGGTTGCCCGAGTACCGTCCTGGCACTCTGGGCGAAGACATCACCTTCACCGAACGCATTGAGGCAACTTCGTGGCGAACATCAAGTCCCAGATCAAGCGGATTCGTACCAATGAGGCCGCTCGGCTGCGCAACAAGAGCGTCAAGAGCTCGCTGAAGACCGCTATCCGCTCGTTCCGCGAGGCGGCGGACTCCGGTAACCGGGAGACCGCGGTTGCGGCACTGACCCACGCCTCCCGGCAGCTGGACAAGGCCGTGAGCAAGGGCATCATCCACGCCAACCAGGCCGCCAACAAGAAGTCGGCGATGGCCCAGCGGGCGAACACCCTCTAGCCTTCCGCAACACCTCGACTCAGCCCGCGTCCCATCTCGGGACCGCGGGCTGAGTGCTGTCCGCCTCCGGCCGGTGGGCGCTGGCTTCCCGGTGAGCGCTGACCGGCTTCCCGGTTGGAGTGCTGGCTTTCCGGTTGGAGTGCTGCCTTCCCGGTTGGAGTGCTCGCTTCCCGGTTGGCGGGCTGGCCGACTTGCCGGTCAGCCCTCGGTGGTTACCTTGGTCATCCGGTCGACCGCCTCGCCGAGGATCTCCGCGCTGGTACCGAAGTTCAGCCGCACGTGGCTGCCACCGATCGCGCCGAACTTGCTGCCGGCCTCCAACGCCACCCCGTGCCGCAGGAACGCCTCCGCCGGGTTGGCGATGCCGAGTTCGGCACAGTCCAGCCAGGCCAGGTAGCTCGCCTCCGGCGGCTGCCAGCGCACCGCCGGCAGCCGTTCGGCCAACTGGGCCTGCAGCGTGGTCCGCCGGTCGAGCAGGGTGGCCAGCAACTGATCCAGCCAGCCCACCTCCTCGGTGTAGGCAGCGATCGAGGCGAGCACCCCGAAATGGCCCACCCGCCAGCGATTGTCCGGCAGCCGCCCGGCCACCTCGGCCATCCGGGGCGAGCCGGTGATGATGGCTGCGCATTTCAAGCCGGCCAGGTTCCACGCCTTGCTCGCCGCGTGCACGCTGACCGCTATCTCGGCGGCGTGGGGCAGGCTGAGCAGTGGGGTGAACTGGGCACCGGGCAACGCCAGCGGCGCGTGCACCTCGTCGCTGATGATCGGCACCTGATAGCGGCGGCCCAGCTCCACCAGCTCTGCCAGTTCCTGCCGGGTATGCACCCGTCCGACCGGATTATGCGGGTTGCAGAGCACGTAGGCCGCTGGCCGCTCGGCGAAGGCCCGTTCCAGCGCGGGCAGGTCCAGCCGCCAGCCTTCGGCATGCCGCAGCGGCACCTCGACCAGCCGGGCGGCGACCTCAGCCACCCAGGTGAAGAACGGTGGGTAGACCGGCGGGCTGATCAGCACCGCATCGCCGGGCCTGGTCAGCCCTCGGAGCAGATCGACCACCCCGACCCCCACGTCGGAGACCGGATGCACCGCGCGGGGATCGACCTGCCAACCCCATCGGTCGCCGGCGAAGGCGGCCAGTGCGCGACCCAGATCCTCGATCTGCCAGGCGTAACCGGTGTCCGATCGCCGTACCGCCTCGGCCAACGTGGCCGCGATCGCGGGCGCCAGTTCGAAGTCCAGTTCGGCAACCCACAGCGGCAGTACGTCCGGCCCGTAGGCCTGCCACTTGGCGCTGCGCCGCTGACGAAGTTGCTCCAGCGGAGGGACCGGCAACAGGTCGGGTCGCATGTGGTCAAGCCTGCCAGGCCGAGTCGAGACCCTGACGCGGTGGTCAGCGCAACTCGCGGGCGGACGCCAACCGGCGCACGGCCGATTCCAGCGCGTACTCCGGGTCGGCGGCGTTGCCCTTGACATCGGCATTGAGTTGGGCGACCACGGCCAGCGCCTGCCGCAAGCCCGGCTCGGTCCAGCCTCGGGATTGCGAACGGGCGCGTTTGACCTTCCATGGCGGCATGCCCAGAGCGGGCGCCAGCCGGAACGGGTCGCCCGGCCCGGCACCGAGCACCTTGGCCACGGTGCGCACCCCGTCGGCCAGCGCATCGGCGATCACCACCGTCGGCACGCCGACGTTCAAGGCCCACCGCAGGTTGGTCAGCGCGGCCGCAACATTGCCCAGCACCGCCTGGTCGGCCACCGCGAACCCGGTCACCTCCGCCCGGCCACGGTGATAGGCGGTCACCGCGGCGGCATCGATCGAGCCCCCGGTATCACCCACCAGCTGGGCGGCAACCGCGGAGATCTCCCGCAAATCGCTGCCCACCGCATCCAGCAGCGCGGTTGCCGCGTCACCGCTGATCCGGCCGCCGTACCGCTTGACCTCCGAGCGCAGAAAGTCCTGCCGCTCATCGGCGCGGGTGAGCCGGGCACAGCTGATCTCAGCCGGTTTGACCTTGCGGACCGCGTCCAGGATTGCCTTGCCCTTGGCGCCGCCGAGGTGCTGGATCACCACCCGGGCATCCGGATCGGGCGCCAGCAACAGCGGCAGCACGCTGGCCACCTGGGCCGACGGCAGGTCCTGCGCCGACCGCAGCAGCACCAGCCGGCGGCCCCCGAACAGCGATGGGCTCAGTAGCTGGATCAGCTCGACCGCATCGACCGCTGCCGCCTCCCGGTCGTGCACCTCGGTGTCCGGGTCCTCGGTCAGCGCGTCCTGCCGCAGGTCGTCCAAGGCTCGGCTGACCAGGAATTCCTCCTCACCCACCACCAGGGTGAGCGGGGCCTGGTTGCCCGGACGGACCGGCTCGACTGCGGATGGCATGCCTGCATGCTGCCACGAGCGCCCGACAGGAAGCCGACCGGACGCGAGCCCGCACGGTTCGCGGCGGCGGGGCATCCGCCAAGCCCGGATCCCCCACGTGGTGACCCCGGGTGGCGATCGGGCGGCCGCGGGCACCGCGCCACCGGCAGCCCACCAGGAAGCCGCGGACACCCGGAGCGGGTGCAGCACCACCACTGGCTGGCCGGCGTGCAACGTCACCGCGATGTCCCCGTCGAGGTCGGTCCGCCGGGTCGGCACGCCGAGCCTGGCCAACTCCCCGAGCAGCGCCGGCGACGGATGCCCGTAGTCGTTGTGCAACCCGACCGAGATGAGCGCCAGCCGGGGGTGCACCGCTTGCAGGAAGGCCGGATCGAAGTAGGCCGAGCCATGATGCGCCACCTTCAGGATGTCCGCCCGCAGGTCGGCCCCGGAGTGCAGGAGGTCGTCCTGCGCCTCGACCTCGGCATCGCCGGGCAGCAGGATTCGCTCGGCGCCGACCGTCGCACGCAGCACCACCGAGGAGTTGTTCGGATCCGAACGGGTGTTGCGGTAGGAGCGCACCGGACCGAGCACGTCCAGCCGGATCGGCCCGACCCGAAGCACCTGGCCCACCCTCGCCGGTTGCGGCGACACGCCGCGGCCAGCGAGCAAGCCGGTGACCGTCCGGTAGCCGGTGACCGGGTCGAGCAGCGGCGAGGTCAGCACCTGGCCCAGTTCGCGTTCGTGCAGCACGCCGGCCAGGCCGCCCACGTGATCGAGATGGAAATGGGTCAGCACCAGCAGCGGTATTCGATGGATGCCGAGCTGACGCAGGCAGCGGTCCGCCGCCACCGGATCCGGTCCGGCGTCGATCACCACCGCGGCTCCGTCGCCGGCGTTCAGCGCCAGCGAATCGCCCTGCCCGATCGAGCAGGCGACGATCAGCCAGCCGGGCGGCGGCCAACCGGCCAGTACCGAGCGAACCGGGATCTGGACCAGCAGCGCGACCGCGGTCGCGGTGGCCAGCAACGCGCGCGGCGCCCGCCACCGGCACAGCCAGCACCCCGCGGTGAGCACGGCAGCCAGCAGCAGGCCACCGGACACGCCGGTTGGCCAGGGCACCGAGGCCCCCGGCAACGAGCCGAAGTAGTCGGCCACCCAGACCAGCCAGCGGCACGGCCAGCCGGCCAGTTGGGCGAAGCACCTGCCGATCGGCAGCCAGAGCACCGAGGTAACCGCAGCCAGCACGCCGAGGATCGTCGCGGCGGCTACCACCGGCTCGGCCAGCAGGTTCGCCGGAACGGCAACCAGGCTGATCCGCCCGCTGATGCCGGCGATCAACGGCATGGTCACCAGATGCGCGGCTGTGGCCACCGCCAGTGGCTCGGCCAGGCCAGCCGGCACGCGGTGGCTGCGCAGATAGTCCAGCAAGCCGGGCGCGAGCAGTAGCAACGCAGCGGTGGCCGACACCGACAACGCGAAGCCGAGATTCGCGGCAAGCTCCGGTTGCCAGATCAGCAGCAGCAAGCAGGTCGCTGCAAGCGTCGGCAGCATGCCGCGTTGCCGGCCGGCCGCCAGGCCGAGCAGCGCGATGGCCGCCATTCCAGCCGCGCGCAGCACGCTGGGCGATGGCCGGGCGATGAGCACGAACAACACCAGCACGGCTAGGCCGATCAGGGCGGTGACCCGCGGCGACGCGCGCAACCGGCGCAGCAGCAACGCCACCGAGCCGACCAGCAGCGAGCAGTTGGTGCCCGACACCGCCGTCAGGTGAGTGAGTCCGGCCACCTGGAACCGGCTGGCCAGCACCGGATCCAGCCGGCTGGTGTCACCGTCCACCACGCCCGGCAGCAGGCCACGCGGCAACGCCGGTAATCCGGCCGACGCCCGCTGCAGGCCCGTCCGGACCGCGCCGGCCAACCGCTGCCACGGCGGCGGCCGGCCCAGCAGCTGGGGCGGTGAATCGGCCATCAGCACCGCGGTCAGCAGATCCTCGGACAGCGGAGGTGCCAGCCGGCCTGACACCCGTACCCGCTGACCGGGCAGGATGGCTCGCCAGGCATCGGCCGGTGCGAGCACCAGCACCGCGCCGGAAACCGGAGTGGCTCGGCCGGCCAGCTGCAGGCGGCGCAGCCGGGCATCCAGCGCAGTACGGGGCAAGCCGGAGACGCCTCGCGCAGCCAGCGGGCGTGGATCGCTGGTGATCGTCAACTCGGCGACCACCGCCGGCCGGTGCGCCGCCAGCCGAGCCACCGGAGAGTCCCGGGCGCGGTGCAGCCTGGCCGCTAGCGGCAGCAGCACGATTGCCACCGCGCAACAAGCCGATGCGGCGAGGTACCACCGGCTGTCCCGGCGTCCCATCAGGCCGAGCGCCATGGTCAGCCCGAGCACGAGCCCGGCGACCCACAACACCTGCCCGGCAGACCGGCCAAGCCCCCACAGCACTGCCAGCCAGGCGGCCATGGCCGGGCCGGCCAGCCGCAGATCGACCGGCGTCCGGTTCGGGTCCGGCGCGTCCGCGGCCAGTTCGAACCGGCTCATGACACCGTGACCAGCGGCTTGAGGTCGGCGAGTTTGGCGTCACCGATGCCGGTGACCTTGGACAGGTCCCCAACCGAGCCGAAACGTCCGTGCTGGGTCCGCCAGTCCACGATGCGTTGCGCGAGCACCGGCCCGACGCCAGGCAGCGCGTCGAGTTGCGCGACCGTCGCGGTATTGAGGTCGAGCGGGCCTGCCGAGGAAACCGGGCCGCCGTCGGATCCCGCGCCGGCTGCCGGGCCGCCGGCGGCGCCAGGCAACCCGATCAGCAGTTGCTCGCCGTCGGCAAGCCGCCGGGCCAGGTTGACGCTGGCCGGGTCAACGCCCGGCAGGATGCCGCCGGCCGCGGTAACCGCGTCCTGCACCCGAGCACCGGACGGCAAGCGGTACACGCCCGGATGGCGTACCTTGCCGGCCACGTCCACCACCAGGCCGTCCCCACTCGCCGAACTGGTCGGCGCCGCGGAACTGGCAGCGGTGGCGGTTGGGCTCGGCAGGGCGGCCGCCGAGGCCTCCACCGCCGCCACCGGAATCCGCTGCGGCCGGGAGCTGAGCACCCTGCCACCTGCCACGAGCGCGACCAGCACGCCGACCACAGCCAGTGCCAGTAGGCCACCGCGGCCCGGATTCATCCGTCCGGCACCGGTTGGCAGCCTCAGCCGCGCTGCCAGATCCGCCATCCGGACCCCGGCCGATCGACTCTCCGCACCTCGTCGCATGGCCCGACGCTAGGCAGCGCAGTACCGCCGATCGGCCGCGGAACCCAATATGTGGACAACGAAGCATGGGTGTGGATGACAGACTGGGCCACTGTGTCGGTGAAGTCAGCGCAGGAGGCCAGCGTTCGGACCGGCGTCACCATGCCGGCCCGGCTGCGCCGACCCGTGGCATTCGGCCGACGTGTCTGGCATTCCGGCTACCGGCCGGCTCTCGTCGCCACCGGGGTCGGCGCCCTGCTTGCGTGGGGATTCCTGCTGCTGCCGCCGATGAACAGCGACCTGGCCGCGCAACTGGCTCGTGCCGACTTCGCCAGCAATTATCCGATCTCGATCATCGACTTCCGTTGGTTCGGCGGCACCGTGGAGTACGGCTACACGCTCTGGGCCACCGCCCTGATGGCCCACCTGGGCACCAAGGTGACCGGTGCGCTGGCCGCGGTGATCGGCACCTGGTACACCACCCGATTGCTGCACCGGTTGCGGCCGAGCCGTCCGATGCTGGGCGGCATCGCGGCCGCGCTGACCCAGGTGGCCAATGTGGTGGAGGGCCGGATCACCTTCGCCTGCGGCCTGACCTGTGGGCTGGTCGCCATCACGCTGTTCACCACCACACGGATACCGCGATGGCTGGCGGTCAGCCTGGCGGTGCTGTTCAGCCTGCTGTGCGGCGGGGCCAGCCCGGTCGCGGCGCTGCTGCTGTGGGTGGCTGGTGCGGTGGCGTTGCTGCTGCGCCGGCCACTGGCCGCCGCGGTGCTGATCATCCCGTCCGGCATCACCGCCGCCACCATCTCGGTGATCTTCGGCGACGGCGGGCATCAGCCATTCACCTTCTTCGACTGCCTGTTCTCCTTCAGCGCACTGCTGATCGTGCTGATCAGCACGCCACGCCGGTGCCGTGCCATCCGGCTCGGTGCGCTGATCGGGATGGTCGGGGTGGTCGCCGCCTTCGCGCTGCCCACCCCGGTCGGCTCGAACGCGACCCGGCTCAGCCTGCTCTTCGCGCTGCCGGTGGTGGTGGCGTTCATCCACTGGCGCAACCGGGTACTGGCGGTACTGGCGGTACTGGGAGTGCTGGCGCTGCAGCTTCCGGTGGCGATCTCCACCCTGGCCAGCACCGGCCGGGTCAGTGGCTACAGCGCCTATTACCACCCGGTGATCGACGAGATCCGCTCCCGTGGCCCGCTCACCGGACGGGTCGAGGTGCCGGAGATGGCCGGGCACTGGGACTCGGTGTATCTCGCCCGCGGCGTGCCGCTGGCCCGCGGTTGGCTGCGCCAGACCGACGTCCGGCTCAACGATGCGGTGTTCTACAAGCGCAAGCCGACCCCGCAGACGTACCACACGTTCCTGCTCGACAACGCGGTGCAGTACGTCGCGGTGCCGGACGCCGAGCTGACCCATTACGGCCGGGACGAATGGACGCTGATCAACACCGGGCTGCCCTATCTGGCCCCGATCTGGCGCAATGCGCACTGGACCGTCTATGAGGTACGCGATGCCGCGCCGCTGGTGGATCCACCGGGCCGGGTGATCAGCCAGCAACCCGACGCGGTCGTGCTGTCGCTGCCGGCCGACCAGACCATGCGAGTGCGATTGCGCTGGTATCGCTGGCTCGGCATGGAAAGTCAGGACAAGCAGGCCTGCATCGCGCCGGACGGGCTGTACGTCACGCTGCACACCGGCAGCGGCGGAAACTACACGTTCAACTCGAAGTTCCCGATCGGCACCGGACACTGCCCGGCCCAGCCGAAACGCTAGCCGACGCAGCCCGAAAACTAGCCGGCCCGCGCCACCACGATGCCGAGCAGGCCCGGCCCGACATGAGCGCCGACCGCGGCGCCGACCTCGGACTCGTAGAGCTGGCCCAGCGCGGGTAGCCCGGCCCGCAGTTGCCGCGCCAGATCGGCCGCCCGGTCCGGGGCGGCCAGGTGCTGCACCGCCACATCGACCGGCCGGTCCCCCGCCGCCGCGACGCCCAGTTGCACCAGCCGGGCGATCGCCTTGGTCGTGGTACGTACCTTTTCCAGCGGCTGGATCCGGCCGTCGGACAGGTGCAGCAGCGGCTTGACCGCCAGCGCGGTGCCGAACCGGGCGGCGGCGTTGCCGATCCGGCCGCCGCGCCGCAGCCATTCCAGCGAGTCGACGTAGAACAGCGCGGTGGTCGAACCGGCCATCGACCGGGCGGCTTGCTCCGCCTCAGCCAGCGTGCCGCCGTCGGCCGCCGTCCGTGCCGCGGCGAGCACGGCGAAGCCTAGTGCCATCCCGGTCAACCGGGAATCCACCACCCGGATCAACCCGTCGTCCAATTCCGCGGCGGCCAGCCGGGCCGAGTCGCAGGTGCCGGACAGCTGCCCGGACAGGTGCACCGAGAGCACCGCGGAGCTGCCGGTCTCCAGCACCGACCGGTACAGCTTGCCGAAGTCGCCCGGGGTCGGCCGCGACGTCGAGACCGGCATCCGGGCCCGCAGCGCCTCGGTCACGTCGCCGGGGCTGACGTCCAGGCCTTCCCGGCCGGTCCGGTCACCCAGCTGCACCTGCAGCGGCACCACCCGGATGCCCAGCTCCTCGGCCAGGCCGGCGGGCAGGTAGCAGGTGGAGTCGGTGACCACGGTGACCTGTGGCCGATTCGGCGCCGACCGCTGGGACGACATACCGCCAGATTAGACGACCAGGTTGACCAGGCGCCCCGGCACGACCACGACGCGTTTGACCGGTTGCCCGGCCACCGCTGCCGTCACCTTCTCGTCGGCTCGCGCCACGGCCTCCACCTCGGCCCGGTCGGCGGTGGCCGGTACCGCTATCACCGAGCGGACTTTCCCGTTCACCTGCACCGGAATCTCGATGGTGTCCTCGACCAGCAGGCTCTCGTCCACCGCCGGGAAGGGATGCCAGGCCAGCGACTCGGCATGCCCCAGCCGCGACCACAGCTCCTCGGCGATGTGCGGGGCCAGCGGCGCCAGCATCAGCACCATCGGTTCGGCCAGTGCCCGCGGCGCACCGCCGTCCGGATAAGCCTGGGTCACCGCGTTGTTCAGCTCGGTGATCCGGGCGATCGAGGTGTTGAACCGCAGCAACTGGTAGCCCTCGGCCACCGCGCGAATGGTCCGGTGCAGCAGCCGGTTCAGCTGGTCCGGCACCGGTTGCTCGCTGACGTGCGGCTGCCCGGTCTGCTCGTCCAGCACCACTCGCCAGATCCGCTGCAGCAGCCGGTACGGCCCGACGATCGCCTTGGCATCCCACGGCCGGGACTGGTCCAGCGGCCCGGAGAACATCTCGAACAGCCGGAACGTGTCGGTGCCGTAGTCGGCGATGAACTCGTCCGGAGTGACCACGTTCTTCAGGCTCTTGCCGATCTTGCCGAACTCCTGGCGGACCGGCTGGCCGTCGTGGAAGAACCCGCCGTCGGCCTCGACCACTTCGGCGGCCTCGACGTAGAATCCGTCGGCGTTGGTGTAGGCCGGCAGCTGCAGCATGCCCTGGTTGACCAGCCGGTGGAACGGCTCGGCGCTGGAGACGTAGCCCAGGTCGTACAGCACCTTGTGCCAGAACCGGGAGTACAGCAGGTGCAGCACCGCGTGCTCCACCCCGCCGACGTACAGGTCGACCCCGCCCAGCGGACGGTTCGGACGTGGGCCCATCCAGTACGCCTCGTTGGCCGGATCCACCAGCCGATCCGGGTTCACCGGATCCACATAGCGCAGTTCGTACCAGCAGGAACCGGCCCAGTTCGGCATGGTGTTGGTTTCCCGGCGGTACTTCTTCGGGCCGTCGCCCAGATCCAGCTCGACGTGCACCCAGTCGGTCAGCCGGCCCAGCGGCGGCTCCGGCTCGGAGTCGGCGTCGTCCGGCGGATACGACTTGGGCGTGAAGTCATGCGTCTCCGGCAGCACCAGCGGCAGCAGGTGTTCCGGCAACGCGATCGGCTGGTCGTTCTCGTCGTAGACGATGGGGAACGGCTCACCCCAGTACCGTTGCCGGCTGAACAGCCAGTCCCGCAGCCGGTAGCTGGTGGCACGCCGGCCCCGGCCGGTGCGCTCCAGGAAGTCGATGGTCCGTTCCTTGGCCTCGGCCACCGGCAATCCGTTCAGATCCAGCTCGGTGCTGGCCGAGTTGATGGCCGGGCCGTCCTGCAGATATGCCTTGCCGGCAAAGCCTTCCGGCGGCTGCACGGTACGCACGATGGGCAGCCCGAACGCCTCGGCGAAGTCCCAGTCCCGCTCGTCCTGGGCCGGCACCGCCATGATCGCCCCGGTGCCGTAACCCATCAGCACGTAGTCGGCTATGAAAATGGGCAGCTCGGCTCCGGTGACCGGGTTGACCGAGAATGCGCCGGTGAACACGCCGGACTTGGTCTTGGGGTCGACGCTCTGCCGGTCCAATTCGGACTTCGCCGCAGCCGCGGCGCGGTATTCCCGGGCGGCCTCGGCCGGGGTGGCGTACCCGCCGGTCCAGGCCGGGTCGACATCGGCCGGCCAGTCGCCGGT
>Ga0105240_10009269_pt1 | contig 13960 bp, 11 predicted proteins | sample KBSC54metaG_FD_80426 | JGI IMG/M metagenome (GOLD analysis project Ga0105240, IMG submission 80426) | Corn rhizosphere microbial communities from Kellogg Biological Station, Michigan, USA - KBS C5-4 metaG | ecosystem: Host-associated > Plants > Roots > Rhizosphere > Soil | place: Michigan, USA... | reverse complement strand
CTGCTTTTCTGTCCCAGCCACCACCGCGTTGAAGTCGATGTAAGGCTTGTTCCCCTGATCGTACTTGCCGTTGCCGCTGATCTTCACCTTGACGAAATTAAATCCCTTCACTTCCGGAGGCTGAACGTCGATCGGGTACATGGTCTTCGCCCCGCCGATATTTACTTCCAGACGCAATGACGGCTTATCGCCCACGGTTTCCATGCTGAAGACATTGCGATAGGGAACCTGCACCAGGTAGCCCTTCGAAGCGACAAACGGCTCCTGTCCTTCGATGCTGAAGCGAATCTGACCGTCCTGGATGATCCACCAGGCGCGCGTATCGGGATGAAACTGGCGCGGCGTCTTGACGCCCGGGGCCATGGAGATGTAGTCCGCGTGGAGCGAAACATCATCCACCACCGTCTGGCTCCAATTTGGCTGACCTTTATGTTTCGCCAACAGATCCGCCAGCTTCCAGATGGGCTGGTTGGGCGCGACCCAGGTATTCGGCTGCACCGGCAGCGGCGCCCACGCCAACGTTTCCTTCTGCTGAGCCCGCACCGCAGAAAATAAACCGAAGGCGACGGCGCCAAGAATCGCAAATTGCTTTAATATGCGCATGTTTTTATCCCCGCTTACAATATCATCTCGGCATGATACTGTCATGGGGATGAACTTGCGACTTGTGATTGCGGCCGTTTGTTTTGCCGTGCCGGTTTTCGCCCAGAGCCGCGATTATGGGCGATCGATGGTGATCACGCAACAGGGAATAGTGGCTACCAGTCAGACGCTGGCGTCGCAGGCCGGCGCCCAGATCCTGGCGAAAGGCGGTTCGGCGGTTGACGCCGCCATTGCCGCGAACGCCGTGTTGGGAGTCGTCGAACCGATGATGAACGGCATCGGCGGCGATATGTTCGCGATCTATTGGGACGCCAAGACCGGGAAGTTGACGGGCCTGAACGCGTCGGGTCCGGCGCCGCACGCGCTGAGCGCGGAGCTCCTCACACGGCAGGGATTTCGATCGATCCCCGAGGGCATCCATAGCGTTACCGTGCCGGGAGCCGTCGACGGCTGGGCCAAGATGCATGCGCGTTTCGGCAAGTTGCCATGGAAAGATTTGTTTCAGGCCGCCATCGCCTACGCCGAAGAAGGTTTCCCGGTCACTGAGGACGCCCAACGCTACTGGGCCGGGTCGGCCGGATCCCTGCGCCTCCGGCTGGAGACCGCCCGCGTATATTTGCCAGGAGGCCGTGCACCGCGCGTGGGTGAAGTTTTTCGCAACCTCGATATGGGACACGCGCTACGTATTCTCGCGGAAAAAGGTCGCGACGCGTTCTATAAGGGTGAAATCGCGGACGCGCTTCTCAAGACCTCGCGAGGTCTGGGCGGCACCATGACCCCGGAAGACCTGGCGGGTTTTTCAGCCGAATGGGTGGATCCCATTTCCACCGACTATCGCGGCTGGCGAGTCTACGAATTGCCGCCGAACGGCCAGGGAATCGCCGCGCTTGAGATGTTGAACATCATGGAAATCCTGCCGGCGGGCAAGAACGGCCCGTACACCGCAGACGAATTGCACCGGCGGATTGAATCGATGAAGCTGGCCTATTCCGATCTGCGTTACAACGGCGACCCGCGCATGGCGGACATTCCGGTGCGCGGCCTTCTGGCCAAAGAGTACGCGCGTAAGCGAGCCGCCGCGGTCGATCCGGCGAAAGCCAATTGCGCCGTGGCCGCAGGAGCTCCCACCTTCGGCGAAACCACGTACCTGACCACGGTGGACAAGGACGGCAACATCGTCAGTTGGATCCAGAGTTTGTATGACTATTTCGGTTCCGGCGTGACCGTGGATGGCTTGGGCTTTCTCCTGCACGACCGCGGCCAGAATTTTACACTCGCGCGTGGGAGTCCCAACGTATTGGCTGGTGGCAAGCGTCCTTCGCACACCATCATCCCAGGCTTCATGGAAAAGGGCGACCAGCATATCGGGTTCGGCATCATGGGCGGATCGAATCAAGCCATGGCACACGCGCAGTTTGTTTCGAACGTAGTGGACTACGGCATGAACGTTCAACAGGCGATGGAAGCCGCGCGATTCCGCAAAAACGGCGCGCCCGGTTGCGATGTGCGGATCGAGGGACGCGTGCCTGCCGCGGTGATTCAGGATCTTGCAAAGCGGGGACATCTCGCACAGGTTGTAGCCCAGTATGATTCTGCCGTCACCGGACGCGGGCAGGCCATCCTGTACAACTCGACCACCAAAACCAAATTCGGCGCCTCGGATCCGCGGGCGGATGGATCGGCCGTGCCCCAGCCGATTCGTTGAACACAGGTGGGGCGGGCTTCAGCCCGCGCGGTCCTTCAGCCCCGGTCGGTACAATGAAAGGTTGATACGCATTTCTCTCGCGCGAAGGCTGTCTCTATTCGTGCTGTTCGCCGTGTCGGCGTGCGCGCAAACCTTGCCTGCAAACTGGCGCATCCAACCGGCCGGAACGCAAATAGCACTCGACCCGCTGCCGGTAAGCGCTGCCCTTTCGCCGGATGGCAAGTTTCTGCTTTCCCTCAACGCAGGAGCCCGTCCGTCGATCAGCGTAGTGGATGCGTCAGCTTTGAAGGAGACCGCGCGGGTGCCGATGGCGGATGCGGGGCTGGGCCTGGCCTTTTCCCCCGACGGCAGGCGGATCTACGCAGGCGGCGGCGCGCGCAATGCAGTGCTCGAGTTTACTTTTTCGCCCGCGGGAGAGCTGAAAGCATCCCGTGAGATCTCGGCCGGTCAACCCGCTGCCATGAACTTTATCGGAGATGTCGCGGTTTCGCCCGACGGGCGAACCCTGCTGGCCGCCGATCTTTTCCATGATCGCGTGCTCGCGATCAACGCGCAGTCGGGCCAGATTACCGCGACGTTAAAATCAGGACGCCGTCCGTATCGCATTCTGTTTCATCCTGACGGTCAATCGTACTTTGTATCGAGCTGGGCCGATGCCTCGGTATACGAGTACAGCCTTCCTTCGGGCACCGAAATGGCTCGCGCTCGTGTCGGCGCGCATCCGGCGGAGATGGTCTTGAGCAATCGCAAGATTCCGGACGAGCAGAACACTTGGCAATATCGGCTGTTTGTGGCGGCGGCGAATACCAATGACGTGTTCGTGATCGGCGTGAGCCCGGGCAAGGAGCTGAACGTGCTCGAAACGCTCAATGTCGGGTTCGGCGCGCTGCAACCGGCCGGCATGACGCCCAGCAGTGTGGCGCTCAGTGCCGATCAGACGCGCTTATTTATCGCTTGTTCCGATACAAATGCAGTGGCCGTGGCGGACATCTCAGAAACCCGCAGCCGGCTGGCTGGATTCGTTCCGGCCGGCGCTCATCCCACCGCCGTTCGCGTGCTGAGCGGAGGACGCCTGGCGGTATTGAACGGGCACGGCTCCGGCATGTCTGTGATCGATGCCCCTTCCGATGAGATGCTTCCCGAGTACACGCGTGCGGCCACGGCGCTGACGCCCTATCGTGCATCGTTTGCCGATTCCCTGCCGGAGCAGCGCTCCTCCATCGAGCACGTGATTTATATCCTGATGGACGGGCCCTCGTCCTCCGCATCGGGATCCAACACGGCCAAGCTCGCGCGTGAATTCGTTCGCCTGGACGGCTTTCACCCGGCAGGCGAGACACGTCCAGAAGCCCTGAATTGGGCTGTGGCAGCTATTGCCCCGGATTTCACCGCGCTGCTGGCCCCGGCTTTCGCCGCGGGACGATTGCACTACAACGGATTCGAGAGCGGCGAGCCCGCGAACTTGCCTCCAGCCGGCTACCTGTGGAGCAATGCGCTGTCGGCCGGACTATCTGTACGCAACTACGGTCTGTTCGTCGAGAACAAGCCGGTCGCCGGCGCGGATGGCGTGCAGGTGGCCCGCGTCAAAGAACCGTCGCTCCAGGGCGTCACGAACATGAAATACCGCGGGACTGATCCGCAGGCTTTTCTCGACGACCTGAAGCAATTCGAGTCGGCTAGCATGCCGAATCTCATAATGCTGAGTTCCAGCAGCGACGCCGCGCTAGGACGCATCGTGGAAGCTGTAACAAAAACTAAATTTTGGCCGCAGACGGCGATTTTCGTAATAAACCTTGCCGGACCGGCTCCAGCCTTACTGGCGCTGTCACCCTACACGCATCGTGGAGCGGTGGATCCCACCGCCTACGATCAATCCTCCGTGCTGCGCACCATCGAACTGATTCTCAATCTTCGACCTATGACTGTTTTCGATTTCTCAGCCCGTTCGCTGGCGGCCGCGTTCGTTTCCACGCCGAACAACGCTCCCTATTCACCGGAGCCGACCCACTAGTGACTTCACTCTGCTTCCTGTGGCACATGCACCAGCCGTTCTACAAGGATTTGTGGACCGGGCAATATAAACTTCCCTGGACGCGCCTCCATGCCTTGAAGGATTATGCCGGCATGGTCCGCGTGCTCGGCGAATTCCCCGGCATACGGCAAACTTTTAATCTGGTCCCGTCCATGGTGGCCCAGATCGCCGAGTACGCCGCCGGGACGGCTTCCGATCCTTTCTTTGAGTGCGCCGCCATGCCGGCCGACTCGCTTACTGAGGCGCAGCGCACGTTTGTAATGCGTTACTTTTTCCAGGCCAACCTGGACAAGGTTATTCGCCGCTATCCGCGCTATCTGAATTTGTATGAACGCCGCCGCGAGCGCTTCTCCGTCCGGGAACTGCGGGATTTGCAGGTGCTCAGCCAGCTCGCATGGTTCGACGAAGATGTGCTGGCGCAAGATGACCAGTTGAAGGACCTGATCCACAGAGGACGCGATTTTTCCCTGCGCGACCAGGATATGATCACGCGCAAACAGCGTGAAGCGCTGGCCGCGGTCCTGCCCGTGTACCGCGACTTCGCCGCTCGCGGGCAGATTGAAATTTCCACCACGCCCTTCTATCATCCGATTTTGCCCCTGCTGTGCGATTCCGATATCGCTGCAGTCTCGCATCCAGGTCTAACGCTGCCGCGGCGTTTCCAATATCCGCAGGATGCTTTGACGCAACTGCAGCGCGCACGCGCCTACACGCGCGACATCCTGGGAGTCAGCCCGGTGGGGTTGTGGCCCTCTGAAGGATCCGTCTCCGATGAAGCGCTGGCCATGGCCGCGGGCTGCGGATTCACCTGGGCCGCCAGCGACAACGGCGTCCTGTCGCGGACGCTGGGCCAGCCGGCCGGCTGCGATGAGACCTATCAGCCATATACGTGGCGGCAGAATGGCAGCGAAATGCGCATGCTGTTTCGCGATCACTATCTCAGCGACCTAATCGGCTTCGAGTATTCGCGCATGGGCGCGGAGGAAGCCGCGGACCACTTTCTGAATAAAATTCACGAAAACACCGCCGGCCGCGATGTGCTGGTGCCCATTATCCTGGATGGCGAAAATGCGTGGGAGTGGTATGAGAGCAACGGCCGACCGTTTCTCCGCGCGCTTTACCAGCGCATTTCGGACGATCCGGGCCTGGAAGCGAGCACCGTTTCAGAGGCGCTCGCTCGCTACCCCGCGCGTCCCCTCGATCACGTGGTGCCGGGATCGTGGATCAATGCGAATTTCGATATCTGGATAGGCGCGGAGGAAGACAATCAGGCCTGGGACCTGCTGCTGGACGCCCGGCTTGCCTATGAAAAGTACGCGCCGGATACCATGGAGGTCGCGCGCCTGCTGGCTTATGAAGAACTGCTGATCGCCGAGGGCAGCGACTGGTGCTGGTGGTATGGACCCGAGCACAGCTCGGACAATCGTCCTGAGTTCGATGAACTGTACCGCGAGCATCTATCGAATGTGTACCGGGCGCTGGGTCTCGATCCGCCCGCGCGGCTGACGTATCCGATTCTGCGGGCGCAGGAAGGCGAACTTGATGAGCCACCCTCGAATCCGATCAATGTGACGCTCGATGGCGAAGTGACTTCTGCATTCGAATGGATGGGCGCAGGGCATTTTCGGCCGGATCCGCGTTCCGGTGCGATGCACGGAGGCGGTGCCGTCGCGCGCGAGATGTTCTATGGAAGCGATGGCAAGCGTCTGTTCGTGCGGCTGGATGCGGCCGCCAAGGGAACGCTCGGCATCGATTTCGAAAGCGGTCCTGCAGTGGTGCGCGTAGTATCCGGGCGGATCGTCGAAATGGAAGCTCTGCGAAAAGGCGACAAGTTTCGCATTACTGTAAGCCGCGATGGGCTGCCTGCCTTAACCTTGCCGGCGACCGGCTGGATCGATCTTAAATAACTAGATAAACGCCGTGGTCTTGATCCCCGAGACGTCGAAGCGCTTGCGACAGCGCATGTTCTTGCACATGGCCTTGTCATCCAGCAGGACCATATAGCTCATCCATTTGGCGAACTTGGCGCGATCCCGCTCGTCGGCGCCTCCGGGCAGCCGGTCGATTTTCTTGCGCACCAGCCACTTCAGTTCATAGGTATCAGCGGTCCGGCAAAAAGGGCAGTTGAGCGTCGCCGGCTTAGTGGTCTGCGATTCACGATAAAAAGCTTTTTCTTCCATATATGCAAAGTCGCAGCCTCTATGATACAGCGGGCGTAAACTAGTGGACGAAAGCAGAAGCGTGCTCCCCGAAAACGAATTCGACGAACTGGTGGAGCGTGCGCTGCGCCGCATTCCCCCGCGATTCCGCAAATATCTTCGCAATATCGCCGTGATAGTCGAACGCGAGCCGCCCCGTCCGGACCTGCTGGGCTTGTATCAGGGACATCCGCTGACCACGCGCAGCGTCGGCAGCAGCTTCACCCTGCCCGACCGGATCACCATCTATCAGGGTCCGCATGAGCGCATGGCGAGGACAGTGGAACAGCTTGAAGAAATGGTAGCCGACACGGTGTGGCATGAGATCGCGCATTATTTTGGGATGGACGAAGGTCAGGTGCGGCGCGCGGAGCGGAAACGGGGCGTCCAGTGATCCGCTGCTATATTACCGATCGGCACACGCTCGGTTCTGAAGCTCTACTGGATGCGATCGCGCGGAACCTTGCCGCCGGTGTGGAGTGGATCCAGATTCGCGAAAAAGACCTGAGCGCTCGAGCCTTATTCGAGTTAGTGGAAGATGTCCACAAGCTGGCGAATCCGTATTCCTCGAAAATCATCGTGAACACGCGCGCCGACGTGGCCATCGCCGCTGGAGCCGCAGGTGTTCATCTGCCCTCCGGATCGCCTGCAGCCCGATTCTGGCGGCGGCCCGGATTCTTGATAGGCGTATCCTGCCACACGGTGGAAGACGTTCGTCAAGCCCAGGCCGACGGCGCCGATTACGCTGTGTTTGGGCCGGTATTCCCACCGCTTTCAAAACTTCCCGTACTTGAACCGCGAGGCATTGAAGGCTTGTCCCAGGCAGCCGCGGCTGTGCGGATTCCGGTGCTGGCGCTTGGAGGCATCACCTCCGAAAACATCGCCGCTTGCATCTCTGCCGGGGCGGCCGGCGTCGCTGGAATCTCACTTTTCCAAAAATAGTACTGTTCGTTTCGCGCAGAGTTGATAAAATCCCCTTAAGTGACGGGCGCAGCGACTAAGCAGGCATATTCGCGGGCGGGGGCGCGCCGTCTGCTCAAAATTTCGGAGCGCCAGCTCAAGAGCTGGGAGAGCCAGAAACTGGTCTCGCCTTCCGAATCGTACGGATTCAAGGAACTGCTGGCTTTGCGAACGCTTCTACAGCTTCGGGCGGCCCGGGTGGCTCCCTTGCAGATCCGCAGGGCGCTCACGGCGCTTGGAAAAACCCTTCGCGACATCCACGACCCGCTCACCCAGCTCAAAATCTACGCCCGCGGAAAACGTATCCGCGTGGATGTGGACGGCCGAGCCATGGAGGCCGAATCCGGGCAGTTGCTGCTGGATTTCGACCAAGTGGAGCTGAAACGTCTGCTGGAATTCCGCGCTCCCGAGCAGCCCAGCGCCGAGCGGGTTCGCCGCACCGCCGCGGAACACTGGTTTCAGCGCGGACTGGAACTGGAGCAGACCGGCGCACCCATCGATGAAGTGATCGAGGCGTACAAAAAAGCCGTGGAGCTGGATCCGACGTCCGCCGGCGCCTTGGTGAACCTGGGCACCATCCAGTTCAACGCGCGCAACTTTAAGGAGGCTGAGGCCTACTACCTGGCTGCCCTGGAAGCCGATCCGAAATATGCCCTGGCGCACTTCGATCTCGCAAACCTGTACGACGAGCGGGGCGACCGCGGCAAGGCCCTCTCGCACTATCAAGCCGCGCTGGAAATTTCGCCCCAGTATGCCGACGCGCACTACAACCTGGCGCTTCTCTATCAGGGCGCGAATCAGCCCATGAAAGCTGTCCGCCATTGGACCGACTACCTGCGGCTGGATCCGGCCAGCCATTGGTCCAGCATCGCGCGCCGGGAACTGGCCAAGCTCCGCAAAGCAGCAGTCGTACAGGGCGCCGGGCGGCAATAGCCGCGATCTACAAGTCCTGCAGAAACGGATTGCGCTCTTTCTCGCGTCCGATGGTCGTGTTCGGCCCGTGGCCCGGAATCACTACCGCCGCATCCGGAAGCGCCAGCAGCTTCTCGTGAATCGAGCGGAGAATCTGACGGGAATCGCCGCCCGGCAAGTCGGTGCGTCCGATGCTGTCGCGAAACAGCGTGTCGCCGGCGATCACCTTGTTCTGAGCCGGAATCCAGAGGGAAATGCTGCCCTGCGTGTGTCCCGGCGTGTGCAGAATATGGAATTCACTCTCGGCCAGATGCAGCCGGTCGCCCTCGCGCGCCTCGCTGTCGATTTCGGTTCGGGATGGCGTTTTCATCCCCAGCCAGGACGCCTGCGTATCAAGGTGAGAGTACAGTTCGGCGTCCTTCTGATTCATGTACACCGGAGCACCGGTCAGCTCCTTGAGCTTCGCTGCGCCGCCAATGTGGTCGATATGCGCGTGCGTTATGACAATCGCTTTTACGGTCAACCCGTGGCGGTCCAGCAACTCCGTAATCTTCGCGATATCATCGCCTGGATCGATTACGATCGCCTCGCGGGATTGCTCGTCGCCAAAGATCGAACAGTTGCACTGCAGCATTCCTACGGGCAGAATCTCGTGAATCACAATCCGATTGTATCCTCGATATATTCGGCAACCGGCTTCCGGCCCACAAAATGCACTCTCCTTGGCAATGCTGATGCACCTGACGAACAATTCCCACTCGCGCGAGCCTGCCACGATCGATTCCAGGGGATTCGTCCGCGTACGCGGGGCACGCGAGCACAACCTCAAGAATATCGACGTCGACATTCCGCGCGACGCCCTAGTGGTTTTCACAGGAGTATCGGGTTCCGGCAAGTCGTCCCTCGCGTTCGGCACGCTCTATGCGGAGGCGCAGCGGCGCTATCTGGAATCCGTTTCGCCGTACGCCCGTCGCCTGTTCCATCAGATGAGCGTGCCCGACGTCGATGAAATCGATGGCTTGCCGCCGGCCGTCGCCCTCCAGCAGCAGCGCGGTTCGCCGACTACTCGCTCGTCCGTCGGCACCGTCACCACGTTATCGAACCTTCTGCGAATGCTGTATTCGCGTGCCGGAACGTATCCACCGAACCAGCCGCACCTGGAAGCCGAATCCTTCTCTCCGAACACTCCGGAAGGCTCCTGCCCCCAGTGTCATGGGCTGGGACGAGTCTACGATGCGACTGAGCGTTCCATGGTGCCCGACGATTCCTTGACCATCCGGCAGCGCGCCATCGCTGCATGGCCGCTGGCGTGGCACGGCCAGAACCTGCGGGACATCCTGGTCTCGCTCGGCTACGATGTCGATCGCCCCTGGCGCGATCTTCCCCGGAAAGACCGCGACTGGATCCTGTTCACCGAGGAGCAGCCCACTGTTCCCGTCTATGCGGGATTCACCCCGGCAGAAACGCGCCGCGCGCTGAAGAGGAAGGAAGAGCCGAGTTATCAGGGAACCTTTACCAGTGCCCGGCGCTACGTCCTGCATACGTTTGCCACTACTGAAAGTCCCTTGATTAAGAAGCGCATCTCGCAGTATCTGCTGAATAGCGATTGCCCCCTTTGTCATGGCAAACGGCTTCGGCCCGAGTCGCTTTCAGTGACGTTTGCAGGCCTCGATATCGCCGATATGTCGGGATTGCCGCTCAACCGGTTGACGCGACTCCTGGGTCCCTTTGCGGATGGAAAAGCGCCCGCTCTGGCGAAAATGGCTCAGGCGCATCCCGAAAAAGCCGTCGTCACCCAGCGCATCGCGCAGGATCTGCTTTCGCGAATCACTGTGATGCTCAACCTCGGGTTGGGTTATCTGTCGCTAGAACGCAGCACGCCGACTCTCTCGCCCGGGGAGTTGCAGCGGTTGCGGCTGGCCACGCAAGTCCGCTCCAATCTCTTCGGCGTGGTCTACGTGCTGGACGAACCATCCGCAGGGCTCCATCCCGCCGATACCGAAGCGCTGCTCACGGCCCTCGACCAACTCAAAGCAGCCGGCAATTCCCTGTTCGTGATCGATCATGACCTGGACGTCATCCGCGCTGCCGACTGGATCGTCGAAGTCGGCCCGGCCGCCGGCGAGCAGGGCGGCTATGTTCTCTACAGCGGCCCACCCGAAGGGCTCCAGCGCATCGAAGCGTCCCAGACCCAACGCTACCTTTTCGGGCATCCGAACCTCCCTGAACGCGCTCCGCGTTCGCCGAACGGCTGGCTCCGGATTGCCGGTATCACCCTCCATAACTTGAAAAACGTCAAGGTCGAGTTTCCGATAGGTCTGTTTACGACCGTGACTGGTGTTTCCGGCTCGGGAAAATCCAGCCTGGTCAGTCAGGCTCTGGTGGAACTGGTCGCCGAAAAACTGGGCCACGAGATCCCTAAGGAAGACGATCCGGTGGAAGGCCTGGAGTATTCGGCTCCCACGCTCAACAGTGGTCAAATTACAGCCGGCATGGATCAAATCAAACGCCTGGTGCAAGTCGACCAAAAACCCATCGGGCGCACGCCGCGCTCCAATCTGGCTACCTACACCGGTCTGTTCGATCACGTCCGCCGGCTTTTCGCCGCCACTAAAAGTGCGCGCGCACGCCACTACAACGCCGGACGATTCTCCTTCAACGTCGCCAAGGGCCGCTGCGAGACCTGCCAGGGCGAAGGGTTCGTGATGGTCGAACTGTTGTTCCTGGCCAGCGTGTATACGCCCTGTCCTGCTTGCCATGGCGCGCGTTACAACCCGAAGACTCTGGAAATAAAGTACCGCGAGAAAAACATCGCCGAAGTCCTGTCCATGACTGTGGATGGAGCTCGCCAGTTTTTTGCGGATGAGCCTCCTGTGTCTCGCGCGCTCACCGTCCTCCAGGAAGTCGGCCTGGGCTATCTGCGGCTGGGCCAGCCTGCCACCGAGCTCTCCGGCGGCGAAGCCCAGCGGATTAAGCTTGCGACAGAGCTGCAGCGATCACAACGCGGCGCGACTCTCTATGTACTCGACGAGCCGACTACCGGTCTGCATCCCTCCGATGTCGACAAGCTGATGACTCAACTCGACGCCCTGGTGGCCGCCGGCAACACCGTCATTGTGGTAGAGCATGACATGCGCGTGGTGACCGGCAGCGATTGGGTGATCGATATCGGCCCCGGCGCGGGAGAAGACGGCGGCCGCGTGATTGCCTGCGGAACGCCTGACGAAGTGGCCAACGCAGCGCAGAGCCGGACCGCGCCCTATCTGGCCCGTTTCCTCCAGCAACAGCTAGCTTAATGGCAGCCAGCTCACCGTAATCGATCCCGCGAAGCAGTGATGCACGTCCCGGCCAGGGACGCGCCGCCGGGAATGATAGGATCCCGCATAGTGCAGTTTCTCTCCCTCCCGCCGGTAGCGCACGTCCAGCGGCTCACTATCGGGCTCGCATCGCACTACGTCAGTATTTTGCTCCGCATCAAGATGCGGGAGGTTCACGTTCCAATAGCCCCTCCCGTCTCGTGGTTCGATCATCAATTCTTCAATCACCGGCAATGCCAGTTCAATCGACCGCTCCCAATCCACTGGCACGCCTTTCCGGATGTACTGTGAGACAGCAATGCCCGGCCGGCCCAGGAGCGCGGATTCGCGTACGGCGGCCACGGTTCCCGACGTGAAGATATCTGCGCCCAGGTTTCCGCCGCGATTGATGCCGGCCAGCACCCAGTCCGTCTCCGGAAACAGCGTCGTCAGAGCCACCCGCACGCAGTCCGCCGGAGTTCCTGTCAGGGTGAACTCCTGGGATCCAGTCTCGGCCAGAATCAGCGGGCCGTCGGTGGTCACGCGATGCCCGGCGTAAGAATGGGGCTCGAGCGGGGCGACTACCCGCACCTGCCCCAGCCGCCTTGCCAGTGTTTTCAGCGCAGCCAGACCGGGCGCATCCCACCCATCGTCATTGGTCACCAGGAGCCGCGGCTGCGTCACAACTGCCTATCATCACTTGAGGCGGCGCTAGGGAGCAAATGGTACAATGGGAATGTGCTGGCCGCCTGCTCCAGGCTGACCGCGGTGATCTTGCTAACTCGCAAATAGCGTACGCTGGCCCGGGTCGGTCGCCTGTTGAGTGTGCGGCATTCAGGTTCAGGAGCAATCTTATGGCGGGTCGTGGCCCACAATCTTTCAAAAAACGTCAGCGGGAGCAACTTCGCAAGGAAAAACAGGACGAAAAAAGGGCGAAACGGCTGGAGCGTAAACTGCTCGGTCCGACGCCCGAAGGGGAAGACGCCGACCTCGAAGCAGGGCTGGCTGGTGCCGATCTGGATATCGATTACGAGGAAATGGAGAGTCGCGGCATCGAAAACGATCCCCTTAAAAGTGCGGCCAAACAAGTTAGCCGCGAGCCTGTCTAACTGAGCAGTGGGACAGTCGGTGTCGCGTGCCCGCAAGCAGGCTGGCTGTCTTAATTTCCTACCGTCCCGCCGCCGCCGGTGCCTTGTGGATTTCCTGCAAGCTCCACACACGGATCGGATCTCTTCGCCTGGACACAATGGCTTCCACCGCCGCCCGCGCGCCGCTAATCGTAGTGATGCAAGGCACGCGATAAGTCACCGCGTTTCTGCGGATGGCTTTCTCGTCGGCGAACGCGTGCGCTCCCGTCGTGCCGGTGTAGATAATCAAACTGATCGAGCCGGCTTTCAGTAGATCCACCGCATTCGGGCGGCCTTCATTCACCTTGAAGACGGTCTTAACTTCAACCCCCGCCGCGCGAATCGCATTAGCGGTCCCGCGCGTAGCCGTAATTTCGAATCCCAGCTCCGTAAGCCGTTTCGCCAGCGCCGCGGCCACCAGCTTGTCCCGATCGTTCACGGTCAGGAACACGCGCCCTTTATCGGGTAGCGGCGTGCCTGCGCTCAATTGTGCCTTGGCGAACGCTTCTCCGAAATTCTCGCCCACGCCCATCACTTCGCCGGTGGAGCGCATCTCCGGACCCAGCGAGGGATCCACACCGGGAAACTTGTTGAATGGGAATACCGGCGATTTCACGAAGAATTGCGGCACCGGCAGAACCCCTTGCGCGTCCGTAAATTCGGAGATCTTACGGCCCAGCATCAGCCCCACCGCGATCTTCGGAAGTGGCACGCCGGTCGCTTTGCTGACATACGGCACCGTACGCGACGCTCGAGGATTCACCTCCAGTACGTACACTTTGCCGTCTTTTATCGCGTATTGCACGTTCATCAGGCCGATCACGTTCAGAGCCCGCGCCAGTTGCTCGGTGTAGGTACGGATGGTCGCCACCGTCTCTGCCGCCAGCGAAGTTGCCGGCAGCACGCAGCTCGAATCGCCCGAATGCACACCCGCCTCTTCGATGTGCTCCATGATCCCGGCGATCAGCACCGCGCCCGACGTGTCGGCCAGGGCATCTACATCCACTTCCGTCGCGTCTTCCAGGAAGCGGTCGATCAATACCGGCCGGTCCTGCGAGAAGCTGACGGCTTCCTGCATGTAGCGCCGTACAGTATCTTCGTCGTAAGCGATTACCATCGCCCGTCCG
>Ga0105240_10009265_pt1 | contig 13964 bp, 18 predicted proteins | sample KBSC54metaG_FD_80426 | JGI IMG/M metagenome (GOLD analysis project Ga0105240, IMG submission 80426) | Corn rhizosphere microbial communities from Kellogg Biological Station, Michigan, USA - KBS C5-4 metaG | ecosystem: Host-associated > Plants > Roots > Rhizosphere > Soil | place: Michigan, USA... | reverse complement strand
GCGGTATTGCCGAAGCGCCAGGCGCGTCCGGCCTGATAAGCGTCCAGCGACGCTCCATCCGGAAAACCGGCTTTCATCGCCGCTGCTGCGATTCCCGGCGCCACCTTTGCGTCATTGGTGGCGAGGATGGCGCCATTGCGGTCATAGACCACCGCCACCGCGCCCTTGGGCAGCGAATGCGCCCGCAGGAGATAGCCGAACCATTGCGCGTCCAGGGTGATCGCCAGGCTTCCATCGAAGCTCCCATCCGCCTTCAGAAGCGGCAGCTGGGTGCCCACCACCGGGCGACCAGAGGCCTGGCTGATGGTGCGCGTGCCCACCACCACGCCTTTGGCGGCCTTCAACTGTTCGAAGATCGGCATTTTGCCGATGTTGATGCCTTTGGCCAGCGGCACGGCCGAACATACGAACGTGCCGTTGGCGTCGATGCGGCTGAGATTGGTGAAATAGCTCACCCCGATCATCGCGTCAGCCAGGATGCCGTCGCAATTGCCGCTCATGTCGCGCACGTCTTGCAAGGATCCCATGGCGCGCAGGATCTGCTCGCCCGCATTCAGCACTTCCTGCTGATTGGCGGCGGTGGCGCGCGCATTTTGGATGAGCTGGGCGCGCACATCTTCCGTGTCGCGCTTCACCCGCTCCACGCCCTGGAAGATGCTCACCCCGACCACCGGCAGAAGCGCGATGGTGATGATCAGCAGCAGCCGGCGGCGCAGGGTCCAGCCGGGATCGCTTATCGACGGTTGTTCGGCGTCGTAAGGACTATTTGGGGCGGCGTTTTCCACCGGTGTCCCCTGCCTCGGGCGGGGCAAGCCGGTCCAACTGCGCCATGATCTCACGGGCGGCGTCTCCTTCGGCGGGCCGCGCTACGCCGTCCAACGTATCATCGCCGTCAAGGATTTCCATCAACGCCTTGCGCGCGCGCGCGACACGGCTTTTGACCGTGCCGACCGCACATTTGCAGATCGCCGCCGCGTCCTCATAGGAAAAACCGCCCGCGCCCACCAGAATCAGGGCTTCGCGCTGCTCGTCCGAAAGAACGCGCAATGCGCGCGCGGTGTCGGACAATTGCGCCGAGAAGACCTGATCTTCGCCGCCGCCGGGGATACGCTCGGCCGCTTCCTGGTCCCAGGGCGCCTGACGCCAGGCCCTGCGGCGATCGGAATAGAATTGATTGCGCAGGATGGTGAATAGCCAGGCTTTCAGATTGGTGCCTGGAATAAAGGTCGAACGACTTTGCCACGCCTTGACCAGGGTCTCCTGGGCCAGATCGTCGGCGCCTTCCTGATTGCCGGTCAAGGACCTGGCGAAAGCACGCAGGAACGGGATCAGGGCCAGCAATTCGGATTTGAAATCGCCGTCACCGTCATTTTTGCCGGTTTCGAAATGCGCGCGCGCTGGAGTTGCTACCATTACGACACCTTTTTGCCCGGGCGGGCATCCTCGGCATCATCGATACGGCGCAGCAGATCGAGAAAATCGTCCGGCACGGGCTCCTGGGCGACATCGTCATACATGCGACGAAGCTCGCGCCCGATGGCCCGCTGGCGGGCCCGGATGGCGCGGGATTTTTCGTTGGGTTTTTCCTCGGACACGGCGTTATCCCATGACATCTGACGACGAGCACTCCATTGGCGTGGTAACCCCGCCGTTTTCGCGCCCCATACGCTTGCAAACGCCTCCTGTTTGGAAAGGTTCCGGCCCCCGAGGGAACTTTTTCGGCTGGCGGGAATTTCCAATTCACGCTTTTCTTACGCCGAAGGAGCTTTTCTCATGAGCATGACGCAAACCCTTGCGCCGCACCTGCCCTATTTGCGCCGCTATGCCCGGGCGCTGACAGGTTCTCAGGCCTCCGGGGATGCCCATGTCCGCGCCGCTTTGCAGGCTCTCCTGGAAGGCGATGAAAGCCTGACCGAGGGGGTCCCACCCCGGGTGGCGCTCTACCGGCTGTTTCATGCCATTTGGCAGTCCGGAGCCGAGCATTATGACGAGGCCGATGGCGGAAAAGGCCCGGAAAGCCGGCTGAAAGCCCTGTCCGCCTCCAAACGGGCGGCTCTTTTGCTGACCGCGGTCGAAGCCTTCAGCCCGGAAGAAGCGGCTTTCATCATCGACGAAAGCCCCCAAGAGGTGGAAAGCGCCATCCTGGACGCCCAGAAGACCATCGACGGCCAGCTGGCCAGCAAGGTCCTGATCATCGAGGACGAGCCGATCATCGCCATGGACCTGGAAAATCTGGTCACCGAGCTGGGCCACAAGGTGGTCGCCATCGCGGGCACCCGCGACGAGGCCGTGGCCAAGGCCAAATCCGAGCGTCCCGGCCTGGTCCTGGCCGACATCAATCTGGGCGAAGGCGGCTCGGGTATCGACGCGGTCAATGAAATCCTGGCCTCATTCGATATTCCGGTGATTTTCATCACCGCCTACCCCGAGAAGCTTTTGACGGGCGAGCGGCCAGAGCCTACCTACCTGATCGCCAAGCCGTTCCTGCCGGAAACCGTGCAGGCGACGGTGGGCCAGGCGCTGTTTTTCCATCCGGTGGCGAAACAAGCAGCCTGAAATCCGATTATCATTTTTGAGTCATTGGAGTGTTTGACATGGCCGCCAAGAAGAAAACCGCTGCCGTCGCGATCGATGCGCGCCTGACCCAGCTGCGCAGTGATTTCGCGGCCTTGCAGGACGACATCAAAGGGCTGGCGGGCGATGTCGGGACCGTGGCGTCGGATCGGGCGCATATGGCAATGCGTTCGGCCGAAGATGTCGCCGATCGGGCCATGCGCCTGGCCGAAGAAGCGGCGCGCGAGGCCAAGGTGATGGCCGGCGAATTCCGTGAAGACGCCGAAGAATGGGCAGAAGAGCATGCCGAGGATCTTCGGACACAAGTGCGCGAAAACCCGTTGACCGCGGTGTTGATAGCGGGCGGCATCGGCGCCTTTCTGGGCGCGATATTTCTTCGCCGTTGATTTCCCTGTAAGAACTGGTGGCGTAAGCTTCTTTTCGCAATCGACCGGCCATCTGGGGGTTTCATGTTCGCGCGCCTAAGCGCAAAGGCGATCGTGCTGGCAGCCGGAATCGCGCTGGTCTTTTTCGGCGTCGGCCTGATCGGTCTGGGCATCGCCACCAGCCTGGAGCCGTTCGTGGGCGCGGCCTGGGCCGATACCATCGCCGGCGCGCTGTTCCTCTTGCCGCCGCTGATCTGGGCGATCGCCATCATCAGCGCGCGGCCGCCTCGCCCGGCTCCGCAGGCTGACGGTTCGCGTCAGATCATGGCCGCGATCATCGCGGCGTTGGCGAAGGAAACGCCCTGGATCGCAGTGGTGGGCGCAGGGCTGGCCGGCGCCGCCAATCTGTTTCTCAACCGCAACAGAAACCGAAAGTAACCATCCCGCATAGCCGGAACGGAACCGGGAACCTCGCGCGGACGTTCTTTTGAACGGTCACACGTGAGAACATCCATGCTCGGTTGGGCTTTGACGTTTCTGATCCTGGCGCTGGTCGCCGGATATATGGGCTTTTTCGGTCTGGCCGGCTTGGCCGCGACCATCGCCAAGATTCTGCTGATCGTTTTCGTCATCCTGTTGATCGTCAGCGCTTTTTCCGGCGCGCTGCGCGGTCGGCCACCGGTTTAGGCGAGGCGGTCATGCGCATTCCCACCCGCATTCTGGAACACCCGATCGAATCTGTCATCGCCAGCATTTTACTGCTCACGCTTCTGGTCGGGTCTGCGGATTTCAAACCTGCCCCGCAATCGGCCGAGACAGCGCCGACCACGCAAAAGCTGTAAAAAAATATTCCCCGCGCCCGGAACCCGCTCCGGGGCTCTTCGTTGTCTAGAGCGAGCGGACGTCCGATCCGGAACGCCCCCAGCCCCTTCGACAGCCCGCCTCGGGTGTCCGCTCTCTTCTCCTAAAATCCGAAAATCTTTCCGTTCAGGGATTTTTGCCTTGAACGGGATGTCGCGGCGCGTCCAGCAGGATGGCCTGATAGTGGGCGATGATCCGGCCATTGCGTTCGCGTGGGAGGTCGAAGACTTGCGAATTGTCCTCGAAAGTCCCGACCAGTTCGGGATCCGCCCCCCGCGCCGTATCGGCCAGATAGAGCACGGGGCCTGACGTCAGCCGGATGGGCGCTGAGTCCAGATAGCGATTGGGCTGCTGCACGGCCATCACGGCAAGCGGGGGATTATAGAAACGCAGCCAGGCCGTGGTTTCGTAATCGGCCGCGAGAACCATGCGCGCGCCTTTCTCCTGCATCAGGGCACCTGCTTTCTCAGCGACCTCGCGCATGCCTACGCCCAGGAGCCGCGCCAACGGATCGCGCTTCAGCGGGATCAGCCCGGTCGCGGCCTGCAGATAGGCGAGGAGCAGAATGGCCGCAGCCACGGGCATGGCCAGCCGCGCGCACCAGCCGCGCCAACCAGGCCCCGGTGCAAATGCGTCCGCCGCCAGGATCGCCAGCATGGGATAGAGAAAGCCGGGCCAATTTCCTTGCACCCGGTCGTGCAAAGCATGGATCAGAAAATAAATCAGCGCGGGCGCGATCAAGGCGACCGCCAAGAAACGATCATCCTCGCGCCGCCGCGCGGCCCATGCGCCGATCACCGCCAGCACAAGAATGAACGGCGTGGCCATGCCCAGCTGCGCGCCGATGAACTCGCCCAGGAAACGCGCGGTGAGATGTCCGCCCGAGACGCGGCCGAACTGAAACGCAAACGTCATCCATTGATGCTGCGACTGCCACCAGAGATTGGGCAGGAAAATCAAAAGCGCCAGCACGCCGCCGGCCCAGGGCCAAACTGTCATCAGCCAGGGCCGCGCCCGCGGGCTGGCCAGCAGCCAGACCGCAGCGCCGGCGCCCGCAAACAAGCCGGAATATTTGGATAGCAGTCCCAATCCCGCAGTCACACCGGCCCAAAGCCACCAGCGCCCGTCCTGCGTTTCCTGCAATTTCGCCAGGCAGAACAGGAACGCCGCCGTGGCGGCGATGGAGGGCGTGTCGGGCGTCACCGCCAGCATCTCCACACCCGTCATCAAAGTGAGATTGAACAGAAGCGTGCCCAGCGCCGCTTTCGTGCGGTCACGCAGGATCGCCAGCCCCGCCTGCCAGACGAACCAGCTGGTCGCGATGGACAGAAGGACGCCCGAGAAGCGCACGCCAAATTCGCTGTCGCCGAACAGCATCGTGCCGATGCGGATCAGGAAGGCGATAGCGGGCGGATGATCGTAATAACCTGCCGCCAGATGCCTGGACCAGAGCCAGTAATAGGCTTCATCGGCGGACAGAGGCAGAAAGGCCGCCATCGCCGCGCGCACCAGGAGCAGACCCGCAACGGCCAGCCCGATATTGCGCGAAGCGATCAACGCGCTCGCCACACGAACAGGGTGGACATGGCGTAATTCCACAATGCGCCCATCAGTGCGCCCGCGGCGCCCGCGACCCACCAGACCTGCCGTTCGGTGTAGAGCCAGGATGCCAGATCAACATTGGTGAGCACGCCCACCGACCCGATCAGGCAGAACAGGACAAAGCCGCGCAACATCGCCACGCCTTTCAGCCGCCGGTCGCGATAGGTGAGCTCGTTGTTGAGAAGGAAATTGCTGGTCATCGCCACCAGGGTGGCGATGATCTGCGCGCCCCGAAAGGCATCGGGCATGAACGCCAGCGACAGGCGCAGCGCGATCAGATGCACGACCAGGCCCAAAGTGCCGACGATGGCGAAAAACAGAAAACGCGGATCGACCAGATCGCCCGTCATCTTGGCCAGCAGCAACCCCAGAAATTCGACCCCGATCTGGGCATTGAACTTGCTTTCGCCGTCAAAGCGCGTCCCGAAGACATAGGGCTGCTCGGCGATGGTGAGGCGCTCGCCGCCGGTCGCAGCGATATCGAGCAGGATCTTAAATCCCACCGGCGACAGGCGAGGCGCCATTTCTTCCAGCCGGTCGCGGCGCATCATGAAAAAGCCGCTCATCGGATCGCTGAGATTGGTGCCCACCAGCCGGTGGGTCAGCTTGGTGGCGAGGCGGGAGATGGTGCTGCGGCTCCCGGAAAAACTGTCGGCGCTGCCGCCTTCGACATAGCGGGTGCCGGCAACCAGATCGGCGCCGCCGTCCCTCAGCCGCGCCAGCATCTGCGGCAGGACCTTTTCATCATGCTGCAGATCGGCGTCGATCACCGCCACAAAGGGCGCTGCGGAGGACAACATGCCTTCGATGCAGGCACCCGCCAGTCCACGGCGCCCCACGCGCCTGAGGCATCGCACCCGCCGGTCATTGGCGGCGATGTCCTTTACGGCTTGCGATGTGCCGTCTGGCGAATTGTCGTCGACAAAGATTATCTCCCAGGCAATGCCGGTCAGCGCGGCATCCAGCCGCCGCACCAGCTCGGCGACATTGCCACGCTCCTTGTAAGTGGGAGCAACAACGGAGAGTTCGGCGCTTTGCATGATTCCGGCCCGCGCTAGACCGGTCTAGGTGACGGTCGGGCGCGATTCAGTCAAGAGCGCGCCCCCGTATGAGCCAAAACGGACGCGCGGCGGGTCAAAGATCGAAGAAACTGAAATAGATGATCAAGCCCGCCAGCACGGCCAGGACCAGACTGATGCGTAAGACCCAGCGCACGGTACCGGTTTCCGCGCCCTGGCGCGCATCCTGGGCGCTGAGGTTTTTGTGACTGTCCGTCATCGGCATCCACTCCTCTTACTCCGCCGCATGATTGTTGGAGGTGAGCCGCCGCCGGACATCGGCAATCGCCTCTTTGATCTGATCCAGGCGTGCGGCATCGGCTTCGCGGGCCCAGGCCTGCAAAATCTCCAGCCGCTCGCCATCGTCGAAACGGCGGTCGCGCGCAACGTCACCCGGCATGCGATAGAAGCGGCCGGGATGCGCCTTGATGTCTTCAAACAGTTTCTTTTTCGCCATGGCCGCGCGCTTTCATAGGGGGCCGTCAGATCCGGCCCATCAGCGCGAGCACCAGAACAATCACCAAAACAAGACCCAGAGTGCCGGATGGGTAATAGCCCCAGCTGCGGCTATGGGGCCATGACGGCCAGGCGCCGAGCAGAAGGAGCAAAAGCACAATGATCAAAATGGTTCCAAGCATGGCTCAAATTCCTTCCGAGGCCTGAAAATCAATTACTGCTGAAACTCCCCGGCGCAGGCCCGGTTCCCCCTCGCCGGCGGCGTGACGTGCACCGCTTCTTCCGTGGCATGTCCGCCGCAAGCAAATTTACGATGCGGCGCAGCGAAATCGCGGGGCAGCCGTTTCGGGGTTGATGTACGGGACGATGCCGCACGTAATATTGTCTGGACCGCGCGGCGGTCGCTATACTGGCTGAGATTTGGGGGGAAAAGAGGATGCGCTTGGTTCCGTCTTCCTTTGTTGAAAAGGGCTGGCGCGATGCGCTCTCTCGCCTGGAAGCGGGGCGGCTGGAATTCATTGCGCCCAATGGTGAGGTCACTTTCGCGGGGGGCAAAACCCCCGGCCCCAATGCGCGCTTTCATATTCAAGATTGGGACGTGATCCGCCGGGTGATGGCGCGGGGCGATATCGGCCTGGGCGAGGAATTCATTGCCGGCAGCTGGGAAACCGACAATGTCGAGAACCTTATCAGCCTGTTCCTGCTCAATCTGGATCATCTGGAAAAATTCTCGGACGGCAACCTGATCAACCGGCTGGGCTTTGTGATCCACAATGCCCTGGTGCGCCGCAATTCCATCGCGGGTTCGGAACGCAACATCAAGGCGCATTACGATGTCGGCAACGACTTCTATTCGCTGTGGCTGGACAAGAGCATGACCTATTCCTCGGCGCTCTATCAGAACACCGACGCGCTCTATGAAGCCCAGCAGAACAAATATGACCGCATCTTGAGCAAATTCGACAAGGCCAAAGCCAATGTGCTGGAGATTGGCTGCGGCTGGGGCGGGTTCGCCGAACGAGCCGCGGGCGCCGACCACCATGTCACCGGCCTTACCATCTCTCCGTCGCAGCACAAATTCGCCAGCGAAAGGCTGGGCGCCAAGGCTGAGATCCGCTTCGAGGATTACCGCAAATCTAAGGGCACCTTCGATCAGATCGTTTCGATCGAAATGTTCGAAGCGGTGGGCGAGCATTACTGGCCGCAATATTTCGCCACCGTGGCCGAACGCCTGAAACAGGGCGGGCGGGCGGTGATCCAGACCATCACCATCCGCGATGAATTGTTCAGCGGCTATCGCAGCCGCAGCGACTTCAACCGCCATTATGTCTTCCCGGGGGGGATGCTGCCGTCGCTGGCGCGCTTTCGCGAGGAAGCCGAGCGGGCGGGCCTGAAATTCGCGGACGCTTTCTCCTTCGGCAAGGATTACGCGCGCACCCTGCGCGACTGGTCCACCCGCATGCAGGAGAAAAGCTCCGAGATCATGGCGCTTGGCCATGACCAGCAATTCCTGCGCAACTGGGAATTCTACCTGGGCATCTGCGCCGCCTCATTCAACGTGGCCCGCACCGATGTGGTGCAGGTGGAACTCGTTAACGCGTAACGTCTCGCTGCTGCCGCATCGCCGGCAGCAGGAGCAGCGCCAGAAAAAACAGCCCGCCCAGAATCCACCAGGCTTCGTTGCACGATTGGGTCAGCCCCGCGCGACGCACCATCGGCTCGACCAGCGCCTGCGTCACCGGATCGACCGGCCCCATCGGACGGTTGTGAAACAGCTGGACCGGCAAGCCCGCCAGCGCCGCCGCTTTCGGATCGCCGGCCTGAAGCCGCGCCACCAGGGACGCGACATGGCCCGGGGTGCGTTCGTTCAGGATCGTGTCGATGACTGCGATGCCGATGGCACCGCCCAGATTGCGCATCAGGTTGAACAGTCCGCTGGCTTCGGCCACCTGATCCTGCGGCCAGATATCCAGCGCCAGACGCGTAGCGGGCAGAAGGCAGAACAAAATTGCCAGGCCGCGCATCACTTGCGGCCAGAACAGGGCATCAAAGTCACTATTGATGGTGGTAAAGCCGTTGGCGATCAGTCCGGCGCCGAACAAGGCAAAACCCAGCGCGGTCAGCATCCGCGCATCGGCGCGGGTTTCAGCCCAGGCCGCCAGGGGCGCGGTGACCAGCTGCGCCGCACCGGTCACCGTCAGGATCATGCCGATCGCGAGCGGCGCATGCCCGCGCACCAGCCCCAAGAAGATCGAAAGCAGATAGACCGATCCGTAAAGCCCAGCGCCCAATATGAAACTGAGGCTGCAGCCCAGTGCGAAGCCGCGATTGCGGAAACGGCTCAGATGCACAAAGGGATGCGCCACCGACAGCGCGCGATGAATGCCTGTACCACCGGCGAATATACAAAGACCGGCCAGGCCCATCACGGTCAGGCCTTGCCAATGCTGGCGCGGCGCTTCGCTGAGCAGCCATTGCAATCCCGCCAGAAACAGCGCGAACAAAAGCAAGGTGGGATAATCGAGACGCTTGAGGGCCACGAAGTCGCCCGCTTCGCGTTTCAGCGCGAACCATATGGTCAGCACCACGGCCGTACCCGGCAGGATGTTGATCAGGAATATCCAATGCCAGGATTGAGTCTCCGTCAGCCATCCGCCCAGAAGCGGCCCCAAGGTGGGTGCCAGCAACGCCGCCACGCCCGCCATGGTGGTTGCCAGAACCTGATGAGGCTTCGGGATCAGCACAAAGACCGCGGTGAACACGGACGGGATCAGCATGCCGCCGAAGAACCCCTGCACCACCCGCGCCGCAATCAGAATCGCAAAATTCGGCGACAGCGCGCAGGCCAGGCTGGCGGCCACAAATCCCAAAGTCGCCAGCGCGAACAGCATCCGGAGCGACAAGGCGCGGGTGAGAATGCCAGTGAGCGGGATCGCCACCACTTCGGCCATCAGATAGGCGGTCTGGATCCAGCCCAGCTGCGCTAGAGGAATGTGCAGCGCGGACTGAATGGCGGTAAGCGACGACGCCACCACCTGAATGTCCAGCACAGCCATGAACATGCCCAGGCACATGGCGGCAAAGCCCAGCCAAAGGACAATGGGTTTCATGACGCCCCCTCAGCCCAGCTCCCGTCTCGGCGCCAGACCGGTTTCTTCCTGACGGATGCGCCAATAAAGCACCGCCGCATTGACGACAGAAAAGATGACGGCAACCCAGATTTCACCGAACGCCATCGGCAGCGCCAGAATTTCGCCCACCACCACCAGATAATTGGGATGGCGGATGTAGCGATACGGCCCCCGCTTCACCAACGGCATGCCGGGAAGCGAAATGATGCGCGTGGTCCAGTAAGGGCCAAGGCTTGTGATCACCCAGACGCGCAGCGCCTGCAGCAGCAGAAACACCAGGATCCAGCCCCAATAGATCACCACCGGCGCCGGGATCAGCCAGAGAACGGCCATCAGCCAGGCCATGTGCAGGAGAACGATGAAGCGGTAATGCCCCGCGCCGATTTCCACCGCGCCTTGCGCTTTCAGCCTTTGGGTGTTGCGGTTGGCCAGGACCAACTCGCCTGCCCGCAGCAATATCACCAGCGCGATGATGCCATAGGCGACCAGGATCATGTCTTCTTATTCTCCAATCCTTGGCCGTCCAGCATCAGAAAGGCCGCCGAAAAACCGGGCCCCAGCGCTGTCAACAAAGTGCGCTGGACCTTCTTGCGCACATCCATGCGCTCGGCCACGAACAACACCGTCACCGCGGACATATTGCCATAGTCGCGCAGGATGGAACGGCTGTCTTCCAGTCCGCCGCGCGGCATCTGCAGCGCATCCTCCAGCGCGTCGAGCACCTTGGCGCCGCCGGGATGGCAGGCGAACGCATCGATGCCGGTGCGAGCGATGCCGGTGCGCGCCAGAAATTCGTCCAGCAGGGAACGAAAATCGCTGGCTACCAAACCGGGAATACTGGTGGCGAAGCGGGCCTTGAGCCCGTCTTCCGCCATGTCCCAACCCATCACGTCCAGCGAATGGGGCCAAGTATGTTCGCCCGCCGCGCTTAAGGCCGGGCCTTCACCGTCGGTGGAAAGGATTGCGCCCGCCGCGCCATCTCCGAAAAGCGCGGTGGCGACGATATTGCTTTTGGAAATATCGTTCTTGCGGAAGGTGAGCGCGCAAAGTTCCACCACCAGAAACAGAACACGGCTTCCGGGATAAGCGCGGGCGAGGTCGGCTGCGCGCGCCAGGCCGGTCACGCCGCCGGCGCAGCCCAGGCCAAAGATCGGCAGCCGCCTTATGTCGCGGCGCAGTCCCATCCGTTCCGCCAGCAAAGCGTCCAGACTGGGCGTGGCGATGCCGGTGGTGGAAGCCACCACGATACTGTCGATGTCATCGGTTTGAAGATTTGCCTCTGCCAGAAGACGGCGCGTCACTGTCTCCAGCAGGTTCACGGCATTTTCGATGTAAAGCTGGGTGCGATCCATCCAGCCATGTTCGGCGACATACCATTCGATCGGCACGCAGGAATAACGTCGCGCGATGCCGGTATTCTCGAACACGGGAATGAGCCGTGCGATATCGCGCACTTCGGCGAACAAGCTGCGGGCATAGCGAGCCGCTTCGCTTTGCGCGATGACGTAAGGGGGAACCGCGGATTTCAGGGCAAGCAGGCGGGGATGCATTGAGCCTCGTTTACGCAGTATCTGCGTTGTTGTTCAGCTCTTCCCCAATGCTTCTTACGCATCGGCCGGCAAAAACGCCAGATCGCGTGTTTCGTGCCGCACGCGCCCAGAGCGAAAAAGCGGCATAAATGCGGCGTTTTGGACTGCTTTGGTATGTTGAAAAGCCATGATTGCGGTTGTAAATCTGCTTCGAGTAGGGGCCGGACTTAAGAGGTAAATTGATGTCGTATGGGAAAATCGCCGCCGCGTCGTTGATCGCGGTCGGGATGCTGTCGAGCCAAGCTTTCGCGGGAGATGCCGCCAAGGGCAAGGCCGTGTTCGCGCGTTGCGCCGTTTGCCACAATGTCGAGAAGGATGGCGGCAATGGTGTTGGCCCCAATCTGTTCGGCGTTGCAGGCCGCAAGTCCGCTTCCGTCGAAGGCTTTAACTATTCCGGGCCGATGAAGGCTGCGAATATCACCTGGACCGATGAGAACCTCACCAAGTGGGTTTCTGGTCCGGCCAAGATGATCCCCGGCAACAAGATGGCGTTCGGCGGCATCGCCCAGAAGTCCCAGATCGCCGATGTTGTCGCCTATCTGGATACCTTGAAATAACGCGGTGTGGCGCGATGACGCATCATGGCGTTATCGCAATGCAGCATACCGGCTAAGAGTTCCTGAACCCGGCACGTCCCGAACGTGCCGGGTTCATTGACATTTGCCGATCCTCACGCCTAGTTTTTGCGCCGCACAAGAGCGGGGAACGGCGAACCTCAAGTCAGGACGTTCCCAAACCGCCCGAATAGGGATCCGATAACGCCATGAAAGTGCTCGTGCCCGTGAAGCGGGTCATCGACTACAACGTGAAAGTTCGCGTCAAAGCGGACCAGACCGGCGTCGATCTCGCCAATGTCAAAATGTCCATGAATCCTTTCGACGAAATCGCCGTCGAAGAAGCGGTGCGCCTGAAGGAAAAGGGCAAGGCCACCGAGATCGTCGTAATTTCCATCGGTCCACAACAGGCGACCGAAACCATCCGCACCGCGCTGGCGATGGGCGCCGACCGCGGCATCCTGGTGAAGACCGACGGTGATGTGGAACCGCTGGCGGTCGCCAAGATCCTCAAAGCCGTTGTGGACGCCGAACAGCCTGGCCTGGTGATCACCGGCAAACAGGCGATCGACGATGACAGCAACCAGACCGGCCAGATGCTGGCCGCGCTTTTGGGCTGGGGCCAGGGTACCTTCGCGCACAAGCTGGAACTGGACACCGCGTCCGCGAAAATCGAACGGGAAATCGACGGCGGCCTTCAGACCGTCGAGGTCAAGCTGCCGGCGGTGATGACCACGGATCTGCGCCTCAACGAACCACGCTATGCTTCGCTGCCCAACATCATGAAGGCGAAGAAAAAGCCGATCGAGGAAAAATCTCCCGCCGATTACGGCGTCGATGTCACCCCGCGCCTGAAAGTGCTGAAAGTGGCCGAGCCGGCTAAGCGCGGCGGCGGCGTCAAAGTCAAAAGCGTTGCCGAACTTCTGGACAAGCTCACCGAAGCGGGTGCGATCTGATGGCGTCGCTGGTCCTTGCCGAACATGACAACAAGACGTTGAGCGACGCCACCGCCAAGACGGTGACGGCGGCCGCTTCGATTTCCACGCCCGTGCACATTCTGGTGGCAGGCGAAAATTGCGGCGCCGTGGCCGATGAAGCGGCCAAGATCGCGGGCGTCGAAAAGATCCTGGTCGCCGACGATGCGCTCTATGCGCATATGGTGGCCGAGACGATGGAGACGCTGATTCTCTCCATCGCCGACAAATACGACGCGATCCTGGCGCCCGCCACCACCAACGGCAAAAACATCCTGCCGCGCATCGCCGCCAAGCTGGATGTGCCGCAGATTTCCGAAATCCTGAAGGTGGACAGTCCCGATACCTTCGAGCGGCCGATCTATGCCGGCAACGCTATCCAGACCGTGCAGGCGCCTGCGGGAAAGAAAGTCATTACCGTGCGTGCCACCGCCTTCAAACCGGCGGGCAATGGCGGCAGCACGGCGATCGAGAAGATCGCGGCAGGCAGCGATCCGGGCACCGCGAAATTCGCGGGCGAAGCCTTGTCGAAGTCCGAGCGTCCGGAACTCACCTCCGCCAAGATCGTGGTGTCGGGTGGGCGCGGCCTGGGATCGGCGGAGAATTTCAAGCTGATCGAGAAAGTCGCGGACCGCCTCAACGCCGCTGTCGGCGCCAGCCGGGCGGCGGTGGATGCGGGCTATGTGCCCAATGATTATCAGGTGGGCCAGACCGGCAAAGTGGTGGCGCCCGATCTTTACCTCGCTGTAGGCATTTCCGGCGCTATTCAGCACCTCGCGGGAATGAAGGATTCCAAGATC
>Ga0105240_10009263_pt1 | contig 13965 bp, 13 predicted proteins | sample KBSC54metaG_FD_80426 | JGI IMG/M metagenome (GOLD analysis project Ga0105240, IMG submission 80426) | Corn rhizosphere microbial communities from Kellogg Biological Station, Michigan, USA - KBS C5-4 metaG | ecosystem: Host-associated > Plants > Roots > Rhizosphere > Soil | place: Michigan, USA... | reverse complement strand
GTGGCTTCTGAAGTGCGCAGTCTGGCGCAGCGCTCTGCATCTGCCGCCAAGGAAATCAAGGAACTCATCGGCGACTCGGTCGGCAAGGTCGATGCCGGAGGAAAACTGGTCGACGAAGCCCGCGCAACGATGGGGGAGATCGTTACCTCGGTCAAGCACGTGGCCGACATCATGGGCGAAATTACAGCGGCGAGTCAGGAGCAAAGCGTCGGCATCGAAAGCGTCAATCGCGCCATTACGCAGATGGACGAAATCACGCAGCAAAATGCAGCGCTGGTGGAGCAGGCTGCGGCAGCCGCAGAGAGTCTGCAAGAACAGGCCGATCTGCTGACGGAGGCAGTCAGTGTATTCAAGCTGTCAAGCGGACATCACGGTGACGTGCGCGCGGTTGCTTCCGCAGCAGTGCCAAAGACATCAACAAAGCCAACAACGCCGGCATACAAGGCAGCGCCGGCATCGAAGTCATGGGCCGAACCCGCCAAGCCATCCGGGCCGCCTAAATCTGTCAGCAAACCTGCACTTCCGGCGGCATCGCCGGCTGGCGAGAAGACCAAACCGGCAACCACCGACGAAAACTCCTGGGAAGAATTCTAGTCCGGCCTGACCAAACAAAAAGCGGCGTGACCGGAGATGGCCACGCCGCTTTTAATTTCAGACAACTCAAACCGCTCTTATCCTTTACGCTTTGCGGCGATGGCATTGCCGGCGCGACTGACCGCCTTGCGTCCCAGATGCTCCGAGATGAATTGGCCGGCATCGACGACGATGTCCAGATCAATGCCGGTTTCAATACCCAGACCTTGCATCATGTACAGCACGTCTTCGGAGGCAACGTTGCCGGTGGCGCCCTTGGCATAGGGACAGCCGCCCAGACCGGCGACGGACGAGTGATAAATCGTGATGCCGACTTCCAGGCTCGCGTAGATGTTGGCCAGCGCCTGACCGTAAGTGTCATGGAAGTGACCGGATAAACCATCGATGTTGAATTCGCGAATCGCCGCCTGCATCACCGGGGCCACCTTGTTGGGTGTCGCTACGCCGATGGTGTCGGCGATGTCGATCTCATCGCAGCCGAGATCGCGAAAACGGCCGACCACATCCGACACCGACGACAGCGGCACCTCGCCCTGATACGGGCAACCGAAGGCGCAGCTGACGGCGGCGCGCAGGCGGATCTTGTGTTCCTTGGCTGCTTGCGCGACCTCGCGGAAACGCTCGATCGATTCGGCAATCGAGCAGTTGATGTTCTTTTGCGAGAAAGCTTCCGACGCGGCACCAAAGATCACGACTTCGTCAGCACCGGCCGCCAGCGCCGCTTCAAAGCCCTTCATGTTTGGCGTCAGTGCTGAATAGATCACGCCGGGTTTGCGCGTGATGCCTTGCATGACTTCGCTGGAGGTCGCCATCTGCGGCACCCATTTCGGCGAAACGAAAGAGGCAGCTTCGACGTTGACGAAACCTGCCGAAGTCAGCCGGTTCACCAGTTCGATCTTGACTTCGGCGGAGATGGTTTCTTTCTCGTTTTGCAAGCCGTCACGCGGACCGACTTCAACGATTTTGACTTTCTTGGGCAAGCTCATGGGGTGTCTCCTCTGCCTTGGCGGCTATGCATTTGAATATGGTTTTGATGATATCAGTTTGCCTGCGGGATGCTTTCAACCGGAGCGACGGGCGCCAAGGCGACATCGGCTACCGGCGCACCGGTCATCGCCTGCAATTGCTGCGCCGTCAGATTGAAAACGGCATGCGGATGTCCCGCCGCCGCCCACACGCTGTCGTAACGAAACAGATCCTGATCCAGCAGCATGACTGGTTTGACGGCGTGGCCGATCGGGCAAACGCCACCGATGACATAACCGGTTTTCTCACGCACAAATTTGGCGTCGGCCTTGCCCAGCGCACCGACTTGCGCTGCAACCTTGGCTTCATCGACGCGATTGCTGCCGCTGGCAATCACCAGCACCGGTGCATCGTCGGACAAGCGACGGAAGATGATCGACTTGGCAATCTCTGCCACGCTACAGCCGAGGCCGGCAGCCGCTTCAGCCGAGGTGCGCCCGGCGCTGGGCAGCATGACCACCGGTTTGTCGTGTTTCAGCTCGCGCAACAGATTGGCGACGCGTTGTGCGGAATCGGGGAGTGCTTCGGCGTGCTGATGTTGTTCCATGCTCAATATCCTCTATTACGATCGACGAGCCCGATCACGCGTTCGCCACGATCCAGCGCCACCATCTTCTCTGCGATCTGCCGTGCAGCTTCGCTGCGCACGGTCAGCGCGGAAATATGCGGCGTGATGGCGATGCGCGGGTCTTGCCAGAACGGATGCTGCGGTGGCAGCGGCTCTTCCTGAAACACATCCAGCGTAGCACCGGCGATCTGGCCGCTTTCCAGCAACGGCGGCAGATCGGCCTCGACCAAATGGCCGCCGCGCGCCAGATTGACCAGATAGGCGCCGCGTGGCAGCTGCGACAAGGTTTCGTGATTAAGTATGCCGGCCGTGTCGGGTGTCAGCGGCAGCATGCAGATCAGTACACGCGCACCTTGCAGGAATGGGTTCAATTGTTCGCTGCCGGCATAGGTCTTCACTCCCGGCAATGTCTTCGGGCTGCGGCTCCAGCCGCTGACCTGAAAGCCGAAATGCTGCAGGCTTTCTGTAATGCGCTGTCCCAGCACGCCCAGACCCAGCACACCGATACCGAAGTCGCTGCGCTCGAAAGGCGGCAGCGGCTTCCATTCGCCGCGGCGTGATAGCTGTTCATATTCATCGAGGCGACGGTAATAGCGCAGCACGGCGTGCGTGGCGAATTCGGCCATCTGCTCTGCCATGCCGCCATCATCGATGCGGATGAGCGGCAGATTCTCCGGCACTACGTTCAATTGCAGGATTGCATCGACGCCTGCCCCAAGGTTGAAGACGGCCTTCAGTTCGGGGTGTCCTTGCAGCATCTCGAACGGTGGCTTCCACACGATGGCGTAATCGGCCGGTGCGTTGTCGCCGGATTGCCAGAGGCGAATCTCGGCATGCGGCATAGCGGAACGTAAATCGTGCAACCAGGCGTCCTGGCTGGCAATGTCGGCGGTCTGAAACAGGATGCGCATCGCGTCGGAGAGAAGAGTGGAGTAAGCCGCTGATTTTACCTGCAACGCATCATCGCTGCCGTTGGCGTGTCTGGTCCCTGCCATCAACCCGCATTGTGCAGCGTGACGCCATCGCTGCTCGCTGCACCTGCCTTGATCAGTTGAGTGCTTGCCCAATCGGCCAGCGCATCGTCGCTGAGTTGGAAGTAACGGTGATTGCATCGCGCCAGCAAGGGGATGTCAGCCATCATCGACGCGACATCGTGCAAGGGAATCGCCTGTCTTTCCAGCAGCAAAAACTTGAGCATGACCTTGACGCTGTTCTGCGCATTACGCAGTGGATCGGCCTGCAAATAATCGAGGCGTGAATAAGCCGTTGCCAGCGCCTGCTTCACCTCTGTGAACGGCGCACCGTGGCCGGGAATCACCACGCGCACATCAAGCCCTGCAATCAGATCCAGCGTTGCGCGCGCTTCGGCAAAACCAGATTCTCCGTCAAGCTCGGGAAAAATCACGCCAAAGCCGTTTTGCCACAAGGCATCGGCGGAAATCAGGATGCCTTCCTGCGCGCAGTACAGAATCAATGAATGCGGATCATGACCGGGCGCGGCGAGAGCGGTCCATGCCAGATCACCAAGCTGCAAGGTGTCACCATCCTGCAAGGTGTCGTCGAAACGGAAGCGTGGACATTGCTGGCCGGTTTCCCTGTAGCTCAGCGCATCCTCATCCCAGCGCGCCACTTTGTCTGCCTCCGCATGCGGGATCGTTGTACGGCAACGATAACGCGCCTGCAAGGCGGCGTTGCCGCCGCAATGGTCGGAATGCAGATGCGTATTGATGACGCGATCAAGTTGCGGCGCACGGCCTTGTTCGTTCAGTACATGTTCGACCAGCGCCAGGGTTTGCGCAGCATGCGTGACATAACCGGTATCGACCAGCGCCGTCTCTTCCGCACCGAGAAACAAGACGTTGTTGGACGACAGCCAGCCGCGTTCAAGCACATATACGCTGGACGGAAAACCATAAGGACGGGGGCGCATGGACTACGATCAGCCCGGCGTGAACGCCAGCAACTGCGCACCTTCCGTCACCTGATCGCCGACCGCATACAGCAACTCATCGATGACGCCATCGGCGGGTGCCGCGATGGTATGTTCCATCTTCATCGCCTCCATGATCAGCAACGGCGCCCCCTTGGTGACGCTGTGACCTTTCTCGACCAGCACGGCGACGATCTTGCCGGGCATCGGCGCCGTCAGACGGCCGCCTTCGCTTTCGCTGTGGCCGGCATGCGCCAGCGGATCGTCCCATGTCAGCACGGCATGATGGCCTTGATGGAAGACGTGGAAGGTGTCGGCATCGCGCACCACATTGCCGGCGAGTGTGGAATCATCCAGCGTGATGCGAAGATCCGCAGCGCCCTGCTTGTCAAAGCGCAGCGTGTGCTGAACGCCGTCACGATGCAGAACCCATCGCCGGTCATTGCGATATTCGACATGGATCTGATAGGAACCTGCCTCGTCGGCAAACTGCAATGCGCGCAGCAAGCTGCCGTTCATGCGCCAGCCGCTGGTGTGCGCCCATGGGTTATTGCTGTCGCTGACCCGTTCCGCTTCTTGCGACAGCAGCAGTGAAGCCGCCATTGCCAGCGTGGCGGTCGATGCCGGTTGCAGCACAGGGAACAGCGCATCGTGGTGACGTTCGATCAACCCGGTATCGAGATCCGCCGTGGAGAACGCCTGTCCGGCGATCAAGCGTTGCAGGAAGCCGATGTTGGTGGCAAGTCCGACGATACGATACTGCGCCAGCGCTGCAGCCATGTTTGCCAGCGCGGCACGGCGGTCTTTTCCCCAGACGATCAGCTTGGCGATCATCGGATCATAGAACGGCGAAATCGCGTCGCCTTCGCGTACACCCGAATCGATACGTACCGCCGCCGGCGTCTGCACATGACTATCGACGCGGAAATGTACGGCAGGCGGTGTGTGCAGATAGCGCAGCGTGCCGATCGACGGCAAGAAACCCTTCTCCGGATTTTCCGCATAAACGCGTGCTTCGATGGCATGGCCGTTGAGCTGCAATTGCTCCTGACGCAGCGGCAGATGTTCGCCGAACGCCACGCGCAATTGCCATTCCACCAGATCGAGGCCGGTGATCATTTCGGTCACAGGATGTTCGACCTGCAGGCGCGTGTTCATTTCCATGAAGTAGAACGAGCCATCTTGATTTGCAATGAATTCCACCGTACCGGCGCCGACGTAACCTACAGCCTTGGCAGCGGCAACAGCCGCTTCGCCCATGGCGCGCCGGCGCTCTTCGCTCATGCCCGGAGCAGGCGCTTCTTCCAATACCTTCTGATGACGGCGCTGAACCGAGCAATCGCGCTCGAACAGATAAACGCATTCGCCATGGCTGTCGGCGAACACTTGAATTTCGATATGGCGCGGGCGTGTCAGGTAACGCTCCACCAGCACCTTGTTGTCGCCGAAACTATTGATCGCTTCACGTTTGCACGATGCCAGCGCAGCTTTGAAGTCTTCCGATTTGTCGACAATACGCATGCCCTTGCCGCCGCCGCCCGCGCTTGCCTTGAGCAGCACCGGATAGCTGATGCCATCGGCTTCCTTTTGCAGGAAGTCGGCATCCTGATTGTCGCCGTGATAACCGGGCACCAGCGGCACCTTGGCTTTTTCCATCAAGGCCTTGGCTGCCGACTTTGACCCCATTGCATGGATCGCCGATGCAGGCGGGCCGATGAAGACCAATCCGGCCTTCGCGCAGGCCTCCGCAAAACCGGCGTTCTCCGACAGAAAACCGTAGCCGGGATGGATCGCCTGGGCGCCGGTCGCCAGTGCCACGGCGATGATCTTGTCGCCCAGCAGATAGCTCTCCTTGGCCGGGGCGGGGCCGATCAATACCGCTTCATCGCAGGCGGTCACGTGTTTAGCCTGTGCGTCGGCTTCCGAATACACGGCGACGGTCTTGATGCCGAGCTTGCGTGCGGTTTCGGCAACCCGGCAGGCGATTTCGCCGCGATTGGCGATCAGGATTTTGCTGAACATCTTGTCTCCTCAGACGTCAATTCTGTTTATTCTGTAGTGGCAGATTTACATCCGGAACACGCCGAACTTCGTCTCTTCAATCGGCGCATTCAACGCCGCGCTCAGCCCGAGGCCCAGCACCATGCGCGTATCGGCAGGGTCGATCACGCCGTCATCCCACAGACGGGCTGAGGCGTAGTAGGGATGACCCTGATGCTCGTACTGCTCGCGGATCGGCGACTTGAAGGCTTCTTCTTCTTCCGCCGACCAGCTGCCGCCCTTGGATTCGATGCCGTCGCGCTTGACGGTCGCCAGCACGCTCGCGGCCTGTTCGCCGCCCATCACCGAGATGCGCGCGTTCGGCCACATCCACAGGAAGCGTGGCGAGAACGCGCGGCCGCACATGCCGTAATTGCCGGCGCCGAAACTGCCGCCGATGATCATGGTCAGCTTTGGCACCGCGGCGGTCGATACCGCCGTCACCATTTTGGCGCCGTTGCGGGCGATGCCTTCGTTTTCATATTTCTTGCCGACCATGAAGCCGGTGATGTTCTGCAAAAAGATCAGCGGGATCTTGCGCTGGCAGCACAGTTCGATGAAGTGCGCGCCCTTGAGCGCCGACTCGGAAAACAGGATGCCGTTGTTGGCGATGATGCCGACCGGCATGCCGTACAGATGCGCGAAACCGCACACCAGTGTGGTGCCGTAGCGTGCCTTGAATTCATCGAACTCGCTGCCGTCGACCACGCGCGCAATCACTTCGCGCACGTCGAAGGGTTTGCGCGTATCGGTGGGGATGATGCCGTAGAGTTCGCGCGCCGGATAGTTCGGTTCTACCGCTTCGCGCATTGCGAGTTGCCGCGGTTTGCTGCGATTGAGGTTGCCGACGATGCTGCGCGCAATCGACAGCGCGTGCAGGTCGTTTTGCGCCAGATGATCGACCACGCCGGACAGACGGGTGTGCACATCTCCGCCGCCCAGTTCTTCGGCGGTCACGACTTCACCGGTGGCAGCCTTTACCAGCGGTGGGCCGGCCAGGAAGATGGTGCCTTGATCCTTGACGATGATGGATTCGTCGCTCATCGCCGGCACATAAGCACCGCCCGCAGTGCAGGAACCCATCACCACCGCGATTTGCGGAATGCCTTTGGCCGACAGATTAGCCTGGTTGAAGAAGATGCGGCCGAAGTGATCGCGGTCGGGAAACACTTCGTCCTGATTCGGCAAATTGGCGCCGCCGCTGTCGACCAGATAGATGCAGGGCAGATGATTGAATTCGGCAATCTCCTGGGCGCGCAGATGCTTCTTGGCGGTCATCGGATAATAGGTGCCGCCTTTGACGGTGGCGTCGTTGCAGACGATCACGCACTCTTGTCCGGCGACGCGGCCGATGCCGGTGATGATGCCGGCCGACGGCGCCGCATCCTTGCCTTCTTTTTCCTGATACATGCCGTAGGCCGCCAGCTGCGAGAATTCCAGGAAAGGCGTGCCCGGATCAAGCAGCATCTGCACGCGATCACGCGGCAGCAACTTGCCGCGCGCCAGATGCTTGTTGCGTGCGGTGTCGCCACCGCCTTGTGCGATGACGGCGATCTTCGCTTTCAGATCGTCGACGATGGTTTGCATCGCCGTGGTGTTGCTCTGAAAGTCTTCGCTGCGCGTGTTCAGTTTGCTGTCGAGTTGCGGCATGGTGATCCTTTGTCTCAATGTATTTTTATTCGTCGTCCGGAAAAGCACCGTCGACGTAATACCAGCGGGCCACACCCGCGGCATCCGGCTGGCGTACAAAACTGCTGACCTCGTGCAGACGATGCGCGCGGCCGCCGACCTTGAAGCGGGCAACGAATTCCACCGTTGCTTCGTCCGCATCGTTGACGTGTTTATGCTTGATCACGTCGAGGCCTATCCATTTCACGTCGCTCTCGGCCGTGATCGGCTCGTCCGGCAGCGTGTCGGGATGCCAGGTCGAGCGCAGGTAGTCTTCTTCACGCAATGAGAACGCGGTATAGCGCGAGCGCATTAGCTGCTCTGCCGTCGCCGGCACTGCTGCACCGGAGATGAAGCGCCCGCAGCAAACGGCGTAGATGCCTTTGCCGCAGGGGCAAGCCTGTTTGTCTTCTTTCCCCGCCATCAGATCTTTCCATCCTTCAAAAAGCTTTCAAGCTGATTGAAGCGGTCGAAGCCCCAGAATGATTCGCCATCGACAATCACGAAGGGCGAGCCGAACACGCCGCGTTCGATGGAAGCGGCAACCTCCGTCTTCAACGCATCCTTGATGGCATCGTCGTTCAACGCGTTAGTCAGTTTGTCCGCATCAATGCCGACGTCGCCGGCGATGCGCAGCACCGTCTCGAGCTTGCTGATATCGATGTTCTCGGTGAAGTAGGCGCTGTACAGCGTATGGATCAGATTGACGGCTTTGGCGGCATCGTTCTTCTGCGTCCATAACACCGCGCGCGCCGCGTGCTGCGAGGCGATCGGCATCACATCGGGACGCTTGAACAGAATGTTGTGAAAGCGTGCAGTACGCTCCATGTCGTGGTGCGAGTATTCACCCTTCAATGGGACGTTGGCGATGGGCGCGATAGCCATCATCTTGAACACCGGGCCAAGCAGAATCGCGTGCCAGTTGACCGTGCGGCCGTATTGCGCCGCCAGCTTTTCGATATGCAGCGAACCGAAATAGCCGTACGGCGAGCTGAAGTCGAAGTAAAAATCGATGGGAGTTTTTTGATCGCTCATGTTTTTCTCTGTTGTTTCAGACTGTGTCAGACCAGTTCGATGGCCATCGCCGTACCTTCGCCGCCGCCGATACAAAGCGACGCCACGCCGCGCTTGCCGCCAGTCTTCTTCAGCGCGCCGATCAGCGTGACGATGACGCGTGCACCCGAGGCGCCGATAGGATGACCCAGCGCACAAGCGCCGCCATGGATGTTGACCTTGTCGTGGGTGATGCCGAGTTCCTTCATCGCGGCCATCGGCACGGCGGCAAAGGCTTCGTTGATTTCGAACAGGTCGACGTCGGCGGTGCTCCAGCCGGTTTTCTTGTACAGATTGTTGATGGCACCGATCGGTGCGGTGGTGAACCAGTTCGGTTCCTGCGAGTGGCGCGCATGGCCGACGATGCGGGCAATCGGCGTGCAGCCGAGTTTCTTCGCGGTCGATTCACGCATCAAGACCAGCGCGGCAGCGCCGTCGTTGATGGACGACGATGAGGCGGCGGTGATGGTGCCGTCTTTCTTGAAGGCTGCTTTGAGCGTCGGGATCTTCTCAACCTTGGCTTTGCGCGGGCCTTCATCGGTGTCGACGACGACATCACCGGCGCGGGTCGCGACGGTCACCGGTGCGATTTCCCATTGGAAGGAGCCGTCAGCGGTGGCTTGCTGCGCGCGCTTGACCGAGGCAATTGCAAAGGCATCTTGATCTTCACGCGTGAAGTGGTATTTCGCCGCACAGTCTTCGCCGAACGTGCCCATGGCACGGCCCTTGTCGTAGGCGTCTTCCAGACCGTCGAGCATCATGTGGTCGTAAATCATGCCGTGGCCGATGCGATAGCCGCCGCGCGCCTTCGGAATCAGATAGGGTGCGTTGGTCATCGATTCCATGCCGCCGGCGACGACGATTTCATTGGTGCCTGCGAGGATGGAGTCGTAGCCGAACATGGCGGCTTGCATGGCCGAGCCGCACATTTTCGACAAGGTCACCGCGCCTGCAGAAACAGGGATACCGGCCTTGATCGCCGCCTGACGCGCAGGCGCCTGGCCTTGTCCTGCCATCAGGCAGTTGCCGAACAATACATCCTGCACCTGATCCGGTGCGACACCGGCGCGCTCCAGCGCAGCCTTGATGGCGGCAGCACCGAGGTCGCTCGCGTTCAACGCCGACAATTCACCCTGAAAGGCGCCCATGGGCGTACGCGCGGCACCGACGATAACGATGGGATCTTCAGTACGGTCTTGCATGTTCTTCTCCTGCTCAAAAAATACTGCGGTCTGGTGATTCAAATAAAGCGCATCTAAAGAGATACCAAGAGATGCGTCACATCCTCTTCATTTACATCGTTTCTGCAAACAGCTCACGGCCGATCAGCATGCGGCGGATTTCGCTGGTGCCTGCGCCGATTTCATACAGTTTGGCGTCGCGCCACAGGCGGCCGGCCGGATATTCGTTGATGTAGCCGTTGCCACCCAGCGCCTGGATAGTCTCGCCGGCCATCCAGGTAGCTTTTTCTGCAGAGTAGAGAATAGCGCCGGCGGCGTCTTTGCGCAGGGCGCGCGCCGCATCCGGCGTCCTGGCGCGGTCGCAGGCCTGACCGACGGCGTAGACATAGGCCTTGCACGCCATCATGGTCGAATACATGTCGGCGATCTTGCCCTGCATCAGCTGGAATTCGCCAATCGACTGGCCGAACTGCTTGCGGTCATGCACGTAAGGCACAACGACATCCATACAGGCTTGCATGATGCCCAGCGGGCCGCCGGACAACACGGTGCGTTCATAGTCGAGGCCGGACATCAGCACGTTGACGCCGCGGCCGACGCCGCCGAGCACGTTCTCTGCCGGCACTTCGCAATCCTGGAACACCAATTCGCCGGTGTGCGAACCGCGCATGCCGAGCTTGTCGAGTTTTTGCGCGACCGAAAATCCTTTGAAGCCCTTTTCCACCAGAAAGGCGGTCATGCCGCGTGCGCCTGCTTCCAGATCTGTTTTGGCGTAGACCACCAGTACATCGGCGTCGGGGCCGTTGGTGATCCACATCTTGGTGCCGTTGAGCACGTAGCGGTCACCCTTGAGATCGGCTCGCAGCTTCATGCTGACCACGTCGGAGCCGGCGTTGGGTTCAGACATGGCGAGTGCGCCGATGAAATCGCCGGAGATCAGTTTGGGCAGGTACTTGTTTTTTTGCTCGGTGGTGCCGTTGCGCTTGATCTGGTTCACGCACAGATTGGAGTGCGCGCCATAGGACAGGCCGACCGATGCCGAGGCGCGCGAGATTTCTTCCAGCGCGACGATGTGTGCGAGATAACCCATGGCGGCGCCGCCGTATTCTTCGTCGGCAGTGATGCCGAGCACGCCGAGATCGCCCATCTTTTTCCACAGGTCCATCGGGAACTGATCGCTGCGGTCGATTTCCGCCGCACGCGGGGCGATTTCAGCTTGTGCGAACGCGGCTACGCTCTCGCGCAGGGCGGCAATGTCTTCACCGTGATCGAAGGTCAAACCTGGCAGATGAATCATGTTATGTCTCCTCGTTTTTGATAAATGCGTTATTGATTTATATGCTTTACGTTAACGTCAATTGAAATGCGTAATGTGCCTAAATATTGAGCAACAGATATTCATGGGGGTCAGGCGGATTTTCTGGCTGCGGTAGTGCGCTTTGCCGACGCTTTTTGCGGCAAGTCGGTATTCAGTAATCGCAGGCATTCGGCTTCATGTGCCGCGATTTCTTCCAGTGTCACTTCGAGATCTTCGCGTTGGCGTTCCAGTTTTTCGCGATGCTGGGTAAGCACGCCGAGGAAGCGTTTCAACTGTGCTTCGGTGTCTTTGGGTGACTCGTACATGTCAACCAGGTTCTTGATTTCCGAGAGGGTGAGGCCAAGACGCTTGCCGCGCAAGGTGAGCTTGAGGCGGGTGCGTTCGCGTGCGGCATAAACCCGGTTGCGGCCGCCGCTGCCCTCGCGTTTCGGACTCAGCAGGCCCTGATCTTCATAGAACCGGATCGCGCGGGGCGTGATGTCGAATTCTTTTGCCAGCTCGGTAATGGTGTAGGTCGGCATGATCTGTGGGCGATGGCTGATTGCTGGTTTTGGGGTGGCGGTGGCACTTTACGTTAACGTAAAGTATATTGTAGGCTTGTCTGCAAAAAATGAAAATATATCTTCGTGATTTGCAAGTTTGATAACGTTTTTGTCACGGTCGATGGCGCATCGCCGTTTTCGGTCCAGCAGGCCGCAGTCAGGTACTCATGAACGCTCTAGAATCCCAGCTTGAATACGCCTTCGGCGACACCTTGCCCGCCCTGGGCACCACTCTGGAAGTTGCTCCCGGCATATTGTGGTTGCGCATGGGACTGCCGTTTGCGCTGGATCACATCAATCTGTGGCTGCTGGAAGACGAGATCGAGACGCCAACCGGCCGTGTGCGCGGCTGGACGGCAGTCGATTGCGGCATTTCCACAGATGTCACGAAAGAAAGCTGGGAAAACATTTTCGCCACGCAATTGCGCGGCTTGCCGATCATCCGCGTGCTGGTCACGCATTGTCATCCGGATCACGTCGGGCTGGCCGACTGGCTGTGCACACGCTGGACCGCATCGCTGTGGATGAGTGCCGGAGAATACGCCTTTGCGCGGTTGATGTCGGCCGGCTTGCCGGGTGCAGATGGCACCGCTGCGGCGCCGCATTTTCGCCGGCATGGTCTGACGGATGAGGAGTTGATCGACAAATTGTCGGGACGCAATAACTATTATCAGAATCTGGTGCCGAGCGTGCCGCTGTCATACAGGCGGCTGCAGGACCAGCGCACTGTGCGCATTGGTGGACGCGATTGGCGCGTGATTACAGGCTTCGGCCATTCGCCGGAACATGTCTCTCTGTATGCCGATGATGCCCGTCTGCTGATTTCCGGCGATATGGTGTTGCCGCGCATTTCTACGAATGTCTCAGTGTTTGCCATCGAACCGGAAGCCAATCCGGTGCAGCAATATCTGGATTCACTGAAAAAGTATGCTGGTCTGGCCGATGACACGCTCGTGCTGCCATCGCACGGCAAGCCTTTCCGCGGTTTGCATACGCGTATCGGCCAACTGAACGATCACCATCGGGCGCGTCTGGCGGAAGTGGTGGAAGCATGCATCACACCAAAGACCGCGGTGGAGATTTTGCCGGTGATGTTCAAGCGTCCGCTGGATACGCATCAGCTGAGTTTTGCACTGGGCGAAGCGGTGGCGCATCTGCACAAGTTGTGGTTTGACGGCGTGTTGCAGAGACAGCTCGGAGACGATGGCATCTACCGCTTCACGGCGATTGCCTGAGGTCATTATCTATAATAAAAAGGGCCTGCAATCTGCAGGCCCTTTTTATTACGTTCTACTGAGTTGCTCAACGCGTCAGCTTAGCCGCGCTTCAGTTCGCGCTCTTCCTTGAGCATCTTGGTCTTGATGCGATTGCGCTTGAGCGGCGAGAGATATTCAACGAATACCTTGCCCTTGAGGTGATCCATTTCATGCTGGATGCAGACCGCCAGCAGGCCGTCGGCTTCCACTTCAAATTCTTTGCCATCCGCATCCAGCGCGCGCGCCTTCACGCGTGCCGGACGCTCGACGCCATCGTAAATGCCAGGCACCGACAGGCAGCCTTCGTCGTAGACCTGCTTCTCTTCACTGGCCCAGGTGATTTCCGGATTGATGAACACGCGCAGTTCGTTGCTGGTGTCGGAGACATCGATGACGATGACTTGCTCATGCACGTCGATCTGGGTCGCGGCCAGGCCGACGCCAGGCGCGTCGTACATGGTTTCGGCCATGTCGGCGACCAGTTTCTTGAGACGATCGTCAAACACGGTGACGGGCTTGGCGACTTTATGCAGTCGGGGGTCCGGGTAACGGAGGATATTCAATAAGGCCATACGTATTTACTCACTGAGCCATCGAGATAGCACTGAGTGATAGCTGAGGGTTGTTCTTGCTAGTTCAAGGATTTGTCGGCAGAATCTGCTTTTTATTGTCAGTGTTGCAACAAAAAAGACTTTTGGCCGATTCTGGCGTGCGCCGCAATTTGCCGCACTGAGGGGCAATTTGTGGAAAATTTTATCATAGCCGGCCTGGCTCTCCTCTTGTTGGGGC
>Ga0105240_10009261_pt1 | contig 13965 bp, 11 predicted proteins | sample KBSC54metaG_FD_80426 | JGI IMG/M metagenome (GOLD analysis project Ga0105240, IMG submission 80426) | Corn rhizosphere microbial communities from Kellogg Biological Station, Michigan, USA - KBS C5-4 metaG | ecosystem: Host-associated > Plants > Roots > Rhizosphere > Soil | place: Michigan, USA... | reverse complement strand
GTCGATGCGATCGTCGACATCATATGCGCAGCAGTCGGAGCAGAGGCCCTCGCGGTCGATGAATTCGTGTGCTCGCCATTGAATGTTGGCGGCGGAACAGTTCACTGTGCTCATGGCGCCTTCCCTATTCCTGCGCCGGCCACGCTGGATCTGCTGCGAGAGGCGCCGGTGTATTCCTCGGGAGTGCAGGCTGAGTTGGTGACTCCTACGGGGGCAGCGATCGTAAAGACTCTGGCGCGACGCTTCGAAGCGTTTCCGCCAATGAAGGTCGAAAGAGCGGGATACGGGGCAGGATCGCGGGATTTCGAGCGCAATCCGAACGTGGTTCGCCTGGTCATTGGCGAGGCCGCCAAGCCGCTCGACAAAGTCAATTCCGAAACTATTTCCGTTCTGGAAGCGAACATCGATGACCTGAACCCGCAAGTTTTTGGGTACGTCCTGGATCGCCTGCTGCAGGAGGGCGCGCTCGATGTCTTCGGCATTCCGGTGCAGATGAAGAAGAACCGGCCGGGAACGTTGCTGACCGTGCTCTGCCAATCCGCCGACGCGATCAAACTGACGCAGCTGATTTTCGCCGAGACCACTACGCTGGGCGTGCGCCAGCGGCAGGAAGTCCGGCAGACTCTGGCGCGGCGCTGGGAAAATGTTCGCACCCAGTGGGGCGAGGTCCGCATCAAGATCGCAAGCATGAACGGAACGGTCACGAACTATGCGCCGGAATATGAAGACTGCCGCCGGATTGCGGCTGAACACCACGTCCCGCTGAAAATGGTCATGCAGGAAGCGTCGCAAGCTTACGCGAGCGGCGGGCAGAAATAGGTCGCCAGCGCATGATCCAGAAAAGCATCCCCGACCTGCAGTCCGGCTATGACGCAATTGCCGACGAATACGTGCGCCGCATCTATGATGAGTTGCGGCATAAGCCGCGGGATCGGGAACTGCTCGATCGCTTTGCGGAGAGCGTCCGGCACCGGGGGATGTCGTGCGACCTGGCATGCGGGCCGGGGCAAGTTGCGCGATACCTGCAGGGGCGAGGGATTCAGGTCTGCGGAGTTGATCTGTCCGAGGGAATGCTTCAGCGCGCGAGACATTTGAATCCAGGAATTGATTTTTATCGCGGCGACATGCGGGCGCTGCCATTTGCGGAGAATGCCTGGGCGGGAATTGCCGCATTCTATGCGATCGTGAATTTATACCCAGCGGAAGTTGCTCAAGCTATTCGAGAGATGTGGCGCGTCCTGCAACCCGGCGGACCGTTGCTGCTGTCCTTTCACCTGGGCGAAGATGTCGCACAACTGGAAGAGGACATTTGGGGATGCGGTGTTTCTCTCGAGTTCAGATTTTTCCGAGCGAAGACGATTTTGGGATACATGCGCGAAGCGGGATTCGAGATCGACGAAGTTATCGAGCGTGATCCTTATGCACCGGACGTGGAGTATCAAAGCCGCCGAGCTTACATTTTTGCGCACAAGCCACAAGCGATCTCATGAGCAGAAAGTATTACATCACGACTCCGATTTACTACGTGAACGCGCGCCCGCACATCGGGCACGCATATACGACCATCGCGTGCGATACGGTTGCACGCCGGCAGCGGCTTCTGGGCGCCGACACTTTCTTCCTGACCGGCACCGATGAGCACGGACAGAAGATCGAGCGCGCGGCCCAAGCCGCGGGAACAACTCCGCAGCAGTACGCCGACGAGATCTCGGCGGAGTTCCGGAATTTGTGGAAGCGGATGGGCATCTCCAACGACGACTTCATCCGCACCACGGAGGATCGTCATAAAAAGCGGGTTCAGGAACTGTTCCGCCGCATTCGCGACAACGGCTATATCTATAAGGGCTCGTACACCGGTCAATACTGCGTCTCGGACGAGATGTATGTGGACGGCGCCCAGCCGGGCGATCCCTGCCCGAGCTGCGGCCGAATCACCGAAACCGTCCACGAAGAGAATTACTTCTTCAAGCTGTCGGCGTTCCAGGACAAGCTGCTCGAGATCTACTCCAATCCTGATTTCATTCGCCCGGAAACGCGGCGCAATGAAGTGATCTCGTTCGTGCGCTCGGGGCTGCGCGATCTTTCCATCAGCCGCTCGACGTTTTCCTGGGGCATTCCAGTGCCGGACGATCCCAAGCACGTGATTTATGTCTGGCTGGATGCGCTGGCCAATTACATTACTGCGATCGGCTACGGATCATCGCATGCCGGTGCGCAGGAAGCGTTCAAAAAGTACTGGCCGGCGGATGTGCACATGATCGGCAAAGAGATTGTGCGCTTCCACTGTGTGTACTGGCCCGCGTTCTTGATGGCCGCAGGTTTGGAATTGCCGAAAGCGATTGTGGCGCATGGCTGGCTGCTGTTTGAAGAAAGCAAGATGTCGAAGTCGCGGGGGAACATCGTACGTACGGAGACGATTCTCGACGTGCTGGGCGCGGATGCGCTGCGCTACTTCCTGCTGCGTGAAGTGGTTTTCGGGCAGGATGGATCGTTTTCCTTCGACGCGCTGGTACAACGCTATAACTCGGATCTGGCCAACGGACTGGGCAATCTGGCGAGCCGTACCCTGACAATGATTACGCGCTACTTCAAGGGAGAGGTGCCCTATCCATCGCATGCCGTGGCCAGGACGCCGGCCGATGACGCAATCGCGGAGGTTGGGCGAAAGACCATTCGCGAATTTGGAACGTTCTTCGATCAATTTCAATTTTCCCGCGCGCTGGAGACAGACTGGGGATTGGTCGCCGCCGTGGATAAGTATATTGTCGAGAACGAACCCTGGTCGCTGGGGGAGAAGCAGGATGACGAAAGCCGGGCGCGCTTGGCCACCGTGCTCTATACGTCGGCGGAGGCGCTGCGGATTGCCACGGCGCTGGCGCATCCGGTGATTCCCGAGGCCACGGCGAAAATCTGGGAACAGCTGGGGGTGGGAGACATCAAGAAACTGGACCTGACTCAACTTAGCTGGGGTCAATTGCCCCTTGGGACAAAGCTGGGCAAGGTGAGTCCGGTATTTCCGCGCGCGGATAAAAGCGCGATTGAAAGGATGCAGCAGATGGAAGAGCAGCAACGAGGCCCGGGAGTGGAAGAGACTAAAGAGAGTGCGGCTATGCCGAGCACGCCACCGGCGATTGCGCCCCCTGGCATTGCGCTGGGCACGGCGGCTCCGGTTGTCGCAGGTGTTTCGCAGGACGGAAACAAGATTACGATCGATGATTTCGCGAAAGTGGAATTGCGCGTTGGGCTGGTCAAGGTTGCGGAACGCGTTCCGAAGTCGGACAAGTTGTTGCTCCTGGAAGTCGATATAGGGACAGAGGTGCGGCAGGTTCTGGCGGGCATCGCGGAGGCTTACGCGCCCGAGACCCTGGTGGGGCGCAAGGTCGTGATTGTGGCTAACCTGGCGCCGCGGAAGCTTCGCGGATATGAATCCAATGGCATGATTGTCGCGGCGTCGCTCGAAGGCGGCAGACCAGTGCTGGCTAGTTTCCTCGAAGACGTGCCCGTGGGGGCTCGGCTTAAGTAAAATCTTCCACCACAGGGGAACACTGGGGGGCCTCCGGTCGACGCTCGATTTTTATGTTTGTCGATTCGCACGCACATCTTGACGGCAAGCAGTTCGACTCCGATCGCGAGCAGGTGATTGCGCGCGCCCGGGACGCTGGAGTGCGAACCATGGTGGCGATCGGGAATGGCGATGGCCCTCCGCAACTCGATGCCGGCGTCCAACTCGCCGACAAATATCCTTTTCTGTACGCAACCATCGGGATCCATCCCCACGAAGCCCGGCTGGCGTCCGATCATGCGTACTCCGAAATGGAGCGGCTGGCGCGCCATCCTAAAGTGATCGCATGGGGAGAGATCGGGCTCGACTATTATTACGACCACTCGCCACGCGATACACAAAAAGAAGTGTTTGTTCGCCAGATGGAACTCGCGGGCACGGCCAAGCTCCCCATCGTGATCCATTGCCGTCCCTCGGACAATAGCGAGAATGCGTGGAAAGACTGCCTGCAGCTGATTCAGGAGCAATGGGCTCCTCAGGGCATCGGCGGCATCCTGCATTGTTTTACGGGAACCTGGACCCAGGCCAAACGGGCACTGGATATGGGATTCATGATTTCATTCGCCGGGAACCTAACCTTCCCAAAGGCGCAGCAGATTCGTGATGCTGCGCTGCAAGTACCGTTAGACAAAATCCTGATCGAGACCGACTGCCCCTACCTGGCGCCCCTGCCTTATCGCGGGAAGCGCAACGAACCTGCATATGTGAAAGAGACCGCTCGCAAGCTGGGCGAGTTACGAGGACAGTCGATGGAGGAGCTCGGCGAACTTACCTCCCGCAATTTCTACAATTTTTTCAAAATATCTGAAATGGATGAAAGCAAAGTTCCGGCACGTTAATCCGCAATTCTGATACCCTCATCTCAGCTTACTTTTATTTCAGAAAGATTAGAAATGTATGCCCGATAACAGCTTCGACGTGGTCAGCAAGGTCGATTTGCAGGAGGTCTCGAACGCCATCCAGCAGGCGCTGAAGGAGGTCCACACGCGCTTTGACCTCAAGGACTCCAAGTCCAATATCGAATTGGAGAAGGACGCGATTGTTCTGCACTCGGCCGACGAATACAAGCTGAAAGCGGTGAATGACGTACTGCAGCAGAAGCTGGTGAAGCGCGGGGTTTCGCTGAAGGCGCTGACCTACGGCCCGGTGGAACCCGCGGCCGGGGGCACCTCGAGGCGTCGCGCCACCATGCAACAAGGGATTGCCATTGAGAAAGCACGGGAGATCGTGAAACTGGTAAAGGATTCGAAGAAGAAAGCACAGGCTTCCATTCAGGCAGACCTGGTCAGAATCAGCAGCAAGGATCGCGACACGTTGCAGGAAGTGATTGCCATGCTGAAGCAGCACGATTTTGGAATCGATTTGCAATTTACGAACTACAGATCGAATTGAAAGGCTGACCTCGGCGATCCCGAGGCCTGAGGTAAGACTTGAGCGCGCCCGCGACGATTAATGGGAAGGAAATATTCGATCTCCTCCGAGACGATCTCGTCGCGTTGGAAGACGAATTCGGGCGGGATACGGTTTCGAGCGTTCGCGCCATCACCGAAATTGGGGAGTATCTGCGCGCGGGCGGGGGCAAGAGAATCCGCCCTGCCCTTCTGCTGCTTTCGTCGAAACTCTTCCATTACCAGGGGCGAGGGGCAGTTCGACTGGGCGCGGTGGTCGAAATCATCCATACGGCCACGCTGGTTCACGACGACATTATTGACGAAGCCAAGACCCGGCGCGGGCGTCCGGCAGCCAATACGCAGTGGGGAAATTCCAAGTGCGTTTTGGCCGGAGATTGGCTTTACATGCAGGCTTTCAAGATGGCGGTGCAGGAACGGAACTTCCGCATCCTCGACACGCTGATCGAACTCACGCAGATGATGGTGGAGGGCGAACTGCTCCAGATAGAAACACTGGGGAAGTTGATCACGCTGGAAGAATATTTCGACTTGATTTTTCGTAAGACGGCTTGCCTGTTCTCCGTGTGCATGCGACTGGGAGCCATTCTCGGTGGCGCGACGCTGGAGCAAGAAGGCGCTCTGGGGAAATATGGGCACGATCTGGGGATGGCATTCCAGATCGTAGATGACGTTCTGGATCTCACGGCTTCGCCAGACGTGCTGGGAAAGCCGGTGGCCAGCGACCTGCGCGAAGGCAAGGCGACCATGGCCGTGATTCATGCCCTGGGACGCTGCACGCCCGAGGAACGCGAAAAGATTCAGGCCATTCTGCACGAACGAGCTTTCAACGGGGTGACGCACGCCCACATTGTGGAGATTCTCGAGCGCTATGGCTCGGTGGAAGCCGCTACCACACGCGCTGCGCAATACGCCGAGTCGGCCAGGAGAGCGATCTGCACCTTCCCCGACTCTGAGATAAAACGCGCGCTACTGTGGGCGCCGGAGTTCGTCGTAGCTCGCGAGAAATAGATACTTTCCGCGCATCTGCCGCTTCCCAACTCTTTGTGATGTCGGGCACAAATCTCCGCCGTGACGATACTTGACCGGGGTCACCTCGAAGCGTGATGGCGGCTACAGATTTCCTACCTGACTCGATGGACAATGCGGGCAGTTGACGAGGGCGTTCACCAGAGCGGAAAGCTAAAGAGACGCACTGGCATGCGGTGAGGCAGAAGATCGACCTCACTCCTCTCCCCTTGGCACTTGGGAAAGGCAAGTCGCTGAGGGTCTTTCCGTGGCGGACATTCGTCAATCCAGGGACAGCGGCTTCAGTCGAAGCCTGTGACGAAAAGGCGCCCAGGTGTTTTCGACGCGCCGGCCCGTACAGGGCCGGAGAGACTTCGAGTGCAAGCCGCTGTCTCGCTCACCCTGTCGAGGAAGTCCTCCTGAGAGACTCGCTCCTCCGACGGTCGAAGCCGGGTGGATCTGCAACAGATCCGCCCGGCTTTTGTTTATACTGAACCTTCTTCCGACCCGGGGAATCAAAGCGAAGCAGCATGAATGACCTGGTTGCAACGGTGGCCCGCCACGGTTACGTCCTGACATTTGCCTTCCTGTTCGGGCAGGCAATGGGGCTTCCCCTGCCCGCATCGATTGCCATGATCGCCGCCGGAGCGGCGATCGCCGCGCACACGCTCGTAGCCACCAACGTTTTACTGGCTGCCGTGGTTGCGCTGCTCGCTGGGGACATTATTCAGTTCTGGTTGGGGCGTTACACGGGATGGGCGCTGCTGGGAGTGCTATGCCGGCTTTCCATGAATCCCGAGACTTGCATGCTGCGCGCGGCGGAATCGTTCTACAAACGTGGAAAGGCCACCCTGATCATCGCCAAGTTCGTACCCGGGCTCAACACCATGGCTGCGCCGCTTTCCGGCAGCATGAAAATGCGCTTCGGACAATTTCTATTGCTGGATTCCGCGGGAGCGCTGCTCTACACGACGATTTATCTTCTGGTGGGTTACGTGAGCCGCGATTTTCTGGCAGCAACATTGCGAAGCTTCTATGCGGCCGGGCGCGTGATGGAAGTGCTGGTGGCGATCGCGATCGTCGTTTACGCCGCCTACTGGGGCCGGCAAATTATCAAGTACCGGGCCTACAACGTAGTGCCACGGATTCAGGTTGCAGAACTGGCGGCCCGGCTCGCTGCCGGAGGCACCGACAAGATAAAGATCGTCGACGTCCGCAGTCATGGGTACTACGATGTCGGGGCGGAGCGGATCCACGGATCGATCCGCATTGAGCCGAACCATCTCGACGAGGAGATCAAGAACCTTCCCAAGGATGCGGAGTTTTATCTCTACTGTACTTGAACACGCGAAGCGACCAGCGCCCGGGTGGCGCATCTACTGCGGGAAAGAGGATTCAACGCGTTCGTCATTGTCGGCGGGCTGAGCGCCTGGCTGAAGGCGGGCAAGCCGCTGGAGTCTGTGCCTAAGAACGACCTGGTGAAATTGCCGACCTTCTCCTGAGGAATCTTGTAATTGGGTAATTTGGTAATTGAGTAATTTAAATCCTCCTGCCCTTCTTCAATCTCTCCTTCAAGTTCTCGATTACTCGATTCCCCAATTACCCAATTTCTTCCACGAGTGTACAATTGGGCGGTTTTGCCATGGTGAGCCTTCCGGCGAATGGGGCAGTCGGAGCGATCCAGGCGGAACAGGCCATGCCGCCGTCCGCCAGCCACAATTCCGCCATGAACCGCGTGCTGTTCCTCATGGCGCTTTCCGTTCTCATCAACTACATCGACCGCAGCAATCTCTCGATTGCCGCGCCTCTGATAAAAGATGAACTTGGCATCAGCGGAACGCAACTCGGCACGTTGCTGTCGGCCTTCTTCTACACGTACGGGTTATTGCAGGTTCCTGCCGGATGGCTGGTCGACCGCTTCGACGTGAAGTGGGTTTTCGCGTTGGGATTCTTTATCTGGTCGGCTTCGACCGCGGTTACAGGACTGTTGCATGGGTTCGCAGCCCTGTTGATAGCGCGAGTCGTGCTCGGAGTGGGCGAGTCGATTGCCTTTCCCTCATACGGCAAGATTATCGGTGGCCATTTCCAGGAGACGCAGCGAGGATTTGCCAATTCCATCGTGATGACCGGACTGGCTCTGGGGCCAGCGCTCGGAATGTGGATCGGCGGCAATGTCATTGGGCGGTTTGGATGGCGGCCATTCTTCATCTCCCTCGGAATGATCGGTCTGCTGTGGCTGGTGCCATGGTGGATATGGATGCCCCGCCGGACGGGTCAGGCGAAATCGAGTGAAGGCGCGGGGGTATCAGGCATTCTCGCAATATTGCGACAGCGCTCCGCCTGGGGAACGTGCATTTGCCTGTTCAGCTTCAACTACACCTCATACCTGCTGGTGACGTGGCTTCCGTTCTACCTCACCAGAGAGCGAGGCCTGTCGATGCGCGAGATGGCCCGCGCTGGAGGTTTGATTTACCTGCTCTACGCGGCTGCCTGTGCAGGGTTCGGAAAACTGTCGGACATTTGGGTGAACGGGGGAACGTCTCCCACCATCGCGCGCAAGACCTTGGCCACTGCGGGATACACCGGGATGGGACTGTTCCTGGCACTCACGGCAATCGCGCCGAGTGGCGTATTTCTATGGACGCTGGCGGCGACGGCGATCTTCCTGGGGATGGCAACTTGCAATATTTGGGCGATGACGCAGACCCTGGCCGGACGGGAAATGGTGGGGCGCTGGACAGGCATCCAGAACTTCGTGGGAAATTTCGCTGGGGCGGTTGCGCCGTGGCTCACCGGATTTCTGCTCGATCGCACTGGACATTTCTCCTGGGCTTTTTTCATCACCACCGCCGTAGCGTGGATTGGCGCGCTTAGCTGGATATTTATTGTTGGTCGGATTGAACCGGTGGAGTGGTCTCCCGCGCCCGCGTCCCCGTAATACACTGCTTACATGCAGCGGGAAATCGAAATCAAGTTTCGCGTGGACGATCTCCGCGCGCTGAGCCGAAAGCTACGCGCGGCTGGCTTTCAGCTGAAGACGAAACGAACTCGCGAGGTAAATACGTTGTACGACCTGCCGGGCCAGGTGTTGCGCAAACGAAAAGAATTGCTCCGGCTGCGGAGCTACGGGTCTTCCTGGAAACTCACGCATAAGAGCTCCGGCAAAGGCGGCCGGCACAGCAGCCGCGTGGAACTGGAAACCAGCGTGGGTGACGGAAAGAAAATGGATGCGATTCTGCGAGCGCTGGGCTATTCACCGTCGTTCCGCTATGAAAAGTTTCGAGCGGAGTGGAGTGACGGCAAAGGCAATGTAGTGGTGGATGAGACGCCGATCGGAAATTTTTGCGAAATCGAAGGCAAGCCGCGGTGGATCGATGCTACGGCGAAGAAACTGGGCGCCCGTCGGGAAGATTACATCACGAAAAATTACGCGACCTTGTTCGCGGAATGGAAAGAGCAAACCGGAAGTGCTGCTCGGGAAATGACGTTCAAAGCAGTCAACAAGTAAGGGACAGCACCCAAGTCAAGCCGCAGAGCTCCTTGGGTTGTACGCGGAAGAAATGAACATCGGTTCGAGGTCCGTAGTGCCCAGTTTTCGAAAGCGCGAAAGCTGGGCTAGGCATAACCGCCAATAAGTTGGAGCATCATGCCCGCGGTTGCAAAAAGGGCCAGGACGGGGCACCCAGAGCCTCGAGACGGGAAAGAAAACAATTCAGAAGTCCGCACGACCCGGCCGGTTCATTTCTTCGGAAAATTCGGGTCGTTCTTGATCTCGCGAATCTGCTGGATGTGGCGCTCCGCGTGGGTGGAGATCTCCAGCATCCATTGCCAGCAATCGATCGGCTGTCGTTCTCCGAAGCTGTGGGCCCGCATATCGTCATTGGTGGTCTTGATGTATTCGATCATCGTGGCGCGCAGCGCCTGAAATCTTCTGAGTGCCTCGCCCAGGTCTTTGTAGGTATCGACTTTTTCGTGCCCACCGCCGGTTTTGGTATGCACCACCCGATCGATGCCGTACCACAGGATGTCGGCGTCGGAGGCCGACGATTTCTTGCCATTCATATCCGGCGCGGCCTTGAGAGCTTTCTGGATGTCGCGCCAATAGTCCGGTTCGGCGACCGCCAGATGGGAAACGACTTCGCGGATACTCCAGCGATCCGGCGAAGCTTTGTACTCCAGTTGCGCCGGCGATAAGCCAAGCACCTGCTCGGCCACCATTTGCGTAGTCATCTCGACGTGCACAAGCAGGTGTTCGCGGTCGTCGTTAGTCATCGGCGCGGCGAACAGTGGCAGGGCTAACAAACAAATAGTGAGCGTGAGAATCGTCGGACTTCGGAGCATATGCGTGCAATGCGCGTTCATAGCTGAGACCATGGGAGTGGGCACCTTTTCCGAGATACATCACTTGGACGAACAGAGGAGAGGAAGGTCATCAGATCGTGGCCACTCCCCCGTTTACGCTCAAAACCTTGGCAGAGTCGGATCAACTATGGATTCTCAGCTCCCAGACCCGTTCCCTTGCTAGCTGGTGCGCTCACCGAGTTGCTGCTGTTTCTTAACGCGTGCAAGTCTCAGCTGCTCAATTGCTGATGCCATGCTATTGCGAGCGTCCTTCGCAAATTGCTTCAGAAGATCATCAGTTTCGAGCGGTAGAACCTCGCCTTGACACTCTTCCAATCGTCCCACCAACCAGTCAATCAGTTGTATGGTACGGTCACCCTGCTGGACGACGGGATCATCGTTAGGAAATGCCATTCCGTATGTCCTCCCCTGCACGATAGCACCGAGTCCCATAAAACACCCACTCTCGTGGATAAAATCCGTTTGACCCGGACTAGTTGGTGAAAATAGCAGGGGCGGTCCGGACTTCTAAATGTTTTTTTTCCCTTTTGAGACTGTGGGTAGTCGTGTCGGTGAAGTCAAACTCGGGCCATTCGCCTCGAAGGTCAGGCGCCGTGGCACTTCTTGTACTTCTTGCCTGAACCGCAGGGGCAAGGATCGTTGCGGCCGACTTTTTCCTGACCTCGGACTACCTGCTGGACGGGCTGGGCGTCGCCGGCTCCGGCCATGCGGGCTTGCTCGAGTTCACGGCGCTTGCGGCGCATGAAGGCTTCTTCCAGATCATCCGCTGACGTGGACACCATGCGGTGCGGACGGCGGCCGTTACCATCTCCGTCGTGATGGGCTGGTGCTGCGGTGTCTTGCGCTTCAATCGATTCGGCAGGTGGTGCGGTCGGCCGCTCCAGAATCTGCATGAGGTACAGATAGCGAACCGTGTCTTCCTGGAAGCGCTGCATCATCGCTTCGAACATGTCGAAGGATTCTTTCTTGTACTCGACCAGGGGATCGTGCTGGCCGTAACCGCGCAGCCCGATACCCTCTTTCAGGTGATCCATGCCCAGCAGGTGATCCTTCCACTGCTGGTCAATCACGCTGAGCATGATCATGCGCTCGTGATGGCGCATTGCCTCTGGACCGATGAGTTTTTCTTTGGAGTCGTAGCGTTCCTTGAGCTTCGCGAAAATAGCATCGCCCAACTCGGCCCGGTTCATGGATTCGGGCTTCACTCCCTCGGCCAGGAAATCGACTCCGAAGCGCGTGAAGATCGCGTCTTTCAGCCCTTTGATGTCCCAATCATCGGGATGCGCCTTGGGCGGACAATGCTGTTCCAGTTGCTCGGCGAGAATAGCTGAAACGTAATCCTCAAGGATCAGGTCTTTCTGATCTAGGCCTTCGAGCAGGCGGCGCCGCAGGCCGTACACGGCTTCGCGCTGCTTGTTCATCACATCGTCGTATTCCAGGAGGTGTTTGCGGGACTCGAAGTGCTGGGCTTCCACGGCTTTCTGCGCCGTCTCGATGCGGCGGGTGATGAGCTTGGACTCGATGGGGACGCCCTCTTCCATGCCCAAACGCTGGAGAAGGTTCGACACCCACTCCTTAGCAAAGATGCGCATCAGGTCATCTTCCAGGGCGAGATAAAAGCGGGAAGAGCCGGGATCACCCTGGCGGCCGGCGCGTCCGCGAAGCTGATTGTCGATCCGGCGGGATTCGTGCCGCTCGGTACCTAAGATGTGCAGGCCGCCTACGCCGATCACTTCGTCATGCTCTTTGTCGGTCTGCTGTTTATAGCGGTTGAGCGCTTCCGCCCATTTGTCGGTGGGGACGGTGAATTCGTTGCCGTTGTAGTAGAAGACAGAAGTCTCACCGTCTTCCTGGGGACCTTCGATTTTTCCCTGCGCGACGCGAAGCTGTTGCGCGATTCCTTTCTTAACCATTTCCTGCTTGGCCAGAAATTCAGGATTGCCGCCCAGCAGAATGTCGGTGCCGCGGCCCGCCATGTTGGTGGCGATCGTCACCGCTCCTTTGCGCCCGGCCTGCGCGACGATCTCGGCTTCGCGCTCATGGAACTTGGCATTGAGCACGACGTGCTTGATTCCCTTTTTCTTCAGCAGTTCGGCAAGGCGCTCAGATTTTTCAACCGAAGTGGTGCCCACCAGAACTGGTTGGCCCTTGACCGCAAGCTGCTGGATCTCGTCGGCAGCCGCGAAGTATTTCTCCTTCTCGGTGCGGAACACAACATCGGCGTTTTCAATGCGCAGCAGTTGCTTGTTGGTCGGAATCACCACGACTTCCAGCTTGTAGATCTTCTCGAACTCTTCGGCTTCGGTTTCGGCCGTACCGGTCATGCCAGCCAGCTTCTTGAACATGCGGAAGTAATTCTGGAAAGTGATGGTGGCGAGCGTCTGGTTCTCGCGCTCGATCTTGACGCCTTCTTTGGCTTCAATGGCCTGGTGGAGACCGTCGGACCAGCGGCGGCCGGGCATCATGCGGCCGGTGAACTCATCCACGATGATCACTTCGCCGTCTTTGATCACGTACTCGACGTCTTTGCGATAGAGGGCGTGCGCTTTGATCGCGGTCTCGACGTGATGTTTGAGGGGCCAATTCTCCGGATCGGCGATGTTGCCGATTCCCAGCAACTGCTCGACTTTCTCCCAACCCTCATCGGTAACGGTGATGTTCCGGTGCTTCTCATCCACGACGAAATCGCCGGTCAGCTGGGCAGGTTCGCCCGGGGGACCTTCGATCTCCTCGCCTTTCTCCAGCTTGGGAATGATGCGGTTGACGCGGTAGTACTTGTCGGTGGATTCTTCGCTGGCGCCGGAAATAATTAGCGGGGTACGCGCTTCATCGATGAGGATCGAGTCGACTTCGTCGACGATGGCGAAATTGTGCCCACGCTGCACGCAATCCCGCAGATCGAACTTCATGTTGTCGCGCAAGTAGTCGAAGCCAAACTCGTTATTGGTGCCGTAGGTCACGTCCGCGGCGTAGGCGGCGCGGCGTTCTTCATCGTCAAGATCATGCACGATCACGCCGACGGAGAGTCCCAGGAAGCGATAGAGCTTGCCCATCCATTCGGAGTCGCGTTTTGCCAGATAGTCGTTGACGGTGACCACGTGCACGCCGCGACCGCTGAGGGCGTTGAGATATACCGGAAGGGTGGCGACCAGCGTTTTGCCTTCGCCGGTCTTCATTTCGGAGATCTTGCCGTCGTGCAGGACCATGCCGCCGATCAGCTGCACGTCGAAGTGCCGCATGTTGAGAACTCGGCGCCCGGCCTCGCGGACTACGGCGAAAGCTTCGGGGAGGATCTCGTAAAGCACTTCCTGAAGCGCCTCGTATTCCTCTTTTTCGAGGCGCTTGGTGCGGTCAAAATCGTCTTCCTCTTCCACCGCCACCTGCGCGGGGTTGGCGGCAGGCTGATTTCCATTGCCGGCGCGGAACCGGCTCAGGCGCTCCTGAATCCGTTTCCGGAACTCGTCAGTCTTCGCCCGGAGTTGGTCATCGGTGAGCTGCTGCACCTCCGGCTCGAGGGCATTGATCGCCTGAACGTTGGGCCGCAGCGCCTTGATGACGCGTTCGTTCTTGGTCCCGAAAACCTTGCCTAGCAATTGGTTAATCAAACCGGAAATCCTTCAGAGG
>Ga0105240_10009259_pt1 | contig 13967 bp, 23 predicted proteins | sample KBSC54metaG_FD_80426 | JGI IMG/M metagenome (GOLD analysis project Ga0105240, IMG submission 80426) | Corn rhizosphere microbial communities from Kellogg Biological Station, Michigan, USA - KBS C5-4 metaG | ecosystem: Host-associated > Plants > Roots > Rhizosphere > Soil | place: Michigan, USA... | reverse complement strand
CCATGACGGAACACTACGTCAGGAAACGCCGTGGCGATAAGGTCACGCCGACGCGCTGATGTCGGTCCGCAATCGAAAATGGCTCGTTGTGCACCAACGGTTTCGAGTCCATCGAACGTACTCGATTGCGGACCACTCGTAAAAGTAACCCCTTGTAATTGGCGGATTACCAGATTGGACTCAAAATCCGCTTCTGGCGACAGAGTGGAGGTTCGAGTCCTCTCACCGGTACCAAGGACTTACGTGAGATTTAAAGCTTCGCGCGTGGTCCGCAAAATCAGAGTTGGTCCGCAATTCGCTCCAACTCCATCGATCAAGGCCGCCATCGTCGCGGCCTTTTTCATGCCCGCGGAACCGTTCCCCAATGCGCTCCGGCCCACCTCAGAGCATGCCGCTCCGCCCTCTCCCTGGTCCCGTAGTAGTGATACGTCTCGGGCTTGTAGATGCTGATGCCTTGCGGGCAAAAGTGGAGCACCCATCCATGGTCGATGCGCTTGCTTATCTTGAGGAAAGGGACCGTACGGACAGGGCTGATCAGCCTGCCCGTCCATAGGTCGAGCAACTCTATCCCGCAGCTGACGCGCTCCCATTCGATGAGGATTTCGTGCATGCAGACAGGTTACGCCTGGTCAGTCTCAATTCCAGTTCACCGTGAAGTTCACGTTGGCGTTCGTCGTGCCATCTGACACATTTACCTGCCAAGTTCCATGCAACGGATCGGTGTTGATGTTGGCATTGGTGGCAGAAAAGGCATACTGATTACCCGTCTTCACCACGCCAATGCTGGAATTGGGTCCGGATGATGTGCCAGAGATAAGCGTAGCTGCCCCGTAGGTATATGAGCCATTACCGCCAGAGCCATTAATCGTCACCGTGCCAATGGCAAAGGTTCCCTTCGCCGATGATGCGCTACTGATTGACGATGGTGTGGCTGATCCGGATACGTTTACATATCTCACCGCCCCGGCTAGCTAGGAAAGCAGCAATGGCAGTGCGGCTGGGACGCCCGCGTTGGCTCCTGTATTGGGAACCCATGAGCCGCCACGGACGAAGGACGAAAGCGGTGTCGTCGCCGGGGCAAGAAACTCGGTGCACACGTCACTCAATTTGGGGTTGGAGGGTACGGCCATTAGATGCCCTTCTCTGTCATACGCCGATCCAGATCAAGAACGGCGGAGGCAAGCAGGGCGCTTAGCTGCATGGGCGATACCGTGAGCATGCCGTCGTCGCGCTCAGCTACGGCCTCAGGAGCCACCTATCGCACCTCCTGGGCCAGGAATCCAAGCTCCCTCCTACCTTCCTTCTCATATTCGCGAGGAAGCATCTGCTTCAACTCACTAAGGCCACGCTTTAGCGGCTAGATGTCGCTCTTGAGCCTTGCGTCTGAAGTGGACTGGAAGTCCGTCGCGCTCCATACGCCGGAGCTATTCAGGCTGGACAGCAATGAAAAGGCTGACCCATTCGACTTGTAGAAGTTGAAGCCAGCACCAGAAGAGAAGGCATTGAAGAAATCAACCTCCGCCTGCCCGCCAGTGAAGTTTGTTCCGACGTAGAACGTCCCGCCGGCCCAAGTGATGGTTGCATAAGATTGGCCGCCAAGGTTCACGTTGCCGATGCTAGTAGAGCGACCGCTAGCAGAAAGGCCGCCGGTGAATGTCGTTTGACCAGATACCGTTCCGCCAGCCGTCTTGTCCAATGGCGTTGGAAGGTTGCCAACATCCCACGCCGTGTTTCCGCTGAAAGTCGGGCGGGCACTAAATGCGCATACACCAGTAGCGCGATTGGCAGCCATCACTGAAGACAAGAACGTGCCAGCGTCGTTGAAGGATGTCAGAGCGAAGTTAGTACCCGCATTAGATCCGGACTCAGCATCGCTAGTGCCTCCGAAGCGCCAGCGCGCCAGACCATTGGTATAGATGTAATGGTATCGATCGCCTGGCGTGGCCGAGTTGGAGATCAGCTGTCCGCCATTGAGCTGGATGTTGGCCGTTGTGACATTCAGGTTTCCCGTCAACGTGCCGCCGGCCAACGGCAGGTAACCATAAGGCGTAGATCCGCCCACCATGACCCAATTGCCAGAGCCCAGAGAGCGGAACCTAAGGACATCGCCTGCAGCAACCGTGATATTGGTTGCGCTAGGGAGTACGAGGGAGCTTGAATTAACCAGCGTTGGGGTGCCAGTAAAACGGCACTCCCGCACAATGCCTGCCGCCACCGTGCCAAGCGAGGTAATTGAGGCCGTGCCGGTTATCTGAACTGATTCTGCGTCAGCGGCCCCGATATCGGTCGTGGAGGCTGCGGCGACCGTCGCCGAGGCAAGGGCATTAGTGGAGCGTATAATGGCCTAAATGCCCCTCAGGTAGTCGTCCAGGCTGTTCCCGATGGAATCAGAGCCGGCCGGGCTGTTGGAGGCGGCAATGGTGAAAAGATCCGCCATCTTGGTAGGTACGGGCATGTTTTTATCTCACAGGAAGGTCAGATGGACTCGGTATTGATCCTTGCAGCCATCATCCTAGGTTTGGGTGCGTTCTGGGTCGTCGTCTTTACCCTGAAAGCCATTGTTCTATGGCTCGCCGAGAAGGCTGAAATCAGGCTCTATCGAGCACTGCACTTACGTGCGATGGACAGGGCGCTTGGCAACCCATATGGGACAACAGCCATGCGCCAAAAGCTTGATCAACGCGGCGGCTACGGCCCCTGAAGCAACGAGTAGGAAGGCTGCTGAGTGGCAAGCCATGGCAATTGGTTCAGGTAATTTGGTGTAGCCACAGGCATCCCTGCAGCCCTACCGACAATGGAGGGGTCGCGCAGAAGTCCCTGGACAATACGGGATCCACCGACCACGCCAGCACCAGTGAGGGCGGTGCCAGTCGCACCCAAAACAGAACCGCCGGCCAGCGCCCCGCCCAAGCTACCAATGCCGCCGAGGAAGTTTCTAACCATCATCCTCGGCTCGGTGCCGGATTGTGGGGGCTCTTTCAGAAGTCCCTGACCGATTCTAGCGAGCGTGCCTAGCTCGCCACGGCTCCCTGTCGCCATCGCCATTTTGGAAGAGGCATTGTTCGTCACGGCCGACTAGAGCAACGATGGGCTTACATCGCCAGTCGTTGCCTTTGCGACCACCGGGGCAAGCGTTTTGATGGCACCCCAACGCTGGTTGGCCTGGCCGAGAAGAGCCTAGTCTTGCGCATTCATGGACTGCCCCATCGCCTACCTTAGGCCATCCTGAAGCTGTCCTATGTAGTGGCGCACCTCGGGGTCAGAGCTGATCGCATCACGCCCCATGTCGGTATCAATCTGCTTAAACCGCGAGCCAGGAAGCACGATATTGCCGTTGGCATCCTGCTAGATGCCGTTAGTGATGCGAGACCAATAGCCCTGGATCTTGGAAAGGATCTCCGGCTTGGCAGATGCGGCATTCGCGATTGTGCTCTGGAAGTCCTGCTATAGCTAAGGCGTGAAGTTAAGACTATTTCTGTTCCACAGATCATCATAGGTATTGGATACATCACGCTTAGCGCCAGCAAACACGGTATCTGTGATCTTACTGGCTGCCGGATCAGCACCAATGGTACGACCAACGGCGCGATTAAAAGCGTCACGCTGCGATTGATCGAAAGCCTTAGAACCCGATCCAGGGACAATACCCGTAACAGAATCAAGGTATTTGCCGAACTGACCGCCATTCACCTGAGAGGCCTTCAGCGGAATGCCGCGCTGCAGCGCGGCCTGTGCGAGCGCCTGCTGCTCGGCACTGGGGGCCATCAGTGCACCAATAGCATTCTTCGCTCCGGTTGCACCGGCCCCTAGGGCGGTCGGGATGAGTGCACCACCAAGCCCTCCCACAAACTGACCAAGCGGACCAAATCCGGCATCTTTGGCAATCTGTGAACCCGTTGAGCCTGTCGTGGTAGCGACCAACTAACCACCGGGATTTGCCAGAAGACCACGGCCAACTGCCGCGGCGACAGGCGATGCGCTGGCTGCCAAGCCGCCGCCGACCCCCATTCCAGTTGCTGCGCCACCAACACCGCGAGTAATGGCGTCTGAATAGCGCTCAGCAGCACCCTATGGCTGCAAGTCCATTCCGTGGGTAGCATTCTGGATGGCATTATCGAGCAAGTCGGTAGCCGTTCCAGCCTTATAGCCATCTGGCGCGATGGCATTTATGCCAGCACGAAATGGTGTGGCAAGGAGATCTAGCGTACCTGTCACGCCCTCACCGAATGTCTTTCCGGTGCGCAACATGGATCGACCAAACTATGCAGTAAGGCCCGGCTATGTATCTTGCTCAGTCAGGCCACCTGGCGAATTGTCCACACCAACAAGACGGTTAAGACCGGTTCGACGGTAGAATTCCGTTGGGTCCATATCCGCATAGTATTTCTTGCGGATCGCCGATGCGAGCTTTCCATCAGAGATATCCGCATACTGCGGATTCTGCTTCCTGAAGTCGTCAAGTACGCTCATTTAAGGATTCCAAGTGGATCGGGTGAAGCGGTGGGCTGCTATGGATTTGATGCAGCACCGGTTCCACCAGTCACCTATTGCACGCGAGAAGATTTTCGGGCCGCTCGCTGACGAGCTTGTTCAAGCGTGCTCTGGATGTTGTCAATGCTATCTAGAAAAGCTTTCTTACTCATGCCTGTATCAAGCGCTCCGATGGAGTCGGAAAGCTTCTTGCCCTCGGCATCAGACAACTGACCCATGCCACGCAGGTTCTATACCTGTGGAAGGAAGGTTTGGGCCTTGAAGGCCTCCAAATTGCGAGCGAATGTAAATGCGTCCGTGCCAGGTACATTACGTGCAACCACGCCAGTAAGTCCCGTTCCGCTATTCAGGCCTGGATCTGTTTTCAGATTGTTGAGCGACTTCATGGCGATGTCGAACGATGCGACGCCACCCTCAGCTGATGAAGAAGCATCGGCGTTCTTAAGCTCCTGTTGCTGGTTACGAAGCGCGTTAGCGCCCGTGACGCCCTGGCCGCCTACAGAAATCGGAGTGATTTCGCCGGTCACCTTGTTGACGTTGTAATACTGGCCGTCCTGGCCCTAAATGAGCTGGAATGCGCCAGGCCCAAGAACGCCGCGGCTGCCACCACCAACCTCGCCCATCTGTCGCGGATTCCATTCGGGAGATGTGGCAATCGTATTCCACTTGCCTGACGCTGGATCGAACTCCTGCGTCAATACATTGCTGTTGGATTTGACTTCGCGCGTCATCTTTGCATTAGCCTTAGCAGTCGCATCCTTTGCCTGAGCCTCATACAGCTAGCCCCGCAGCTGATTCTGGTGAAGCTCCATAGCCGCCGCAGGATCGAGGCCGCTCAATTCCTGCTGGTATCCATTCATGTCGAATGTTCCATCAGGCTTGAGATATTTCTTTGCGATAGCCTACATCTGTTGCTTGCGCTGCATGTCGGCCATAGTTGATTGCATGACCGCTTGGCGATACCGAGAATTCTGCAGATTGGCGGCACCCTGCTGCACGCTATCAAGGCCGCCAAGAAGGCCGCCAGACAGAGCTTGGAACGGCGTCACGCCAGGCTGTCCGTTTGCAGAGAGAATGCCAAGGCCTGCGCGAAGCAAGCCCTAATTGGCGATCTTCTGCTGATCCTGATCGCTCAGGCCACTGGTGTCACCGAATAGACCGCTATACCAAGCCATTAGCTATGACTCCCCCAACCGTTGAGCATCATTTGCAGGCCGCCAAGGCCAAGATTTTGCGATGACATGCCCTGGGAGGCCATAACCCTTCGCAACCTGTCTCCAAAACCAAATCCGGCAGCGCCCTGATTCGATAGCGGACCATTGACATAGTTAGGAATTCCGCCCTGTTCACCAGTGGCAAAGTTGAAGCCGCCGTTTGTCCATTGGCTAGGATCAGCAATCGCCGGAGTCTACCCAAGATACTGTTGAGGCCAGCCATACGAGCCAACCTGATAGCCAACCTACGGAGATGCCTACATGCCAGAGAGGAAGTTGAAATTGTTCATATATCGTCCTCAGAGGTAGTAGCCAAGGAGCCCGACGCCGCCGCCGATGGCAGCGCCCCATGGACCTCCAACGGCCATACCAGTAGCTGCACCACCTGCTGCTGATGCAAGAGCGCCGCCAGTACTTCGTGGCTTGTAGGCTGGATTCAAGCCGGTTGTCTGCTGCCCCTGGAACGCACCCTGCACAGAATTGAGTGCCTGCCCCATATTCGCTAGGCGCTGCTGATCATACCCATATGTCTGGTTGTACCAATTGTTCGCGGTCTGATCCATAACGCCCTGGTTGTAGTTCTGTACCGTAGGCGACAGGTTGCCGTACTGCCCCAAGAACTGGCTCTGCAGGGCATTTGCACCCGTGACGCCCTGCGAGGCATTGAGGATGAGTCCCGCGTTCTACTGGGCCGCCCCCATGCGGTTGGCGATGTCCTGCTGATAGAGGCCGGCGTTACGTGCCAAGTCGGTCTGCTGGGCCTGCACATTGCGATTGAGGGCGTTCTCAGCCAACTGCTGCTGGTTCTGGTAGTCCTGGCCGTAGAGGCTCGTAGACACCTGGCCCAGGTTCTAGGCAAGAGTGTTCTGGGACTGCTGCATGGCGTCGTTGTAGGCGCTACCACCGAACGCCCCGTTGGAGGCGAACTAAGCCGCCAGAGCCGGAGAGGTGTTCTTGTTGTAGCTGTCCACGATGCTCTGCTGCGCCTAGTTCACCATCTGGCCGAGGTATGGATTCTGCCCGGCGTATTGGTTCGTCCCCACTTGCGTGGTCTATCCCGTGAGGGGATTAGCACCAGGATTGACGCTGTACTAGCCGCCCAAGATCTGCTGCAGGGCGTTCTGCTGGTTCTGCTGGCTGCCGAGTTGACCGGCTGCTCCCTGCTGGGCTAGCCAGAGAGATTTGTACTGGTCTTCGGTGGGGGCAGCGACCGTCTCTCCGCCGTACTGCTGATACGGCTTGTTGTTGATGTTCTGAGCCTGATTGATGTAGTTCTGGTAGTCCGTCGACAGCCACTAAGGCAACTGCACCTAGGTCGTGGTCGTCGTGTTCTTCGGTTGCGAGCTGCCACCCATGATTAGACCTCGTAAAGGCTCGTGATGCGACGGTATTTGTTCACCCAAGACGCTTCCTGCGGTGTCCAAAATAAAGTTCGCGTGAGGCCGGCCGCGTCCTAAACATATTTCGCCACTTCCACGCCGTAATGACCTTGCCCCTTGCTGTCAGACCATCCAAGCCAGATGTTCAGATCAGCGCCACTACCGAATGGCATGACAACGATCTCGCACACAACGAACCCAGCCAAATGGCCGTCTTCTGCATGGAAGGCGTAAAGCGTTGCCTTATTGGCCTGAAGGGACGCATATACATCTTCCGGCATCCACGGTTCGCCGTTGGAGTCTCGAATCTGCTGAATGCCAGGCAAGATCTAGGGCCAATAATGCCTAATTTGATGAATGGCTACGGCCTGGAACCTCATCTTGCCATCGGCGGTGACGCCAGAGATCATCGGAAGCATTCAATTTCCCGTAAGTGCGCGTTCTTGGACAAAGGTTGGGGCTGTGGTGGAAAAATCACCAGAAACAGTGCATCTCCAACCCCTGATGATGTATTTCGAACCGGCTGTGCCAAGCTCAGTGGGCGCGCTATTGGCGGCAAAGTCGCCCTGATTCCATTTGCCTGACGCCGGAACTGCCGTATAGGCATTGGTGACGGCCCAGATCTAACCCTCTGATAGGGCATTAAGCTAAAATGTCACGTCCCGAAGTAGTTGCGTTAGGCGCAATACCTGCTGCTGCAGATCTTGTGGCAGGCGGGGATCGGTCTAAATTCTCATTCCCGGCTAGCCTGCTGCAGATCGACGTCCAGTCCGTTCAGAGACACGGGGCCGGTCCAGTCAAAACGCACTCGATGCCACCTCGCAATGCGTCGAAAGTCGAAGCGAGCCTATGAAGACTGTGCAATCGTCTGATCTTGGGTCGGCGTGACACCGAGGTTTCCTCGGTAATAGTTAGTTCCAGTCCCTGATGATGGCTGCGTGCGATAGCGTGGGGTGGCACGCTTAAACATGCTCCAATTCGTCTCATCGCCAAAGTCACCAGATACCAGATATGAAGCGCTCGGGTTACCGGTTAGCGAGTAGAGCTTATGATCTGTACCGATAACGCCAGGAACGGTCTAGTCACTGATCCAGAACGGCGAATCGTAGGCGATATTTGGCAAGTTGTCGTAAGTTGAGTAGAGCATGCCAAGGCCATCATAGGTGACAGCACCAGAGGCATATTCAACGGCCGATTCAATGCTCTGCGACGCCCTTCCCCATTGATTCGTGCGGATGTTATAGACAATGCAGCTGTCGCAAGTACCGGTGGCTGAGGCTACTGACGGGTAGTACCAGTACACCAGATCGCGGGCCAGGTCGGCTGCACCGATTATATTGGCTCGCTGGGAACCGTTGAGTGACTGAAAGAACCATTGCCTGATGGGCGCACCAATCGATCGAGGAACCGTGCCGTCATAGACGTATATATCGGCTGGCCCAATGAAGAAATGAGAAGATCCAACCACCACGACCGATTCTTGCCCTGAACAGCCGATATCACCAGGGATTCGCTACCAACTCCATACAATGGGCGGCCCAACGTAGCGGCCAAGGAACATCGAACGGGCTTTATAAGCCACCACATCGTCGCCAAGCTCTCGCATAGCCGTGATACGGCCGGGTGCCGTTACTAGTCGACCATTGGCACATTGTGTAGCAACAGAAGGCGTCCACACGGCCTGATTAAACAAACCAGAGCACCACCACCCATCAGGCTGGTCACCGAATGAGCCAGTAAGGTCAGAAACATCGCCAACCAGGACGAAGCCTGACGCGGAGCACATCACCGACGCAGCGGGTGCAGTGGCGATATCTGCAAAGCTAGCGCTTGGTGCAGCCTACTGAATGCGCTGGGCTCGGTTCGTGGCTAGGACATTGTTGCCAAACATGGTGAATCGCCAGCGATTAAGGCCGGTATATCCGCCTGCCTGGCTTCTGTCCACCCATGCGCTAGCTGTGACATCCCACAACTTAGCCTGTGTGCCGGCCACGATGCGCTTAGAGCCGTCGAGAAGCGTACCCACATAGGCGCCCTTACAGGCGCTATCCAGGGCTGCCAGCCCAACATCTACACGGTTGTTGGCGGCTGTAAACCCCTATGTCGATGGGACAATGAGGTCACAGTCCGTAATGACACCAGGCGTGGCTGGGTCAAGGTCTGGCGCGAAACCTAGCAACTCAATGCGCATCAGTGCACCACGAAATCAACGCGCTACCGCGGCGTAGGGCTATAGCGTGCATAGTCATCCTGTCGCCTGAGGGCGTCCATGGCGTTCTCATAGCCTGACCGCCAGATAGGAATGCGGTCGTCGTCCTGCATGTATGCAGCAGCCTCCAAAAGTGACGCATACAGGTACACATTAGGGTTCGCTACGACGAGCCAGTTCTGCGTGGATGATGCACTTAGAGAGGGTACGCCTGAGAAATAGACCATCCGATAGGCATAATCTGTATTGCAGTTGAGATACAGCGTATTTCCACCAATCCAGTAGCCGCTTGGCACAGTCGTAATTGATGCGTTGGTGCTGCGCTCAGGAGATTGAGGGTGCAAAGCTGTTTCGATGCCACCTAGCTAGATGATGAAAGCTTCCATCTGCCTAAAATCGCTGGGAAGATCAACCTACTGGCTTAACGACGTGCCGCTAGCCTGTGTTTGCTACGAGCGAGTGCGAAGGTCAGAATTGATCCTTGCCTCAGCAAGCATGATGAAATCTGGAATGGATTGTGAAAGGTCGGTACGCGCAAGCCAGCGGGCGATTGCGTCCTGTAGCGTGGCGTAGTCGTTAATCATTAGAGCTTGCCCTTCCAGATACGGAATTGTGAGAGAGATGGATCATCAAGAAACCTTTTCATGTGCTCATCATTGGCAATGAACTCATGAAATGTGATGCCATTTCTTTCAATGTAGGCGTACACGAGAATGTCAGGCACCAGAGCCGCATGGCGCATCTCTGATGTACCATGGAAGCCAGCATTGTGCTGCGCCTTGCAGAACTCAAGGATTGGCTCTACATCTTGCTGGTAGTACACAACTAGATCATCGCCCTGCAAATGAAGCTCTGTCTTCATGCCCACTCCAGGGGCACCACATTGACGGTGCCAGACGCCGTATCCTGGATGGCTGCAATGGTGTCAGCACCAGCGCAGCAGAAGATAAGCGCCTCGCCAGGAATGACCATCGTGTCAGTAGCCAGCGCGGTGGCTGATCCCTTGCCGACTTTGATATGGGCGTACTGCGTGGCGGTGACGCGCACATAGCGGGCCACAATACCGGCCGAGTTGTTAGGGATGGAGGCAGAGGCCGACGCTGCACCGGTCGTAATGTTGACGCCAGTAACGTTGACATCCACCGAGAATATCGGGGACTGATAGCCCATGGGAAGCTCCGGAAGAATGGGGCCGACGAGATGCCGGCCCCAAGTTTCAGTCAGGATTACGACAAGTCGCGGATCTGGGCATGGGCATCCTTGTTGTCCATGCGCAGCGTGTATTCCCAGGTCAACAGGGCCTTTTCCGCATCGCCCGTCTTCGCCAGCGGCTTGTATTCCAGCGGGCGCAGCGTGGCGAGGGAGACGTGCTCCGGATCGATCAGATACGCCGCAGCGTCCATGAAACGATCCGGCACGCACTTCAGTGTGCCAAAGTCCGTCAGGTAGAACGAGAACGCGGCGTGCAGCTTGTTACTGTCCGCATCCTCGAAGCGGGTAGCATTGCCCGTAAAGGTCGACTGCACCTGTTTATCAGACGGACGCAGAAGCATCAGGTTGGGCGCACCGCCGGAGGTGTAGGCGGTCTGCATCGCGGCCTTCACCAGCGCTTCCGAGAACGCACGGGCCGTACCTGCCACGGGAGCGGTGTTGGTCGACGGTACCGGGAAGGAGCCCGTAGCGCCCACCGAGCCCTGAGTGATCCAGCCGGCCAGGCCTCGGGCCTGACGAGCCGTACCCAGAGCTCCGGCGTTGAACGTCTGGTTCTGAATCAGGGCAACCTCGGCATCGCGCTTCAGCTCCTTGATGCGCTTGACCTTCTGATAGGCCACTTCCGACTTGCGGCCAGCCTTGTTTACCACTTCCTCAGTGTCAGCAATGACAAAGTTCTTGTAGCTGATCTGGGTGTAATTACCCCAGCGCGTGGTCGGACTGACGGCCTGGAAGGACGAGATGTCATAGCCTTCGATCTGGGCGTTGTTGGCGGCGGCGGCCAGGGAGTCGGTCTGCCACTCGTGGAAACGAGCCTCAGCCTTGACCTTCTTCAGGGCCGACTGAAACGGGGTTTCGGTCGGAGAAATGTTGTCGATGACATCCGACAGGTCTTCACGCTAGCCGATCGCGGCGTAGGTCGTGAAAGTATTGGTGATCACAGCCATGATTCAATCCTCATTGAGAGCGAGAGAGCAGATAGGCCACGGCATCATCATCTCGTCCGGACTTCCGGAATTTGGCGAATGCCTGCTGGGTCTGGTTCTGCTTAGTGTTGGTTGGATTTGATGCGCCAGGCTTCACCGCCTTTGGCGGGGTTGTCTGGGCATTTACTTGCTTCTGACGTGCGGCCTGAGCCTTATCCCAAAGCATTGCCTTGCGGGCAAGCAGGACGGCTCGATGATCATAAAGACCATTGATGTCAGCCGCTGAGTAACCGTTACTGAGAAGGAACTAAGCAACCTCCTTCTGCTCGGCGGTACGCTTATCGGCATCGCGCCATGCGGGGAGTGCTTCGAGCAAGGCCTTTTCGCTACGGTCCAGAAGCTCCTGGCGATGCTGATCTGCCTGGTTGGCTTGCTGATCCCTATGCTCCTGCTAGGCCTGCTGTACCTGCTGCAACATGCTCACCTTGGTTTGCATGGCTGCTTGCTGCCGCAGATATTCCTGCGGGTCAGTTTCGATCAAAGTCGCAAGTTTCGCTTGGTCGCCAACCAGTTCCCTATACAACGAAGAACCCAGAACATCCAGTTGGTTAATACGCGATGCGTATTCCTTCTGTACGTGCTGAAAAAGTTCATCCGCCTTTCGGGATTGCTCTGCTGCTTCCTGAGTCTTGCGGGTGTAGTCCTGCTGACGCATATAGCCCTTGAAGGCCTCGTCAGCGCTTACTTCAATTTCCTGGCCCTGAACCGTGATCTTGTGCTTGTTGGCAAGCCACTTCAGTTCTTCGGGCGCCTCTTCGTGCTGTTCGTCCCGAGCTTCTTCCTCATGCTCTGCTTCCTGTCCTTGGTCGCCTCCATTTTCTTCACCGCCCACGGACTACTGTTCGTGTGGCGTGGCCTCCTGCTGGTCTTCTTCCTCGCGCGGCATCAGTCGGGCCAGGATGTCCTCTTCACTCATGCCGCCTTCGGGCTGAGTCCCATCGATCGGGTTGCTCATGATGTTTCCTTAAGTTGTGATTAGGGCGAAATGGACTCGCCAGTATTAAGCAGCACTTTCCAAGGCCCCTTGTCGACCTTGGCACCGCAGAAATGTCCGCTCCAATGCTCGGGAGCCTCGAAATCCACCCACACGCGGCAGATGGTCTTGGGGCGAAGCTCTAGTGCCAGCCGGTTCAGAGTGGTGTCTAGCTCTTTCCAGCCATTCGGGCCAGCTTTTGCTTCAACGTCGCCTCGGCCAACTTTCCGGTCTCCACATGCTTCTCCACATGCATCCTCACCCTGCCGAGCAAGTACAGCATCGTGTGGAGTTTTTCGCGGCCGTCCGCGCTTAGGCTGGTTGATTGTTTCCATTGGTCAACGATTTCCTGTTCAAGCGTCTCGAAAGCCGAGACAAACAAGGGATGCCGAAGGAGTTGAGAAGCTGCTTCACCTTGACGCAACTCATCTTCAAGCTTGTCCCGATAACCGCGTTCGACTTCATCCATCACTGGGTCTCGTTTCGTTGCTCATAGGCCACGTCGGCATCAGCAGTAGAAGCATCCTTAGCGCCCATCGTCTTGGCGGCGGCGATCTTGGCCTCAGCATTGATGCGGGCCACCTCAATCTGCGTCTGAGCCTATAGCTCGGCCTTAAACCTGGCCAATTCAGCGTCCAGCTGTGCCTTGACAGTTGCCAAGCGCTCGTCCTGCTGCATCTGAAGCGTGTTGCGCTATGCCTCAAGCTCCTTCTCATGCTGCTGCTGGGCGGCCTGGGCCTGTTGTTTAAGTACTTCGCCTTGCGCGTCAAGCTGATGCTTCTGGGCCTGGAGCTGAGCCGCAGACTGAGCCTTGAACTGTTCCACCTGCATCTGCTTGTCAGCCTCGGACGGCTGCTGGGGCTGCGGCGGCATGTTCTGCGGTGGCGTGAAGTACCGCGTAGGATCTTTCTTCCCCATGGCCTGAGCTAGGTCTTCCAGGCCATTGAACGCGTTCTGCGGCTGGACAAAGCCATACTGACCAGCCTGTTGCTAGGCAGACAGCATCATCATGGCGTTCTGGATGCGAACCTGTTTGCTTTCCTGGCCCATACCAACCGATACAACCATGTCATAGTCGTCTTGCCAGGTCGACGGGTCGAATTCCACCCACTGACCGGAGATGCGAGCTTCCACGGGACCGCTCTGGTACTGGCAAATCAGCTTCAGAAGAAGCTTGTAGATGCGCTTGATGCCGGTCTCGGCCAATACCCTGGCAATCAGCTCAATGCGCTGGGCGGCAGCATCGTGGAGCAACGCAACACCCTGGGATCCGATATTCGACTTTGACAGCTCATCGCCCACCAGACCCTGCGAGAACTCCTTGATGCCAGTTCGGCTGTCACGGACGCTCTGGAAGTACTAGATGCCCGCCATGGCAGACGGCCCGATATCTGGCACAGTCAGGTCTTGGATAACCTGCGTACCCTTCATACGGACAATGCCGCCCGGGCGAGGATTGAGCAGGTCGTCCAGCGTAACCATGCCCTCAACCACGCCACGCAT
>Ga0105240_10009258_pt1 | contig 13967 bp, 11 predicted proteins | sample KBSC54metaG_FD_80426 | JGI IMG/M metagenome (GOLD analysis project Ga0105240, IMG submission 80426) | Corn rhizosphere microbial communities from Kellogg Biological Station, Michigan, USA - KBS C5-4 metaG | ecosystem: Host-associated > Plants > Roots > Rhizosphere > Soil | place: Michigan, USA... | reverse complement strand
TGGTCACCGATCCCGATCTGATTCTTGCCGACGAACCGACTGGTAATCTGGACGCGACCTCGGCTCAGGATGTTCTGACGCTGCTCTCGCGTCTCAACAAGGAATACAACAAGACCGTGGTTATGGTCACCCACGATCCCCATGCGGCGCACTTCGCCACCAAAATCCGTCATTTGGAGAAAGGACTCCTGCTCCCGGAAGGCAGCGTTCCGCAGGATTGGGCGAACCCCGCGGCAGCGGGAGCATAAAGTGAAGCTCATCGCGATCGCGCTCCTCCTTTGCAGTTCGCTCGGAGCGTGGCATCGCAACGGCCACATGCTGGTCGCCTGGATTGCCTACCAGCACCTTTCACCCGCGGCACGGTCGCGAGTCGATGCGGCTTTGCAAACGCATCCCGACTATCAGAAATGGATAGCCGATCTCCCGTCTGAAGGTGAGCGCGGCGTCGAGGCGTTTCTGCAAGCATCGGTTTGGCCGGACACGATCAAGAACGACCCGCGATTCTATAACGATATGCGCGCCGATGCAAAGGAGACTCCGCCTCTGCCAGGGATTCCGGACACTGCCATGCACCAGAACTGGCATTACATCGATTACTCCATCGAGACGCATGGATCGAAGGGTTTTCCAATAGAAGAACCGAATGCCGTGAGCGCAATATCGGCCGTAATTGTTGACCTCTCCAATCCGTACAACCTTTCGTGGATGATCCACCTCACCGGCGATCTGCACCAACCTCTCCACGCCGTTTCACGATTCAGCGGTCATCATCACGGCCAAAACGCCGGCGTGGACACTGGCGATCAGGGTGGGAATCTTTTTCTGATCGATGATCCTGCACACAATCTCCACAGCCTGTGGGATGGCGTGTTCGATAACGTGGGTTCGCGGGCGGATCTGATCGCAATTGGGAAAACTCTCGCCCAGCCCGCCGACCTGGCGGTTCGTCTCGATACGCAAGCGTGGATCTCAGAGAGCGTGCAACTGGCGAAGTCAGCGGTCTATCCGCTGGGCGAGGATGTGGACGGAGAAGTTCCTCCAAAACCCTCGGCGAAATACAGGCAGAAGATGATGGACGTCAGTAAGCTGCAAATTGCCCTGGCGGGGTACCGTCTGGCGGCGATTCTTAACGATCGTCTTCAGTAATCTCGCGGCCCAGCGTTGCGGCGACAAACTGCGTCATCAAACCGATACCCGCCCAGACAAGCCAGTGCGAAAATATCCCCGTTTCGATGGCGAATGCGCTCGCCCAGCCGATATCTGAAGCTAATCGCCAAGCGGCGAGAACAAACGCGGCCAGGGAGACGGGCGTGAACAACGTCACCAACCCGGTGAAGTGCCGCCAAAACGCGATCCCCTTGCTCTTCACCCTGATTCGAACTACCACGGTCATGCGAGACTGCTCCATATGATCATCATTACGAATATCGACCCAAAACGGATCATTTAGAGCGAAATTTTCCTCGATCTCAGGTCATCGCCCGGGGCTTCCGGCGTAATTCTAATGCCGGAAGTGCCGAACGCCGGTGAACACCATCGCCAAACCCAGCCGGTTCGCTGCGGCGATCACGTCGTCGTCGCGCACCGAGCCGCCCGGCTGGATGACTGCTGTGATGCCGTGCTGAGCCGCCTCTTCCAGACCATCAGGGAATGGGAAGAAGGCGTCCGAGGCGAGCACGGTCCCCGCCAGCGGCAAAACTGCCTTCATGGCGCCGACCTTCACCGAATCCACGCGGCTCATCTGGCCCGCTCCCGCGCTGACGGATTGGCCGGCACGCGCATACACAATTGCATTCGACTTGACGTGCTTGCAAACCTTCCAGCCGAACTCGAGAGCCGCCCACTCATCATCGCTTGGGGCGCGTTCGGTCTTCACCTGGACCTGCGAGCGGTCGAGCCGGTGCAGGTCCGGCATCTGCGCCAGATATCCACCGCTGATCGACTTCACCACGAGCCCGTCCGTACCCGGCGCGACTCGGAGCAGCCGCAGGTTCTTCTTCGCGGTGAGGATCGACAATGCCTTGGCCGAATAATCCGGAGCCACAATCGCTTCTATGAACGTCTTGGCAATTTCGGCGGCTGTCTCCTCATCCACAGTCCGGTTGAACGCCAGGACGCCGCCGAAAGCCGAGATCGGATCGGCTTCGAATGCCCTGCGGTAACTCTCGGCCAGCGTGGACTGCTCGGCGCAGCCGCAGGGATTGGTGTGCTTGATGATGGCCGAGGCCGGGTTGTCGAACTCACGTATCAGTTGCCACGCGGCGTCGAGATCCACCAGGTTGTTGTACGAAAGCTCCTTTCCGTGAAGCTGCTCGGCGGACGCAATCCCCCCGGCACTGTTCGAATACAGCGCGGCCGATTGATGCGGATTCTCACCGTAGCGAAGCGCGATGCGGCGTTCGGCGCGGACGTCGAGAATCGCCGGCAGTTCACTGGCAACATCCGCGAACCCCGTCTCGCCAAACTCGATGGTTGCCAGACGCGCACTAATTGCGCGGTCATAGGCGGCAGTCAACGCGAAGGCTTTCTTCGCAAACAACCAGCACGTCTTCACGGCTAGTTCCCCGCCCTTCTGTTTCAGTTCATCGAGAATCGCCGGGTAATCACCGGGTGAAACCACGACGGCGACATCCTGATAATTTTTCGCCGCTGCGCGAATCATAGTAGGACCGCCGATGTCGATGTTCTCAATCAACTCGTGGATCGGCGCATCCTTCTTCGCCGCAACCTTCTCAAAGGCGTATAGGTTTACCACCACCATATCGATGAGACCGATGGAGTGTTCCGCCAGCGCTTGCATATGTTCAGGGTTGGCTCGAATGGCGAGCACGCCGGCGGCTACCCGCGGATGGATCGTCTTCACGCGGCCGTCGAGCATTTCCGGAAAGCCAGTGAGCTCGGAAACGTCCTTCACAGGCAGGCCGGCGTTGCGGATCAGGGAGGCTGTGCCACCAGTGGAAATGAGTTCAATTCCGAGTTCGCTGAGACCACGGGCGAAATCGGCCAGACCACTCTTGTCGGTGACGCTAAGAAGTACACGCTGAATTTTGGGCATGAAAAACTATTGTAAAGTGACCAGCGGTTCGACCGGATAACCGAGCGCTTTCCAGGCCTCGAAGCCGCCTTCGAGCGGTCTCACCCGAACGATCCCTCTGCGATGAAGTGTTAGCGCCGCACGGGCGCTAGTGGATTCCGTTGGTCAAGAACAATAGAGGATGATATCGCGGTCACGTGGAATCTCATGGTGCCGCTCATCCAATTCCTCGAACCTGATCCGAATAGCATTCGGCAGGCGAACCGGGTTATCTACTACATCTTCCGGCTTGCGCAGATCGACAATCACGACATCCTCGCCCGCTTCCATCGCTGCCATAACTTCCTGAGGTGTAACACGCGCGAGACGAAGCGAATGTAGAAACCGGCGTCGCTGATAAATCTGCGAAAAACCCCAGACGGCGATTCCCACCCCTAGCAGCACGCCGAACGACGAACCCGCCTGCGAGAGCTTTTCCACAGCTCGTTCCAATTGCAATCGAAACAGGTACCCGACCGTAAGAAACGAGCCCGCCCAAAGCAGACCACCGGTGCCATCAAACAGCGCAAACCGCCACGGCTTCATGCGCATCAACCCAGCCATTGGCGCGCCGACCATACTGAAGCCGGGGATGAACTTCGATAACAGCAGACCCTTTTCACCATAGCGCCCGAAGAGGCCGTAAGTGCGCTTCACACAGTGGTCCGGTTCAAGCGAGATGCGGCACAACAACTTCAGAATCGATTGACCCTGGCGCCGCCCCAATAGATACCAAGCCATGTCTCCGGCCAGCGAAGCAATGCCGGCGAATAGCAGCGAGAGCCAAAACGAGAAGTGGCCCAACCCGACCAGAGCCCCCATTGCCAACAATGTCGGAGCGGCTGGAATGGGGAGCCCGAGTTGCTCGGTGAAGATCGCACAAATCAGCACGATGTAGCCATGCCGGGTGACGAATTCAATGGTGGCGTGCATAGCTAATTCAGCATCCTAATTGAGCACCAAGGATCGCGAAAGTTCCAGCAGCATCTCTTTCACTTGGATGTCGTGGGCTAGCGGGAGTTGCGAAACTCCCATAAGGCGCCGCATGATCTCAGCCCCGGCAAACTGCTTGGCCAGACGGATGTCGGCCGGCCGGATGGCGCAATACAACTCCGGAATCGTCTCCACCACGGAATCGGGCTGGCGCGACAGATAGCAATGCGCCAACATCACTCCCAGGTCGAACTCCGGCGCACCGGCGAAGCAGAACTCCGGGTCGATCACCTTTACGCCGGCGCTCGTCTGCAGCCAGCTTCCGGGGAAGGAGTCGCCATGAACGAGCACTTCTCCGTCGGCAAGATAGAGCTCCCCCAACTCGCTGATCCGGCGGCAATACCTTGTATCGGCGCGAATCTTTTTCGCGGCACACTCCAGCAGTGGTGTAATCGCTTCGAGATCCAATCCGTTATTCTCTCGAAGCGGAATATCGAAGATGTGCTCGTGATTCAGGTCCCGCATCGTACGATTCGCAAACACCGCTTTCAGTTCCGGCGAAACCTGGAGCGAGTGAAGATCCACCAGGCAAAGCACAAGCGACCGGATCTCGCCGGAACTCAGAACGCCGCCGGCATAGAGAAAGGTGAAGTCGCGCGCACCGTTAAGGTCTTCCAACATCAGCATGTGCGAATGCGGGTCGAATCCAAGCAGCGCCGGCAGCATGGTTGAAACAGCCTGGCGCTGCGCCTCGCGATAGAAACTCGCTTCGACGAAAGCGCGATGCGAGGGTGCCGCGATGCTCGGGTACTTCTCTACCCACGGCCGAGCCTGCTTAAGGATGAAACTGCGTTTGGATGTAAACACACGCAGCGTGCAGTTCATGTTTCCTTCGCCGGCGCGTTCGACGCTCGCGATGTGCTCTCCTGTATCCAGCCAATCGAATTTGGCGGCATATTCCGACAGCTCCGCCACTCGATTTTGATCGAGGAAGAAGACTCCCGGATACTGCTGTGCAAACCGCTCCCGCCCGCTCATCGGATGTTCTTATGATACCGGTCGAAGCGGGTAGGCGATAATGCGGCAGATGCGGGATTTCGATGTCATTGTGGTTGGCGGTGGTCCGGGAGGGCTGGCCGCGGCCGGCGCAGCGGCTCGCGGCGGAGCGCGAACGGTTCTGTTCGAACAAAGTGCGGAGATTGGAACTCCGACGCGGACCACGGGTGGCAGTTTCATTCCGGACCTGGTGGAGCTGGGCATTCCCAGCCGCTGCTATCACCCAATCCACACGTGCCGTTTTCTGGCTCCGAGTAAATCTGCAATGTTTCGATATCCCGAACCGGTTGCCTGCGTGCTCGATGTGCATGGCACGTTTCAATTCCTCGCCGAACGCGCCATTGTTTCCGCAGCCCAGATGCGCGTGGCTACCACTGTGATCGAGCCGCTGCTCCGCGGCGGAGCAGTGGTTGGCGTCCGAGCGAGGGATCATCGCGGACTCGAGTTCAGCGCCGGCGCGAAGATTGTAATCGATGCTACGGGCTACCGTTGCGCGATGCTTCGCAAGGCTGGGGTCGATCCCGGATTCCGGCGTTTCGGCGTGGGCGCCGAGTACGATCTTTACGCGCCGCATTACGAGGAAGGGGAAGCTGTCCTCATTGTGGGCAGCCAGATTGCACCTTGCGGATATGCCTGGGCATTTCCTTGGGGGAACAAACGAGTTCGTGTCGGCGTCGGCATCATCCATGCCGATTCGAGCGCAAAGCCCGAGGATTATCTGAATCCGCTGGTTGAGAATGCCGGCCGCTTCGGGATGAATCTGGAAGGCGCTCAGCCGGTCGAATACCACTTTGGATTGATCCCGTCGGACGGCATGGCCGAGCAGTTCGTCTCTGATGGAATCATGTCGGCTGGAGACGCGGCCGGTCAACCTTCGGCACTCGCAGGCGAGGGAATTCGGTGGGCGATCAAAGCGGGTCTGATGGCTGGGCGCATCGCTGGTGAGGCCATTGCTGACGGAGACGTTTCGCGCTCTGGCCTGAGCCGCTACGAGAAGGAATGGCGGCGTGAATACGGATCGAATCTTCGTATTGCGGCCGAGATCAACCGGCGCATCGCTCAATGGAGCGACGAGAAATGGGACCGCCGGACGGAGCTACTAAACTTGCTGACCCCGGAGCAGTTCGCTCTCGGGCTGCGGACGGAATTCCTTTCCGGCTGGGTGTTTCAGGTGCTGCGCTCGCACCCGGAGTTGCTGCGCGAAGGTGTAAAAGGATTCGTTCGAAAGCTCAGCCGCAGTGTTAGTCTGAGTGCATGAGTTGGATGAACGAAATAGGCGGACTCTTGCAGCAATTCAGCGGGGCGAACCCCGCGAATCCCCCTGCCAATGTGGAAGATCACTTCGATCGGGCGGCGCAGGCACTGCCACAATCCGAACTGATTCATGGCATCACAGCCGCGTTCCAATCGGGCCAGACACCCCCTTTCGCGCAGATGATCTCGCAACTGTTTGGCGGGTCGAACGGACAGCAACAGGCTGGTGCGCTGACGGCTTTGCTGACAGCCGCCGGTCCGGCCCTGCTTTCCCAATTGACGTCTGCAGGCGGCGGATTAGGAAACCTGGCGTCGATTTTCTCTCGCAGTGCCGGCACGGTGACACCAACGGTAACTCCGGAACAAGCCTCGCAGGTGTCGCCGGAGGAAGTCCACGATCTGGCAGCGAAGGTGGAGAAGAAAGACCCTTCCGTAGTGGAGCGGATGAGCTCCGTCTATGCGGCGCACCCCGGGCTGTTCAAGACTTTGGGAGGCGCGGCGCTGACGATTGCGCTGGCAAAGATCGCGGAACGCCAGCGGGGATGAACACTACATCTGCGATCCTTCTACTGCTTTTTGCGGCCTTGCTCGAAACAGGCGGTGACGCTCTCATTCGACTTGGCCTTCGTGGCGGGACGCCGCTGGTTCGGGCTCTTTGGATGCTGGCCGGCGGCGTGGTTCTGTTCGCATATGGGTATACCGTGAACGCGCCGGGCTGGGATTTCGGGCGTCTGCTAGGTATCTACGTGGTGCTCTTCTTCGTGATTGCCCAACTCGTTTCCTGGCTTGTGTTTCATCAGCGGCCTGGGCTGCCGATCGTTGTCGGCGGCGGCTTTATCGTCTTAGGTGGAATTGTTCTTTCTACGTGGAAAGCCTGATTGCACCCGGATGGTTCGACATGCTAGCATTCAAACAATCCTCATGAAGCGCTTTGCCATACTGCTGTTGGTATTAGGTTTGGGTTCGCCTGCGTTAGTTCAGGCTAAAGTTCACGGCAAGAAATCGCCTCACTACCACAAACCACGCAAGTTCAAGAAGAACGCGAGCAACTACCACAAGCAGCACAAAGGCCATAAGAGACCGGTGAGTTAACCTCACTGTTCTCGCGATTAAGTCCTCTCTTTTCAGCGAGCGATTCTCGCATGTTTTTGAGGAGTCCTGACCCATCACCTACTCAGTCCTGCGGCCAGGGTGAAATACCACGCCAAGAACCGTGTCCTCCCTCGGCGGAAGCGGTGATCGGCCTGAAGATTGGCGTGTTTACTCCCGCGGATGTCGGACAATGAATCTTTATCTCAACCACGCACGCGGACATTGGTCAAATCCCAACAAAAATCCGCTCATCGGGCTTTATTCTATGCTCGGAAGAGGACGATGCAGTTGTTCACTACTCATTGGGCAACACCGCCAACACAGTTCTCACGCCGAACTATGAGGTCGCTCTATGAGGTCGCTCTGCCTTCGGAGCGCCGACGTACCCAGCAGCTCAAAAAAACACCCGAGACGCTTCCTCCGGCTCCACGCGTCTGAATGAAACTCCTCCGCCGCATTCTCCCATGGGCCGCGCTCGGTCTGGTCGCCATTTGCCTATTCTTCTGCGTCTGCCTCGTATGGCTGCGCTGGTTCAACCCGCCCTTCACCATGGTCCAGCTTCAGCGGCAAATGGAAGCCTCCGGAACCAAATACCAGAAGCGCTGGGAGCCGGTACCACTCAACCGCATTTCACCGGAGCTTCAGCACGCGGTCATCGCGGCGGAAGACGGCCGCTTCTATCGGCATCACGGTATCGATTGGCAGGAACTCAACAAAATCGTCGACGCCGATATCGAGACAGGGCGCATCGGCCGCGGCGGTTCCACCATCACACAGCAACTGGTGAAAAACCTGTTCGTCACCACCAGCCGTTCCTATCTCAGGAAGGGCCTCGAATTCACGCTTGCGCCGGTAGCCGAACTCATCTTAGGCAAGAGGCGAATCCTGGAGCTTTACCTCAACGTCATCGAATGGGGACCCGGCATCTACGGCGCGGAAGCCGCGGCTAAGTACCATTACGGCATTCCCGCCTCTCGTCTGAACCGCGAGCAGGCGGCGCGCCTTGCAGCCTGCATACCAAGTCCCCGAAAACGAAGACCTGCATTGATGGACGTCTATTCCGCCGAGATCCTGAACCGCATGCACCGAATGAACTGGTAACGGTAACTTAACGCTTCTGGTCTGCGCCCTGATAGTGTATATAAATGTGTGGCAACGGGATGCGCAGTTTGGCCGTACCCCGTTCGCTGTATTAGGGTTGGGGGAAAATGACTGCAACGGTTCAAATTGGCTGTGTACTCCTGGTTGCTGCGCTATTAAACGGTTGTTCGAATGCGGGTTCCGCTGGTACTCCAACATCGGGTAAGAAAGGGAAAGGCGAGGGCGCCGCTCCCGTGCTGGTTACCAAGGTTGTGCGCAAGGATGTTCCCGTCCAGATCGAAGTGATAGGAAACGTAGAGGCTTATTCCACTATTACCGTCAAGGCTTTAGTCGGCGGTGAGCTTCAGAAAGTCAATTTCCATGAGGGTGATTACGTCAAGAAAGGCGACCTGCTGTTTACCATCGACCGCCGTCCTTTGGAAGCAGCCCTTGGGCAGGTGGAGGCAACCCTGGCGCGGGATGAAGCCGTACTCAACCAGTACGAAGCGAATCTCGCCCGCGATACCGCGCAGCAAAAGTATCAACAGGCCGAAGCGGCCCGTTACGTCAGGCTTTTTCAGGAAGGAATCATCTCAAAAGAACAGTCCGAGCTACAAGTTACCAATGCCGACACACTGCAGCAATCCCTGGCCGCCGACAAAGCCGCAATCGCCAGTGCGAAGGCGGACATCAACGCCGCTAAGGCGACTGCCGAAAATGCGCGAGTGCAACTTGGTTACACGGAGATCCGCAGCCCGATCGACGGACGCACCGGCAACCTTGCGGTGAAGCAAGGCAACATTGTCACAGCGAATACCAGTGAGTTGATGACCATCAACGAAGTGCAGCCGATCTATGTTACCTTCACCGTCCCCGAAGCCCGGCTGGGAGAAGTAAAACGCTATATGTCGGAAGGCAAGTTGCCGGTGACCGCGCTGGCGCAAGACGGTGACGCGACCCCCGAAATGGGGTTCCTCACTTTTGTGGACAACGCGGTGGACCCAACCACCGGCACGATCAAGCTGAAAGGTACCTTTCCCAATCCCAACCATAGACTCTGGCCCGGCCAGTTCGTCCGGGTCAGTCTGCGCCTCACCACCGTGTCCGGAGCTCTCATTCTGTCTAACCAGGCGGTGCAAACCGGACAGGACGGCCCATACGTCTACGTCGTGAAACCCGACCGGACCGTCGAATTGCGAAACGTGACTACCGGCGGGAGGGTCGATCAGGACATGGTGATCGACAAAGGCTTGGAGGAAGGTGAGACTGTTGTCAGCGAAGGTCAACTTCGGCTCGCGCCTGGCATGCGCGTAGCGGTCCGCGATGGCCGCGAAGGTCAGGGTGCCCCCGGCGGTAAGAAACGCCGGCCACCAACATAGAAAGAGGCGGATCTATGCATCCTTCGGCCTTATTTATTAAGCGTCCTATCGCTACAAGTCTCTTGATGTTGGGGATCGCGCTTTTCGGTGTGATCGCATACCGCAATCTCCCCGTTAGCGATCTTCCCAACGTCGATTACCCCACCATCACCGTTTCCGTCGGCCTTCCCGGAGCGGACCCCACAACCATGGCTTCGGCCGTGGCCACGCCGATGGAGCGTCAGTTCACGAGCATCGCCGGTCTGGATTCGATGACATCGACCAGTTCCAACGGCAGCAGCAGCGTTACGTTGCAATTCGATTTGAGCCGCGACATTGATGGTGCGGCGGTTGACGTACAGACGGCCATCGCCGAAGTGATGCCTTTGCTCCCAGCCGGCTTGCCCGCCCCGCCCTCGTTCAGGAAGGTCAATCCGTCCGAATCTCCGATCATGTTTCTCGGCGTCTATTCCGACACGATGCCGATGTGGAAGCTCGACGAGTACGCGGAAACAATGATGGCTCAGCGTCTCTCGATGGTGAGCGGCGTGGCCCAGGTCGGCGTCTGGGGATCCCAGAAATACGCGGTTCACGTACAAGTAGATCCGGACAGATTAGCATCGCGGCAGGTGGGTCTCAACGAGGTGTCCACCGCCCTTCAAAGTTGGAATATCAATAGCCCCACAGGTACTCTCTACGGACCCCACACGGCGTACAACATTCAGGCGTCCGGTCAGCTCTTCGATGCCGATTCTTTCAAGCCCATGATCGTTGCATACCGCAACGGCTCGCCGATCCGGTTGTCGGAGGTTGCCAATGTAATCGATAGCGCTGAGGACACCAGGACGTCGGGCGTGATTTTCTCCAAGGACGACAAGCCGCGCCGGTGCATCAGCCTGATGGTGATGCGTCAACCGGGCAGCAATGTCATTGAGGTTACCGACTCAATCAAGCGCCTGCTACCCTTCTTTCAAGCTCAGCTTCCGCCTTCCGTGCACCTTTTCATCCGCGGCGACCGCTCCAAGAATATCCGTCAGGCATTCCGGGACATGCAGTTCACCATGGCCGTCACGCTCGGCCTCGTGATCATGGTGATCTTTCTGTTCCTGCGCAACGCCTCCGCGACACTGATCCCCAGCATGGCTCTGCCGTTTTCCATCCTGGGCACTTTCGCCGTTATGTACATGTGCGACTACACGCTCGACAATTTGTCGATGATGGCTCTTATCCTCTGTATCGGATTCGTGGTCGACGACGCGATTGTGATGCTCGAGAATATCGTCCGTCATATGGAAAAGGGCGAAACCGCACTTCAGGCGGCGATGAGTGGATCGAAGGAGATCGGCTTCACGATTGTGTCGATGACAATTTCTCTGGCCGCCGTCTTCATTCCGGTCTTGTTTATGGGCGGGTTGCTAGGCCGTCTGTTCCGGGAATTCGCGGTCACCATTTGCGTTGCAATTCTGATCTCCGGTGTGGTTTCGATCACACTCACGCCGATGTTGTGCAGCCGCTTCCTGCGCCACACGGAATCACACAAGAAGCCGTGGATCAGCCGTAAGATGGACACGCTCTTTGACGCCATGCTCAAGTTTTACGACTGGAGTTTGGGGATGGTGTTGCGCGCTCGCCCGGTCATGGCTGTGGTCTTCTTCGTCGTGCTCGGCGCCACCATTTACATGTTCGGCAAAGTGCAAAAGGGATTCATACCGACCCAGGACATGGACAGCTTGCAGGTGACGACTGACGCCGCTCAGGGAACTTCGTACGTCGAAATGGAACGCATCCAACGGCGCGCGGCCGAGGTCATCGCAAAAGATCCGGATATCGAGAACGTCAACTCAAGCGTGGGCGGCAATAGTTTCGGAAGTTCCTCTAATCAGGGACACATGATGGTCACGCTCAAACCGCGCGCCGACCGCGAATCTACCCTTGAGGACATTATCAATCGCGTACGCCCGCAAATATCCGGTTTTCCCGGCATCCGTGTCTTCATGAGTGCGCCGCAGTCGATCCGCGTCGGTGGACGCCAGAGCAAGGCGACATACCAGTTTACAGTGAGCGGTCCGGATACGGATCAGCTCTATAAACAGGCCCAACAATTGGAAAGAGTGATCGCCAGACTCCCCGGCCTCCGCGATGTCAACACGGATCTTCAGCTCAAAAACCCACGCGCCAATATCATCGTGGATCGCGACAAGACCGCCGCCCTAGGACTCAGCGTGGTCGACATCCAGAACGCCCTCTACGATGGCTACGGGACAAGTTGGGCGTCGACCATTTACGCCCCCAATAATCAATACAAAGTGCTGCTGGAGGTGTTGCCGAAGTATCAGGAACACCTGGATCTGCTCTCGAAGATTTACTTCAAGTCTCCGACGATGAATACGCTGATCCCGCTCGACGCCGTCGTCAAAATCAAGGAAGACGCCGGGCCGCAGAGCATCAACCATAGCGGACAGCTTCCGTCAGTAACGATATCCTTCGATCTGCTGCCCGGGGTTTCACTCGGCGACGCGGTGGATGAGATACAAGAGGCGGTGCATTCATTCCCCGGCCGTCTGACGGCTAATTTCCAGGGTACGGCTCAGGTTTTCCAAAGCTCGATGAAGAACATGACGCTGCTGATGGTGGTGGCGATTCTGGTGGTCTACATCGTCCTGGGTGTTCTGTACGAAAGTTACGTTCACCCGCTCACGATTCTGTCGGGACTTCCGTCAGCCGGTTTCGGCGCGCTCCTCACGCTGATTCTTTTCAAAACGGAGTTGAATATTTACTCCTTTGTCGGTCTCATCATGCTGATCGGCATTGTAAAGAAGAACGCTATTATGCAAATTGATTTCGCGCTCGAAGTGGAGCGTAAGGAAGGAAAGACGCCGGCTGAAGCAATCTACCAAGGATGTCTCATCCGCTTCCGTCCGATCATGATGACCACTATGGCTGCCCTGTTGGGAGCGGTTCCCATGGCGCTGGGCATCGGCGCCGGCGGTGAAGCGCGCCGTCCCCTGGGACTCGCCGTCGCGGGCGGACTTCTCTTCTCGCAATTAATCACTCTGTATTTGACGCCGGTCGTCTACACGTATATGGCCGGTGTGATGGGCTGGTGGCGCGGGCGAAAGGGAAAACCTGCTGTCATGGGCGCGCCCGAAGGCCAGTTGAGCGGAGCATAGATGAACATCTCCGAAACCTTCATTCGACGGCCAATCGCCACTAGTCTATTGATGATGGCGATCGTGCTATTTGGCACCGTGGCTTATCGTTCGCTGGCGGTAAGCGACCTTCCGAACGTCGATTTCCCTACACTTTTGGTGACCGCTTCTTTGCCCGGAGCCAGTCCGGAAACGATGGCTTCCGCCGTTGCCACACCGCTCGAAAACCAGTTTTCGACCATTGCCGGCCTCGAGTCGATGACTTCCGTCAACTCGCTAGGCAATTCCCAGATCACTCTTGAATTCGATCTGAACCGGAACCTGGACGGCGCGGCGGTTGACGTTCAGGCATCCATCACTCAGGCCGCGCGCCTGCTGCCGCAAGGAATGCCGACGCCGCCGACGTTCACGAAGGTGAATCCGGCCGATCAGCCGATTCTCTATCTGGCGCTCACTTCGCCGACGATGCCGTTGTACACACTCGACGAGTACGCCGAGACGCGCATCGCGCAGCGGATCTCCATGGTCTCGGGCGTGGCCCAAGTCCAGGTGCTCGGCGCTCAGAAGTACGCTGTTCACGTCCAGATCGATCCGCACGCTTTGGCGGCGCGGCAGATCGGCATCAACGAAATCGAGAACTCGCTCAAGACATGGAACGTGAACCTGCCTACGGGAACCATCATGGGCCCGAAGCGTGCGTTCACGCTGCAGACCAGCGGCCAGCTCATGACTGCCGCGGCCTATCGTCCTCTGGTGGTCGCTTACCGGAAGGGATCGCCGGTTCGTCTGGAAGAACTCGGCAATGTGATCGATAGCGTCGAAGACGACAAGACCGCCTCCTGGTTTGGTACAGCGAGCAGCAAGCAGCGATCCATTATTCTGGCCATCCAGCGCCAGCCCGGCACTAATACAATTTCCGTCACCGACGGGGTCAAGGGTCTTCTGCCGCTGTTCAAAGCGGAGCTGCCGCCC